>OLRY01000049.1_pt1 | contig 150759 bp, 137 predicted proteins | sample 1672541 | NCBI WGS metagenome assembly OLRY01 (sample SAMEA3136697, study PRJEB25190) | human gut metagenome | biome: human gut; feature: human-associated habitat; material: faeces | place: Austria | collected 2013 | reverse complement strand
CAGATTTTTTCCAATTTCTTTGCAGAATAAAGAATCTCCCTGTTTTTCACCCGTTACAGGACGTGCCTTTTTCTTGACAAGGCGGCGGGCAAAACGTATTATGGAGTCATCCCCCAGCATCCTGTGTAAGGTAGCTATACTTATTCTATAAGGGAGAAGCGCCATGTCCTGTGTCAGTATCCGCGGCGGGCGCGCTATTATATTATATATACATTATATTGCGCTGCAGAGGAGGGCTTTGTTTATGATACTCACCGTCAACATTGGCAACACCCACATCACCGTGGGCGGCTACGAGCAGGATACTCTGCGTTTTTGTGGACGGCTGCACTCTGATACCGCCGCAACGGTGGACGAATACGCCATCCGTCTGGTGAATCTACTCTCTCTGCACGGTGCATCGCCGGCACAAATTGAAGGCGGTATTCTGGGCAGTGTAGTGCCCGTGCTGAGCGGCCGGGTTCTTTCCGCTTTGCGTATCCTCTGCAATGCGCGCATCCTGACGGTCGGCCCCGGCCTGAAAAGCGGCATCAAGCTTCGGCTGGACAACCCCGCCCAGCTGGGCGCCGAGCTTTTATGCGGTGCTGTTGCTGCACTGGCAGAGTGTTCCGGGCCGCTGGTAGTGATCTCAGCCGATACCGCTATCTCCATGATGGCAGTCAATGCCAAGCAGGAACTTGTGGGCGGCGTGATCCTGCCCGGGCCGCAGCTCTCGCTGAGCGCACTGGTAAAGAACACCGCTCAGCTGCCGCAGATCGACCTTGCCGCAAAGGCTCCTGCATCCATTCTGGGCAAGAGCACCTCTTCCTGCCTGCAGAACGGCTTTGTACTGGGCACCGCCAGCCTGCTGGACGGTCTGGCGGAACGTTTCTGCGCAGAGCTTGGCCCGCAGACAGCATTCTACGCCACCGGCAATCTGCCCATTCCCATCCGGGAAGCATGCTGCACCCCCATTCTATACCGGGAGACCCTCATCACAGACGGGCTGTACCGCATCTGGATGAAAAACAAAAAAGGATAGCTCGAATCCTCCCGGCACACCGAAAAAAGAAAAACCAGAACACAGATGTGTTTTACGGGTTTCAGGACAGTTCGATTTTTCCCCGGATGAACAGTAGTCCTCTTGTTAGACATTCCTACAGGTTGGCAACCGCAGGCTAAGCAAAGCCGCGCTGTGGCTTTGCTTGCGGCGCTGCGCGCCGCCGCCTTGTTCGAATCCTCCCGGCACACTGTAAATCGCAGCCTGTTGTTAGACATTCCTACACGCTGGGAACCGCGCACTAAGCAACAGCCCGCTGGGCTGATTGCTTGCCCTGCTGCGCAGAGCCTGACGGGTTGCGTTTGCTGATTTTTCTGCAGCCCCTTGGCAGGGCTTTGAAAAATCAGAACGCGGCCCCAACAACTCCTCCCTGTTTCAGCCGCTGGCTGCGGTCGTCGTCGTTGCTGTTCGAATCCTCCCGATCGCACAAAAAGAATCCCCGGCACACGAAAGTGTGTCGGGGATTCTTGGTGCGACCGGGAGGATTCGAACCTCTGGCCTTCCGGGTCGGAGCCGAACGCTCTATCCAGCTGAGCTACGATCGCACATATTTATTTCATCGGTGTAAAGTAGTATAGCACAGCCACACAAAAAAATCAAATATGAAATGTCGATGCTATCTTGCAAAAGCCGCAGCGGCCCATATAATAGAGGTGTGCCCCGGTGTGCGCGGGCACGGTTTAGGTTAAAGGATAAAAAGAGAACATGAAATCAAATACCAAAACACTGACCGAAGGCCCTCTGGCCAAACAGATCTTTCTGGTCAGTCTGCCGCTGGCGCTTTCCAACCTGCTGCAGGTGCTGTTCAATATGTCGGACGTGGCCGTGGTAGGCCGGTTTGCAGGCTCTACAGCGCTGGGCGCGGTGGGTTCCACCAGCATCCTCGTCAGCCTGTTCACCGGCTTCCTGATCGGCCTGAGCGGCGGCATCAACGTGCTGGTGGCCCGCTTCTACGGTGCGCGGCACGAGCACGATGTGGAAAAGACTGTCCACTCCGCCGCCATCGTCAGCCTGATCGCGGGTGTGGTGCTGCTGTTCGTCGGCCTGCTGGGTTCCCCCTTCATGCTGCGGCTGCTGAACACCAAGGACGACCTGCTGCCCGGTGCCATCCTGTACCTGCGGGTGTACTTCCTTGGTATGCCCGCTCTGGCCTTGTACAACTTCGGCAACGCTGTGTTCAGCGCCATCGGCGACACCAAAAAGCCGCTGATGTACCTGTCCATTGCGGGCGCACTGAACATTGCACTGAACCTGTTTTTTGTCATCGTGTGCCAGTTAAGCGTCATGGGCGTGGCGCTGGCCAGCGCCATTTCGCAGTGCGTCTCTGCCGGGCTGATCCTGCACGCTTTGACCAAAGTGCAGGACTGCTACGTGCTGGACACCAAAAAGCTGCATCTGGACCCCGCCACAACAAAGAGCATTCTGGGTCTTGGTCTTCCGGCCGGTTTCCAGAATGCCATTTTCGCCATTGCAAACCTGTTCATTCAGGCAGGGGTCAACTCCTTCGACTCTCTCATGGTCAAGGGCAACAGCGCCGCCGCCAATGCCGATGCCATGATCTACGACTGCATGGCCGCATTCTATATGGCCTGTGCAAGCTTTATGAGCCAGAACTACGGCGCTGGCAAGCCGGACCGCGTAAAGAAGAGTTATTTCATCAGTCTGGCCTACTCCTTTGGTGTGGGCCTGATCCTGGGCGGAAGCTTGTTCCTCTTTGGCCGCACCTTCCTTGCCCTGTTCACCACCGAGAGCGCCGTCATTGATGCCGGCATGAAGCGCGTGGGCGTGATGGGCTTTGCCTACTGCATCTCCGCCTTTATGGATTGCACCATCGCCGCTTCCCGCGGACTTGGCAAGACTGTGGTGCCCACCATTATTGTGGTAATGGGTTCCTGCGTGTTCCGGGTGATCTGGGTATACACCATCTTCGCGCACTTTCACACCATTCCCTCGCTGTACGCACTGTACCCCTGCAGCTGGGCGCTGACCGCCCTTGCCGAGATCGTGTACTTCGCACACTGTTATAAGGAATCGATGAGGATTTTTGAGCAGCCAAAAGCTGCCGCATAAAGCACAAAAGCTCCTGTCTGAATGGGCAGGAGCTTTTGTGTTACTGAACTTTTACTTCACCGGCCAGAACGCGCTTGTAATCCTCATAGTTGCGGGCCAGCAGGGCGGGGGTATCCAGACCATATGGGCACTTGGCCTTGCACCGGTTGCAGTGCAGGCAGCCCTCGATCTTTTTCATCTTGGCCTGACCTGCGGGGCTGAGATGCTCTGCCGAGGGCGAACGCCGCAGCAGCAGGCTCATGCGGGCGCAGTTGTTGATCTCGATGCCTGCCGGGCAGGGCATACAATAGCCGCAGCCGCGGCAGAACTCGCCGCACAGCTCGGCACGATCCCCCTCAATGACGGCACGGATGTCGTCGGTCATGCGCGGCGGGTTGTCGATATAGGAGAGGAACTCGTCCAGTTCCCTTTCACGCTGCACGCCCCAGATGGGCAGAACTCCATCGAACTGCGCCTCAAAGGCATAGGCCGCGGCACTGTTGGTGATCAGTCCACCGGACAGGCCCTTCATGGCGATAAAGCCCATATTTGCCGCCTTGCACTTGTTCACCAATTCCAGCTCCTGCTCACCGGAAATATAGCTGAACGGGAACTGCAGCGTCTCGTACAAACCGCTGTCAATGGCCTCGTGGGCCACCTTCAGGCGGTGGTTGGTGATGCCGATATGCCGGATCATGCCCTTGGCTTTGGCCTCCTGCATAGCCTCGTAGAGGCCGGAGCCGTCGCCTGGCTTCGGGCAGAATGCGGGATTGTGGAACTGGTACAGGTCAATGTAATCAGTGCGCAGGTTGATGAGTGAGGTGTGCAGGTCCTTCCAGAAGTCCTCTGCGTTCTGCGCTGCCGTTTTGGTGGCAATATACACTTCCGTGCGGATGCCGTCAAAGGCTTCGCCCAGCTTCACCTCGCTGTCGGTGTAGGCGCGGGCGGTATCAAAAAAGCGGATGCCTGCCTTGTAAGCCTTGCGGGCCAGATAGACGGCATCTTCCTGCGAGATGCGCTGGATGGGCAGTGCGCCGAAGCCATTTTTGTTCACCGTGATGCCGGTGCTGCCAAGGGTGACCATATCCATAGCTGTTTCCTCCACTCGTGGGTGTAAAGACTCTCCTTTTTCATTATAAAACGAACGATTCTGCTGTGCAAGAAGTCAGGCAAAACAAAAGGGCCTTTCCTGAAGGAAAAGCCCTCTTTGCTTACTTTTTACTGATAATCGTGGTTCAGGAACATCGCCTTGATGACCACCACCTCGTCGTATTCCTCCTGTTCCACCTGCACGTCTGCGTTCAGGGACTTCAGGCGGTTTTCCACAGCAGTCAAAGCCTCCGGCACGGTGACGGCGCGGCCCTCTTCAATGGCATCGGCCATCTGCTTGAGCACGATGGGATGTGCGTAATGGCTGGGCACCGGGAAGGCACCGTTCGGGTAGTGCTTCACGTATTCTGCCATAGCAGCTTCGGCCTTCTCGGCCCGCTTCATGATGGCGCTGTGGTTGTTGTGGGCGGTGGGCAGCATGTTGTAGCTGGAGAACAGGAAGATGGCTGCAAAGCCGAACAGCGCAAAGTAGATGCCATAGCCGCCGGTATGGGTGGTGACGGCATACAGGCCATAGGCCGCGGAGACGATGCCCATAACAAAGATGGCAAGTGCCACATAGCGGTACACCGGCTTGCTCTGCAGCTGGGCACGCTTGCGGCGCTCGGCTGCACTCAGCTCATCGGCGATTTCCGGCTTTGCTTCCAGATATTCCTTTGCCCTGCGCAGCACCGTGATGCTGTGGCGGGCTTCGTCGGTCAGTTCGCTTTCCGGCAGCTTGCGGGAGGCCTTTTCGGCTTCCTTCTTCTGCAGCATCTGCTCACCGGCTGCGCTGAGCAGATGGATCTGCGGCTGCTCTTTGGCCAGCACCTCCAGCAGCTTGTCCACATCCCGCTCGTCCTTGAAGTTGCACTGCTTCTGCTTGCCGCCATCGTACTCCACCACAAGGTAGGCCATGGAGGCAAACATGCCCTTGCCGGTAAAGCCGCCGGAGCTCATAGCCACCCGCTTGAACACGCGGCTGATGCTGCCATAGGGCAGATAATAGCGGCGGTCGATGTAAAAGCTGTTGAGGTACAGCGCCTTTTTGCCAACGCCGCAGGGGCCGATCTTTTTGCAGGACTTTCTGTCCTCCACCAGCTCCTGTTGATCAAGCTTTGCCATACCCAGCTGTGCAGGTTTGAAGATCATGGAAGTTCCCTTCTTTACTGTTAGTTTCCGGTCCAGCCGCAGATGCTGCAGCCATTCCAAATAAAATCACGGTTCTATTTTCGCACTGCAGCCCTCAAAATGCAACCCCTTCTGCTGCTAAGATTTGCACAAAAGGTTTGTCTGTTATGTCAAAACACCCCCGTCACTGCGGGGTGCAGCGGCGGGGGTGTCAGAGTTTAAGGCTTATGCGGTGCGGCAGACATCCTTATGCCTTCTGAGAAGCGGTGTGCTTCTTGGTAGCATGGATGAAGAGTGCCAGCATTGCGATTGCAAAGATGATGCCGATGGGGTATGCAACGGCAGTGTTGTAAGCGACCAGCTTGCCGTCTGCGTAAGTATTGATCATCTTGCCCAGGCACTCAGGTGCCAGCACGAAGTAGGTGCAGGACACAGCGCTCATGAAGGTAGCGGGCACAGCGGTGATCCAGTAGTTCTTCTTTTCCTTGAACAGGTACATGGATGCAGCCCACAGAACGATCATGGCCAGCGTCTGGTTGGTCCAGCTGAAGTAGCGCCAGATCACGGTGTAGTTGATGAAGCCCAGTGCGTTGCCGATGCCCAGGAAAGCACCAACGCCCAGCACAGGGACACAGAGCTTCAGGCGGTTTGCGTAGCTGTCCTGATCGATCTTGAGCCAGTCGGCCAGAGTCAGACGAGCGGAACGGAACGCGGTATCGCCGGAGGTGATGGGGCAGATGACAACGCCGATCATTGCCAGAGCAATGCCAACGCCGCCCATGGTCTTTGCACACACGTCGTAGATAGCAGCAGACTGACCAGCAGCCAGAGCCTCGGCCAGACCAGCCATCTTGCCGTCGGTGATGGTGTACAGTGCGCAGCCGGCAGCGGCCCAGATCAGAGCGATGACGCCCTCGCAGACCATTGCGCCGTAGAACACGAAGTGGCCCTGCTTCTCACTCTTCATGCAGCGAGCCATCAGAGGCGACTGGGTGGAGTGGAAACCGGAGATAGCGCCGCAGGCAACGGTGATGAACATGAAGCTCCAGATAGGAGTGCCCGACGGATGCATGTTGCCGAAGTTTGCCCAGATCTCGGGGATGGTGTAGGCGGGGTTGGTAAAGATGCCGAAGACAACGCCCACAGCCATGATGATCAGGCAGATGCCGAACACGGGGTAAATCTTACCGATGATGGCATCAATGGAAATAAAGGTTGCGATGAAGTAGTACACCAGAATGATGATCAGCCAGAACAGGGTGGTGGTCAGCAGACCGGACATGCCGCTGTTCTTGCACAGGGTAACGATCAGGCCTGCGGGGCCCACTGCGAACACGGTACCAACCATGATCAGCAGCACAACAGAGAACACACGCATGATGTTCTGCATGACAGGTCCGAGGTATCTGCCGGTGACCTCAGCGATGGATGCGCCATCGTTGCGCTCGCTCATCATACCGGAGAAGTAGTCATGCACACCACCTGCAAAGATGGTGCCGAAGGTGATCCACAGGAACACCACGGGACCCCACAGAGCACCCTGCAGTGCACCAAAGATGGGGCCCAGACCTGCAATGTTCAGCAGCTGGACGAGGAACAGCTTCCACTGGGGCATCACAACGTAGTCAACGCCGTCGTTGATGCGCACAGCAGGCGTTTCGCGGTCGTCCGGTCCGAACGTGTTGTCAACGATCTTGCCATAGACAAAGTAGCCGATGATCAAGAGCGCCAGACAGAGTAAGAAACTAATCATACCAGAAACCTCCTTTTTGATTCAAACCACAGCCAGCATTTTGCGTGCCCAGCTGCGGCTCTGACCAATCTCTGGCTTCATGTTAACACTTTTTTCATAAAGCAGTTAATATTTTTCTGGTATGGTTCCCATATCAAAAAGTATATGGCAAGATGCTTCCGCGGAATACCCGCAAAGAATTTTTATCGCGTTCACGACAAATTTTCTTAATTCCCCGGCAAAGACCTTTCCCGGAACCGGTCAAAGCCGCTGCTGCCAAACTTTCTGGCCTGCTTTTGTGCAAGTTGCTCAATCGTTTTCAATTTTCTCCGCAAATCGTGATTTCTTTGCCTGAAACGCCGCAAAATACAAGGCACCCTCCGCCGAGCCATTTCAGCGGAGGGTGCCTTATTCAGCAGATCATTTGTATATATCTTTGTATATATCGTGTCATGCCTTCTGGGCTGCCTTCTTCGTTGCGTGGAGGAAGACTGCCAGCATTGCAATGGCAAAGATGATGCCGATGGGGTATGCAACGGCGGTGTTGTAGATGGTTGCGCCTTCTGCGGTCTTGGCGTTCAGCAGGCCACCCAGGCATTCGGGAGCCAGAATGAAGTAGGTGGAAGAGACCGCGCTCATGAAGGTAGCGGGCACAGCGGTGATCCAGTAGTTCTTCTTCTCCTTGAACAGGTACATGGATGCAGCCCACAGAACGATCATGGCCAGCGTCTGGTTGGTCCAGCTGAAGTAGCGCCAGATCACGGTGTAGTTGATGAAGCCCAGTGCGTTGCCGATGCCAAGGAAAGCGCCAACGCCCAGAACCGGAATGCAGAGCTTCAGGCGGTTTGCGTAGCTGTCCTGATCGATCTTGAACCAGTCGGCCAGAGTCAGACGAGCGGAACGGAACGCGGTATCGCCGGAGGTGATGGGGCACACCACAACGCCGACCATTGCCAGTGCGATGCCCACGCCGCCCATGGTCTTGGAGCAGACATCATAAATAGCCTTGGACTGGCCCATGGCAAGTGCTTCGGCCAGACCGGTGTTCAGGCCGCCGGTCACCTCGTACAGGCTGCAGCCAGCAGCGGCCCAGATCAGAGCGATAACGCCCTCGCAGACCATTGCGCCGTAGAACACGAAGTGGCCCTGCTTCTCACTCTTCATGCAGCGAGCCATCAGAGGCGACTGAGTGGAGTGGAAGCCGGAGATCGCACCGCAGGCCACCGTGATGAACATGAAGCTCCAGATGGGAGTGCCCGACGGATGCATGCTGCCAAAGTGATCCCAGATCTCCGGGATGGTGTAGGCGGGATTGGTGAAGATGCCGAAGATGACACCGATGGCCATGATGATCAGGCAGATGCCAAAGATGGGGTAGATCTTGCCAATGACGGCATCAATGGAGATAAAGGTTGCAATAAAGTAGTACACCAGAATAATGATGAGCCAGAACAGCAGCGAGGTGAGCACGCCGGAAGCGCCGCTCTGACTGCACAGCTCCACGATCAGGCCTGCGGGACCCACCGCGAACACAGTACCCACCATGATGAGCAGCACCACCGAGAACACGCGCATGACGTTCTGCATCACAGGGCCTAAGTACTTGCCGGTGATCTCGGCGATGGAAGCGCCGTCGTTGCGCTCGCTCATCATGCCGGAGAAGTAGTCGTGCACGCCGCCTGCAAAGATGGTGCCGAAGGTGATCCACAGGAACACCACAGGCCCCCACAATGCGCCCTGCATGGCACCAAAGATGGGGCCAAGGCCGGCGATGTTCAGCAGCTGAACGAGGAACAGCTTCCACTGGGGCATCACAACGTAGTCCACACCGTCATTGATGCGCACAGCAGGCGTTTCGCGGTCGTCCGGGCCGAAGGTGTTGTCCACGATCTTACCGTAGACAAAGTAGCCCACGATCAGGATCGCCAGACAGAGTAAGAAACTGATCATACCAGAAACCTCCTTTTTCTTTGTGCCGGAATCATGGAAGCATTTTCCATATTTTCCATTCATCCCGGCCAGCTTTCTGGGTCTATGTTAACATATTTTTCATAAAAGTGATAATATGCTTCTGGTATGGGGGCATATCAAAGACCATATAGCCGCAAAGTTTTTTAGCCGATGTTTCGTCTCTTTTTCGCTCGATTTATCAACAAAAAGACAGCTGCAGCGCATAAAGCACTGCGGCTGTCGGCCAAATTCCTTTGCTTTCCGGTTTTTCCGCATTCCGATGTTTTGCCAGTTCTTAACCGGTTTCGGCGGTCATTTCACGGTCAGCGCCGCCTGCTTGTGCAGCAGCTGCACAAAGGTCTGCTCTTCCGGGCGCAGGGTCCCCCTGTCCGGATAGACCAGAACATCCTTCATGCGCTGGCGCTGGGCCGGGCATTTCCTGAGCACCAGATGGTATTGTTCCAGCGCCCGCTTTGGCATGGGCGAAGCCCACATATAGGCATTGGGCAGGTTCTGCAGGATAGAAAACTGGCTGCACCGCTCATACACATGGATGCGGCGGTTCGGGTTCGTATGCCAGCGCAGGCCGCTGTCCTCACCGCCGGGCAGCTGGAAATCACCGTGCAGGACTTCCATATAGCTGTTCAGCTGGGTGATGTCGGTCACTTCGCACTTTGCCAGCGGGCCTTCGCGGTTGGTCAGCAGCCGGTATTCAAACTCCATCACCGGCTCCCGGTGCAGGCCGTGACGGTCGCAGTAGCGGCGGTAATAATCTTCGTCCTCCTCCGCGTAGCGCAGCAGGGCCAGATGATAGCCCCGCCGCAGTACATGGTCCAGCGCTTCCATGGAGCCGGATTCCCGGATATGCACCCGCAGCTGCTGGCTGTCTGCCATCTGCTGCAAAAAATCCACCGTCGCGTAGGAAGCATAGGTGGCGTGGGGCAGCACCACCCGCAGCTCCGCACAGCTGCTCTGCCGGCTGCGGGCATCCAGATCCAGCCGGTCCACCTCGTCCAGCACCCGCTCTGCCTGCCGGATAAAATGCCGTCCCTGTTCGGTGGGGATCATGCCGGTGGACGAGCGCTCAAAGATGCGGATGCCATATTCCTCTTCCAGGTTCTTGAGCGCCTTGCTCACATTGGGCTGGGCCGCATACAGCTGCTTTGCCGCCGCGCTCACGGAGCCCCACTTGCGGATGGCCACCAGATAACGCAGTTCCGTAATATTCATGTGACTGCCCCCTGTTCCAAAAATCATTCCTATTTTATCAAGCCGGGCGGCCGGCTGTCAAGCCAAATGCGGTTGACGCGCCCCGCGCAGAGCTTTATAATAAAAATGCTGTATTTACAAAAAGGAGTTTAGCTGCTATGGAGACTACCTACCGCGTTCTGCGCATTGAAGAGCAGATGTACGGCTGTGAGGAGCTGCCCGCCGGTCAGCCGGTGCTGTGCGATGTCACGCTGGCCGATCCCGCCGGGGAGCGGCGCACCCTGCCCTACCCGGACAAAGAGCTCACCCGCCTTGGCATCGACGAGGGCAGCACGGTCGTCCTGACCGCAGACGGAACGCTGAAAAAGGCATAAACACAGGAGGAACACATGAAAAAGATCAAAACCTCTGCCCTGATCGGTCTGGGCGCACTGGGCATCCTGTTCGGCCGCAAAATGCCCGGCGTGCAGGTCATTGCCGATGAGGACCGCATTGCCCGCTACTCTGCCGAACCGGTCGTCTGCAACGGCGAAGCGTGCAGCTTCCGTTACGTCACCCCTGCCGAGGGCAAACCGGTAGACCTGCTTCTGGTGGCCGTCAAGGCTACGGTGCTGGAACAGGCCATTCAGGACATTGCAAAGTTCGTAGGGCCGGACACCGTGATCCTCAGCGTGCTGAACGGCATCACCAGCGAGGAGCACATTGACGCAGCCTATCCCGGCCACACCCTGTGGAGCGTTGCCATCGGCATGGATGCCACCCGCACCGGGCGCACGCTGGTGTTCAATCAGGCGGGCAAGATCCAGTTCGGTGAGCGCAGCGGCGAAATGACCGACCGCGTGCAGGCCGTGGCCGACTATCTGGACGAGTGCGGCATTGCCAACGAGCCCTGTGGGGATATCCTTTACAAGCAGTGGAACAAGCTGATGGTGAACGACGGCCTGAATCAGGCCGCAGCCGCCTTTGACCAGCCCTACGGCGGCCTGCGCCAGCCCGGCGAAGCACAGGACATGATGCGCGCGGCCATGCAGGAGGTCATCCGGCTGGCGAACCTTGAGGGCGTGCCCCTGCCGCCGGACAACGATGTGAGATTCATCGACGCCATGATGCCCACCTTTAACCCCGAGGGCATGCCCAGCATGCGGCAGGATGTGCTGGCAAAGCGCCCCACCGAGGTGGAGGAGTTTGCCGGTGTGGTGCGCCAGCGGGCCAAGAAGTACGGGATGCCCACCCCTGCCAACGACTTTTTCTACACCCGCATCCGCGAGATCGAGGCGGGATACGACCAGTAAGGAGCCACCCATGCATACGCTTTATTTTACCCGCCACGGAGAGACCGTCTGGAACGTTGAAAACAAGATCTGCGGCATGACCGACAGCCCCCTCACCGAGCGGGGCCGCCAGCAGGCCCGGAAGCTGGGCGAAGCCGTCAAAGCCAGCGGGGTGCACATCGATGAGATCCTGTACTCTCCCCTGTCCCGCGCCGCCGACACCGCCATGGCCATTGCCGAGGCCACCGGCCTGCCCGCCCGGTGTGAGCCGCGCCTGCGGGAGCAGTGCTTTGGCAAATACGAGGGCACGCCCCGCAACGGCGGCGAGTTCCGCGTTTCCAAGACCCACTTCGCCGACCGCTACGACGGCGGCGAGAGCATGATGCAGCTGGCCCAGCGCATCTATAACCTGCTGGACGAGCTGAAGGCCGACACCGGCAAGACCTATCTGCTGGTGGCCCACAACGGCATCGCCCGGGTGGTACAGTCCTATTTCTACGATATGACCAACGAGGAATACGCAGCTGCGGGCATCAAAAACTGCGAACTGGTGGAATACCATTTTGAATGATGTTCGCAAAACGATTTAAAATGCCCTCCGCTTCGCTCTGGGCATCTTTAGCGGAACGATTATTTTTATAGAAAGAAAGCCGGAAAATCTGCGGATTTTCCGGCTTTCGCTTTTCACGGGAGAGGACTGGGCGGCAAAGTTACTGGCTCGAGTACAAAGCTTACAAGCGCGCCTGCTCCCCTGCGGGGAGCTGCCGCAGCAGCGGCTGAGGGGCCTTGAAATTGGCGGAACACAAAAAATCCTTTAGCGGAGCGGCTTGGATTTTTTGTATGGAGCCCATCTTCTTTGGGGTTACTAGGGGCGTGTAGCCCCTAGTTTGCAACGGCGACGACCGCGGCCAGTGGCCGAAACAGGGAGGAGCTGTTGGGGCAGCGGCCTGCAGAATGCGAGTGCCGTCCAAGGCACGAAGCAGACGCAGGGAGCCGCAACCCGCCGCCTCCCGCGCCTCGAAAGTAGCGGAGACCTTGCCGCGCTGAACGCGCGGTATTTGCTACGCAAACCGGTCTGCGGCTTAAAAGCCCCATTGGGGCTTTCATGCCCTGCGGGCACCGCCGTCCTTTCTGGTTCTCTTTTGGCACGCAAAAGAGAACATACCCGGCGGCGATGCCTTTTGCAAAAGGCATAAAACTTTAAACACGCGACCACTCTCTGTGCGGGAAGCATCCCCCGTATCATAAAAATCAGCCTTTATACAGCCCAAACAGCTTGAGCAGCTTCTGCCAGAAGGTCAGGGTCACAGCTGCCGGTTCCGGCTGGGCAGCCGGGGCCGGGGCCGTGATGGCAGTGGTCTGCAGCGCAAACTGCACCGCGCCCACCTCGGTGTTCTCTGCCGAGGTGAAGCTCTGCACCTCCCCGCCGCCGGAAAGACTGTTCAGCAGGCCGTCCAGCTGGGCACCCATGTCGATGTCGGAAACGCTGCTGCGCAGCTCGCCGGTGCCGCCGGTCAGCTGAGATGCTCCCTCAGCCAGCTGCGCAACGCCCGCTTTCAGCTGGGCTACACCGTCGGTGTAGGCGTTCAGGCCGTCGTCCAGCTGGACGTACTGGGCGGCAAGCTGGTTCACGCCGTCGGTGAGCACCGAGAGATTGCCCAGCATCCCAGTAAGCACACCGGCCAGCTGACGCACCCCGGCATCAAACTCGCCGTAGCTGCCGTTCAGGGTGCTGCTGCCCTCGTGCAGCTGGGCGATGCCGCCGTTCACGGTGTCCAGATAGGTCTGCATGGCGTCGATGTTGGCCGTAGACCCCTGCAAAAGCAGGATCACATCCTTGAGCTGCGGCATCATCCACACCATGCCCTGCAGCTGCTCAATGGCCTTGGCATTGCCCTCCTTCACCACATCCAGATCAAGGCCGTTTTCTTTGAGGATGGCCTTGTAGGCTTCAAAGCTCACCTGCTGCTCCAGCTGTGCCGCGCCCTCATCCAGCCGGGCAATGCCGTTCCTGATCTGGGTAGAGGCATCCAGCAGGGTGTTCAGCTCGTCGGTGGAGGCAGAGATGCCGTTCAGCGCGGTCTGCATCTGAGTGAGGGCGGCACGCACCCGGGCTGAGCCGCCGGTCAAGGCACCGGAATTGCCGTTCAGGGTGTCGATGCCCGCCTGCACCTGCGCAATGCCGCCTGCCAGCGCGTTGGCACCATCGTCCAGCTGAACGGAGCCGCTCTGCAGCTGTTCCAGCATCCCGGTCAGATCCATATCCCCGAGGTCGAGGTTCAGGTTCAGCCGCACGCCGTTCAGGGAAACGGCGTCCATGGCAAAGTCCGTCACATCGGCGGTGACGGTCACGTCGCTGTCCGCGCCCGGCAGCAGGATGTAGGAAAGCTGCTTTTTGCTGCCCACATTCGCCACCGTAGCGCCCGGCGCGCTGATGTTCCGGGCAAGGCCGGTGTCCAGACTCATGGTCACCTGCAGCGCGTAGTCGTCAAAAAAGCTGCCGGTGCAGTCCGGGTTGCGGCTCACCTGCAGCCGGATGGAAAGGGCACCGCTTTTGCCGCCCAGCTCGTCGGGGCTGATTTCTGCCCCGTCCAGCGTATAGGTCAGCTTTACCACCCACGGCAGGGCCGTGGCGGCGTCCATGGTGCCCTCATAATAGAGCTTGCCGTCCTCGGTCACATGCACCGTGACCGTATCGCCGCTCTGCTCCACGGCATCGCTCGTGGTCATGTTGCGCACGGCAGTGTAGCTGCCGTGGTCCGCAACGGTGTCCCCCGCCTGCACGGAAAAGCTGTTCACGGCGTACACGCCGGTCACAGCACCGGAGGCCGTAAGGTTTGCATAAATGACCTCTTCCTTGGCAGCGGAGGCTGCAAAAGCCGGCAGACTGCTGCCCGCCAGCAGGCAGCCTGCCAGCGCCAGCGCCGACACCCGGCGCACAAATCGATGTTTCATCTCGGTCAAGCCTCCTTCGGCTGTTTTTTCTTTTTTATAATGAGCGGGTCGGCCAGATACAAAAAGCCCGGCAGTGCCGAAAGCACGATGGCCAGCGACACCAGACTGCCTACGCCCAGAAAATTGCCCAGCTGGCCCAGCAGCTGGTTTGTGGAAATGGCTCCCATCAGGAAGCCCACCACCGCCATGGCGCTGCCGGTGGTACTGACCGAGGTGGTCACAGCGGACACCGTGGCCGCAACGGCTTCTTTGCGGCCCAGCGTCTCGCGGAACTCCTGATAGCGGTCGGAGAAGAGGATGGCGTAATCCACCGTAGCACCCAGCTGCACCGAGCTGATGATGAGATAGGCAATGTAGAACACGTACTGGCCCCGGAAGTACGGGATGGCCAGATTGATCCAGATGGCGGTCTCGATGCTGAGCACCAGAATGATGGGCAAAAGCAGCTGGCGCTTCATGAGGAGCAGGATCAGGAACACCGCGCCGATGGCCAGCAGGTTCACCTTGACCATGTCAGCCGTGATGGTGTCCATCAGGTCATAGGTGCTCACGCCCTGACCGGCCAGATAATAATTGTCCGGGTAATATTGCTGCACCGTGGCGCGCACCCGCTCCACCAGCGCAAAGGCCCCATCGCCCTCGGTGTCGGCATCCACCGTAAGCACCATGCGGGTGTAGCCGCCGGAGACCAGCAGCCCCAGCGTATCCCCGGGCACGAACTCCGGCGGAATGGACGCGCCTGCGTTGTCCACATAGGAAAGGATGCCGGTCACCTCCGGGATGACGTGCAATGCATCCGAAAGCTTTTGCTGCGTGGCGGTGTCGCCCTCCGGCACCAGTACAACGTAGGTGTCGCTGCGGCCAAAGGTCTCTTCAATGGCGGCGGTGTCCGCACCCAGACGGGTGTTCTCGCCAAACATGTGGGCGGCACCGTAGTAATACTGGTTCGAGTTGGAGGCCAGATAGCTGGGCACCATCAGAATGACCAGCACCAGCGCCATAGGCAGCATGATGCGGGCCACAAAGCGGCCAAACTTGTCAAAGCTGGGCAGCAGTGGCCTGTGGTGGGTCTTATCCATCCATTGATACGCTGCCAGCGTGAGCGCGGGCATAAAGGTGAACACGGTGACAAGGCTCAGTACCACGCCCTTTGCCAGCGCAAGGCCCAGATCCGGGCCGATCTGGAACTGCATGAGCACCAGTGCCAGAAAGCCGATGACGGTGGTCAGGCCACTGGACAGGATGGAGCCGGTGGATCTGCACAGGGCATCCACCATGCACTCCTCCGGGCTGGCATCCGGGTTTTCAGCCCGGCACTCCGCAAAGCGGTGGATCAGGAACACCGAGTAGTCCAGCGACACCGCCAGCTGCAGGATGCTGCCCGCCGCATTCGTCACAAACGAGATGGTGCCGAAGATGAGGTTCGTGCCGTTGTTGAGCAGGATAGCCGCGCCAAGGCCCGTCAGCACCAGCAGCGGCTCCGCCCAGGAATCGGTGGTCAGGATCAGGATGAACAGCACATACACCACCGCGATGGCGGCGATCTTTGCCACCTCGGTCACGGTGGAGTTGGTGGCAACGGCAGTGGAGACCGCCGCGCCCTCCAGCGCGTTGCCCTCCCCGATCAGCTCCCGCACGGCAGCCACGGCTTCCAGACGCTTCTCGTCCTCCACCGTCACGGTGAACAGGGCGCAGCCATCCTTATAATAGCTCTCCACCGTGGCGGTGTCCTGCATCTGCAAAGGCACTGTCACATCCAAACTGTCGTCCAGCCATACAACGGAGGACACTCCGTCGATGGCGGCAAGCTTTTCCTTGTACTCCAGCGCCTGCGGCACCGTGACATCCCGCACCATGACCCGCATGTTGGGGATGCCGCCGGTGAAAGCACCGTTCATCACCTCGATGGCGGTGGTGGAGGGGGATTCCGGCGGCAGGTAGTCGTTGATATCGTAATCCACCTTTACCTGACGCACAGCGAACACGCTCAGCACAGCCGCCAGTGCAAACACCGCCAGCACCAGCCTGCGGCGGCGCACGATGGCGGTATAAAAACGTTTCATCAAAACAGGAGTTCTCCTTTCCGGATCCATAAAAAAACTTTTATCATTCTAACAGGTTTGATAAACGTTGGAAAGAGACAGTTTATGAATTTTGACCCTCGAATGCCGATTTTTTGATTTTTCTGCCTTGACAACAAAAATAAATTCTGATATGCTCTTTTTCGGTTCATCGGAGGATCGTTTTCAACGTAATTTGAAACGGGCCGGATAAGATGCCGTGCAGACAGCGCCCCGCCGGAGGTTTCGTTGCCGTAGTGACGAAGCAGATCGAGGCCGGGCGTGCACTCACGGACATTTATCCGGCCCGTTTTTGCACCTTGTGCAGAAAGGAGGACGCCATGTCCAAGCAGCGGATCCAGCTTTCCGATCATTTTACCTATTCCCGCCTTTTGCGGTTCGTGCTGCCCTGCATCGGCACCATGCTGTTCACCTCCATCTACGGCATCGTGGACGGCCTGTGTGTCTCCAACTTTGTGGGCAAGACGGCCTTTGCGGCGGTCAACCTCATTATGCCGCTGCCCATGCTGCTGGGCACCATCGGCTTTATGCTGGGCACCGGCGGCAGCGCCATCGTGGGCATCACGCTGGGCGAGGGCGACCAGAAAAAGGCCGACCGCTATTTTACCCTGTTCCTGCTGGCGGCTCTGGTCTCGGTCAGTGTGCTGGCCGTGCTGGGCATTGTGTTCCTGCGGCCCATTGCCGTGCTGCTGGGTGCCAAGGGGGAGCTTTTGGACTATGCGGTGCGCTATGGACGCATCCTGATGGTGTCCCTGCCCACCTTTGCGCTGCAGAATATGTTCCAGAGCTTTTTCGTCACCGCCGAAAAGCCGCACCTCGGCTTCTGGTTCACCGTGGGCGCAGGCTGCACCAACATGGTGCTGGATGTGCTGATGGTGGGCATCTGGGGCTGGGGCGTGGAGGGCGCGGCCATTGCCACCTTTATCAGCCAGCTGGTGGGCGGCGTACTGCCGGTGTTCTACTTCATCGACCGCAGCAACTCCAGCCGCCTGCACCTGTGCAAGACCAGTTTTTACAGCAAAGTACTGCGGGATGCCTGCATCAACGGCTCTTCCGAGCTGATGACCAACCTTTCCATGTCGCTGGTCAATATCCTGTACAACTACCAGCTGCTGCGTCTGGCCGGTGAGAACGGTGTGGCCGCCTACGGTGTCATCATGTACGCGGCCTTCCTGTTCGTGGCGGTGTTCGTGGGCTATGCCGTGGGCAGTGCACCCATCGTCAGCTTCCACTACGGTGCCCGCAACCACGCCGAGGTGCACAATCTCTACCGCAAGAGCCTGCGGCTCATCGCCGTGGTGGCTGTGACCCTGACGCTGGCTTCCATGTTCATCATCCCCTGTGTGGCGCGCATTTTCGTGGGCTACGATGCGGAATTGCTGGCCCTGACCAGCCGGGCCTTCCGGCTGTATGCGCTGAGCTTCCTCATCATGGGCTTCAACGTGTACGCGTCCTCCTTCTTCACGGCGCTGGGCGACGGCGTGACCAGCGCGCTGATCTCCTTTTTGCGCACGCTGGCGTTTCAGGTGATCGCCATTCTCCTGCTGCCGCTGCTGCTGGGCATCGACGGCATCTGGCTGGCCGTCACCGCCGCCGAGCTGGCGGCTCTGGCCGTGAGCGCCGCCATGCTCCTCACCAAGGACAAGGTGTTCCATTACCGCAAGGCATGATAAGATCCCCTGCTTTCTGCGAAACGGCGAAAAGCGGGGGATTTTTTTGGTGATTCTGGCTCTGCCGCTGGCAGCAAAATCGTGTTAGAATGGACACAGCTTCTTATTCACTGTTTTACGAGGGATCATTATGACATTGTTTTTGACCAGCAGCCCCAGCGGCTGCCCCTTTGAGCCGGGCCCTGCAGTGCCGGTGCTGGACACCCGCAACCACTTTGTGGCGAACCTGCGGGCCGTCTGGCCGGATCACGCCGTGCTGGGCCTTGCCATTGCGGCAGACCCCTATGCCTACGAGCAGAACGACGAGATGTGCCGGGTGTTTGCCCAGAGCTTTGCGAACGCCCACCTGCCCCTGACGGCGCTCATCCCCTGCGATGCCCGCAATGCCGAGGAGATCGGTTCTCTTCTGCCCCAAAGCGGCTTTGTGATGCTGTGCGGCGGGCACGTGCCCACCCAGAACCACTTTTTTGCTCAGCTGGGCCTGCCGGGGCTGTTCCACAACTACCATGGCATCGTGCTGGGCGTGAGTGCCGGCAGCATGAACGCCGCCCACATCGTGTACGCCGCGCCCGAGGAACCGGGCGAAGCCGCCGACCCGCACTACTCCCGCTGGATGAACGGCCTTGGCCTGACCGAGACCCGCATCCTGCCCCACTACCAGTTCATCCGGGATCATGTGCTGGACGGGCAGAAGGTGGAGGACATCGCCCTTGCCGACAGCAAAAAGCGGCATTTTCTCGCTTTGCCGGACGGCTCGTATATCCTGTGCGCCGACGGCAGCGAGGCGCTGTACGGCAGAGGCTGGTACTTTGCGAATGGGATGATGGAAGAGATCAACGAGGATGAAGATGTGTTGCCTTTACGGTAAAGCGCGACAAAAGCGGGGCTTCTACGGCAGCCTTGACGATTAAAATGGCCTCCGCTGCGCTCTGGCCATCATCAGTGGAATTATTATTTTTATTTGCAGTTCCGAAACGCCTGCGGGCGTTTCGGAACTGCTTTTTCACGAAAGGGCTTGTAACGTCAAGCGGGCAGCCCATCCACAGTGCCGCTGTTTCCGTAGGAAACAGGCGCTGCAGATGCCGTTTTCCCTTGCGGCCTCTCTGGTGAAAATGCGACACCGGGCAGCCCGCAGGCTGCCCGGTGTCGCTCAATTTAAAATCATTTTTCCGCTGAATATGCCCAAAGCAACGCGGCGGGCATTTTTGATCGTTCCACGTTCATTTCCGGCGCAGGCAGACATCATTGCGCATACAATGCGCACATCATTCCGCCGCAAGGCGGACAAAGGGCGCGATGGCGTTAGCGTCGCCGTGGCGGACGATGGAGTAAGTGATGTCGCAGTAGGGCTGGATGGCGGTACTCTTTTCCACAGTGGAGATGAGCAGCACCTGCAGCTGCAGGCGGCGGAACAGCTCCATCATGGGGCGAATGCGGTCGCTGGTCATCTTGCTGAAGGCTTCGTCCAGCAGCACAAGGCGGATGCTGTTCTCGCTCTTCTCATAAATTTGCAGCAGAGACGCGCAGATGGCCACATAGAAGGGGGCCTGATTCTCGCCGCCGGAGGAATCGCGGCTGACCCGGGACAGGTACGCCTGCTGGCCGGTGACCCGGTTGGTCACCTTGATGTCGTAGTCCAGATAGGTGCGGTAATCCACATAGTCCGAGAGGGTCACGCCGCCGGTGCGGCCCTCCTGCCGGGCGCGGGTGTTCTCGTCCACGTCCGCCATGATCTTTTCCATCAGCTCGTCCACCTGACGCTCATAAGCAGGGTCGGCGGTGGCGGCAAGGTTGTCCAGCGAGTCGCCCTCGGTCATCTGCTGGTTGCCCTTGTCCACGATGACCTGATAGAAGGCTGCCAGCTGCGGGTCACGGCTGGGCTCCAGCTCAAAGCGGTAGACCTCCTCGCCGTAGGTCAGCTGCTCCATGACCTTGTTCAGCTCCCGGAACTGCCGCCGGGCGTTGAAGATATCGTCCTTCATGCGGAACAGGATATCCTTGCGGAAGCGGTCCTTGCAGTCCCGCTGGGCCTGCTCCAGACGGGCGGCATAGCGTTCCAGATCGATGCGCACAAGGCTCTCGTGCTGGGCGCGGTACTGGTCAAGACCCGCCAGACCCAGCGGATAATCGCACACATAGTGCTCGTTGTAGGCTTTCTGGGCCGGTTCCAGCGTGCCGGTCAGATAGACGGCCAGCGCATCGTCCAGCTTGGCCTGCGCCTTTTCCGCAGCCTGTGCGGCGGCGCGGGGCTTATCTGCCGGGGCCAGCGCCAGCATCCGGGTGCGGGCCAGCGGCTCCACCAGCGGGTGCGCCGCAAAGAAGCTCCGGGCAGCATCGGCGCTCTGCTGTGCCGTTTTCCCTGCCTTTTTCTGCTCTGCTTCGCAGGAGGCGATCTGCTTTTGGCACACGCGGATGTCGCCGCCCGCCTGCTCCACGGCGGCGCGGGCAGCCTCCCACGCGGCTTCGCGGGCTTCTTCCTCCTTGTAAAGCTGCTGCAGCAGCGGGTTCTCGCGGCACTCGGTGAGCTTTGCTTCCTGTTCGGTCACAGCATTCTGTGCGGCAGTCAGTGCGGCGCGGGCATCCCACAGCGCAGCCAGCTCGTCCAGTGCCGTGCCCCGCAGCAGGGTCTGGTACTGGTTATAGGCGGCTTTCAGGTTCTGTTCTGTCTGGGCGGCAGCACGGGCGCTTTCCCCCAGAGCTTCCAGCTCGGCCGCCAGCGCCCCGGCGCGGGCGCGGCGTGCGTCCAGACCGATATACCGCTGCGGGGTGCGCAGCCGTTCCAGCCGGAAGGGGTGGTGGCGCAGAAGGTCGCGGGTGGCGCTGTCCGGGTACTGTTCCAGCGTATCGGGGGTGTCGCAGCAGACGATGCGGCCCAGAATGGTCTGGGCATACTGTGCAGCCAGCGGGTTTTCGCTGCTCACCTGCGCGGCAAGGCTGTCCGGGCCGTACTTGTCGGCGCGGCGGTTGGCCTTGCGGATGCCCGGGGTGTCCAGCAGGCTGATGGGGCCAACCTTGTCCTTCAGAGCCACAAAGGCGCTTTTGGCGGCTTCGTAGTGGGCGGGCGGCACAAGGATATCAAAGCGACGGTCGCCAAGGCAGGCTTCCACGCAGTCCTGCCAGCTTTCGTCCTCCACGTTCAACAGTTCACAGAAAATTTTCGCATCCGGCTGCATGCCCCGGCTCTTGAGTTCCGCATTCACGGCATCCCGCACCCGGGTGGCGGCATCGCCGTGGGGGTAGACCCACTTGCCGCCGGACACCGCGTCCAGCTCGGCGCGCTTGCCGGCCTGCTCCTTCTGCAAAGCAGCAGTGTTCTGGCGGGCAGCAAAATAGGCTTCCTCCAGCGGTTTTTCCTGCGCGGAGAGCCATGCGGTGAGCTGCGGCAGAGTGTCCGCCGTCAGCTCTTCGGCCTTGATGCCGGCAGCAAAGCCGCTGCGGCGCAGCACAGCCAGCAGGCTCTGGGTGCGGGCAAGGGCACTTTCTGCCTTTTCGGCTTTGCGTGCGGCGGTATCCAGCGCCGTTTTGCGGCGGGAAAGCTCCTCGGTCAGGGCGTCCAGTGCCCGGCCCTCGCCGCTGGCGCTGGCGGCACCGTGGGCGGAAAGATAGGCCCGGCGGGCTTCCGCTTCGGCATTTTTGGCCTCGGCATAGCGGGCGTTCAGCTGTTCCAGCTGGCGGCGGCCCGCATCCAGATGCTCCTGCCAGACGGTCTGTTCGCTGCCGTCGGCAGCGGCGCGGGCCAGCAGCGCCGCGCCCCGGTTCACAAGGGTCTGGGTCTGCTTTTCGGCAGCTTCGCGGCCAAAATTCACGATCTCTTCCAGCGCGTCGGCGCGGGTCTGTGCTTCGGCCAGCACGGCGTGCAGATTTTCCAGTTCCAGCCGGTCGCCCTGCAAAGCGTCCAGATCCAGCTCCGGCTGGGGCAGGATGTACTGGTACAAAAACTCCCGGAAGTTGGGGATCTCGTCCATGCTGGTGCCCATCTGGAACACCTCGTTGAACTTTTTGCCCAAGGGGCTGGAGGCGCGCCCGATGCCCAGCGCACGGCAGATGCGGTCCCGCGCTTCGCTGGGGCTGCGGGTGTAGGAGAGACGGCCCGTTGCGGGCTTGAAGTCCTCCTTTGCGCTGGGTGCACCGGTCTTGGGGTCGATGAAGGGCAGCTGTTCCAGCGTGCAGCCGTCCTCCGAAAGATACCATGTCTGATCGCCGGGGTGCAGCTCCTGCATGGGGCCTTCCGACTCCACCCGCACCGCGATGACAAAGGGGGCGCGCTTGACGCTGTCCCAGAACTCCGCGCCGATGTAGGCCACGGTATGGCCCGGGCGGCGGTAGGCGTTCTCGCCGCGCTGCTTTGCGTGCACCGAACCCTGCAGGGTGCGGCCGCTCTTTTTATTGCCCAGCGCATTGAAATTGCGGTTGGTGGTCAGGCAGTAGCGGATGGCATCCAGAATGGTGGTCTTGCCCACGGCGTTCACGCCGATCATATAGGTAAGCCGTGCGCAGTCGAAGGTGACGTTTTCAAAGTTGTGCCAGTTGATAAGCTTCAGCCGTTTGAGTTCGATCATTCTTCACCCTCCCCTGCTTCTTCCGGTCGTTCATAAAGGCCAAGCTCTGTGCGGGTGCGGCCGCTCTCGGCGGCGGCATCCGCAAGGTCGGCATCCGGCAGGGCCAGCAGCACGGTGGGAAATACTTCAATGCGGCTGTCCAGCCCGGAAAGCCGCCCCACAGGCCGCGCCAGATTGTACCGGCGCAGGGTGCGCATGAGGTTTTCCAGCGTTTTCTGGTCCAGACGGCGGGGCAGATTCATCTTCTGCAGCTCGGTCTGCACCTCTTCCACCGTCACCAGCACCTCATCGGCATTGGCTGCAAGGCTCTCGCGCTTTTGCAGGTACAAAAGCCGCAATACCAAAAGCAGGATGCTCTCGTATTTCAGCAGCCGGGCCTGACTGCCCTCGTGGCCGTTGACCAGCGCCGCCGCCTGCAGGGGTGCCGGGTACAGCAATACAGAATAGCCCAGCGGGGCGAACACAGCGCGGACCTCGTCCAGATGGTCCTGCACATAAAGATATTTTGCCCGCTGATCCTCCACGCCGCCCAGCACGAAGCAGTGGTTCAGCAGGTAATTCGCGGTTTCTTCCAGCATGTTAATGGTTGCCATTTTCTTCCTCCCTGCGGCGGGTGAGGACAAAGTCCTCAAAGCGGAAACCGCCGCGCTCCACCCAATTGCCGGTGAGCTGAATGTCATAATCCCGGTGCGGCGACTGCGAGTAGGTGTGCAGGCCGATGATGCGGGCAAAATCGTTCGGGTATTCGTCTGCCAGAAGTGCCGCGTTCACCTGCGGGCGGGCGGCAAGGGCCTGCCGGGCCAGCAGGGCCACGTTCTCCTCGGTAACGGCAAGGCGGGCGTAATCCAGCAGCAATTGCTGCTCTTTTTTGAGCTGTTCCGGATCGAATACTTCGGTGCGCACCGGGGCCAGCGGCTCGGCGGTGCGCTGGGCAGCGGGCGGGTACAGAAATTTTTCCCCGAACACTGCCGCCGGGTACAGATGCAGCCGCTTTGCCACCGGGCCGTCGTCCGGCTCAAACAGCTGCTCCGGGGTGCGGATGTCCTCGGCGTAGCGGCGCAGCAGGGCGGTGACGCTGCCCTGCGACGAGCGGTCGCTCAGCAGCAGGAACTGTGCCCGCTGCACAGCCCGCTTGCGGTAGCGGATGTGGCTTGCATCGATCTCGCGCATGAGCAGGCTCATCTCTTCCAGCGCGTCCCGCTGCTTCTGGATGAGTGCACGCACGGCAGGTGTCGCTTCGTTCGGGGCGCAGCGCTCCACCCGGGCATAATCAAAGGCCAGCTGCGGCAGGTAGTTCTCCTCGCAGTCGTCCAGCTCCTCTTCCAGATAGGCGCGGTAGTTGAACAGGTTGTCACTGGTCTTGAAGCGGTGGTAGGCCGCCGCCACCACCTTTTCCTCGTACTGGTCGAACAGTTCCAGCACCTCCTGCGGGGTGCGGTTGCGGGTGAGCCGGTCGATATAGTGGCCGATGGAAGCATTGAGTGCCCGGAGAGAGTGGTTCAGTGCTTCGAGGTCTGCGTCCACCTCCCGCAGAACGTTCTCATAGGGGCTTTTTTCCTGCCCGATGCTGCCCAGCAGCTGCCATGCCTTGTACAGCTTTCCGGTATAGGTAACTACGCGGGGATTCAATATTTCTTCCAGCGCTTCCAGCAGCGGCGTTACCTCCGGCGCAAAGGCAAGGGACGCTTCCCCCTCGTAGCTGCCGGGCTGCTCTTCCAGCCAGCCGGTGCGGCGCAGCCGCAGCAGAAAGCCCACGGCCAGCGTGTGAGGATCGCGGGTGGGCTGCTCGTCTTCATCGCCCGCACCGTCGGCATCCAGCGCAAGGGGCTTTGCCAGTGCGGCAAAGTAATCCTCGGCACGCCAGACGGCCTCCGCACGGGAAGTGCTGTAATCCGCCGTGTGGCGGCACTCCTCCCAGAGCAGAAGCAGCAATTCCGCATAAAAAGCCCGGTTCGGCCCCGCCAGCGGGCGGAACAGCCGCGGGGACACCAGTTCAAACAGCTGCATGGAAACGTCCTTTCTGTCTTGGTTCGATACCCTTTTATTGTACCACAGCGGGCGGAGTTTGTCACAAAAAGGCGAAAAAAAAGCCTGCCGGGTGGGCGGGAGGATTTGAAATGCGCGCCGCGTGCGCTTTACGCATAAGCAGCGGAAGAATTATTTTAAATTTGCAATGCTGGAAACTCTGCGGATTTTCCAGCATTGCCTTTTCACAGGGAGGGGTCGCAGCAGGAAACGGCACCTCTGCCAAAAGGCGCAAAAAAACCCCGGGGAGCGAGTGCTCCTCGGGGCAACAAAACTTTATTAACTACGAATCGTACCTTCACACTTGATGGCAATGCCAATGTAAGTCTTGCCATTGGAGGCCGTGTAGGTTGCAACACCGACATCTTTCATGGTAGACAGCTTTCCAGAAGGAGTGCCGGGGGTCACATTCTCCAGGACATCATCCAGTTTTGCCTTGAATTCATCGTTAACTTCCAGCGGCTTTACATCTTTCAGTTCAGCTTTTGTAACCGGTGTCAGCATTCCATCCATTTTATTCGGGTCAAATACATACATCACAAAAGAAACAGTGTTTTCAGTTTCATTCACATTGAGGTCAGAAACACACTGCATGTATTTGGCCGTTCCGCTTTCATCATTCTGCACATACGGAACATCTTCTGCTTTGATAACGCCAGTATCATCCGTTTTGGCCAGAACGGCACGAACCTTGCTCTGCAGATCGGCATTATTGCTGTAGCTTGTGCCATTGACAGTATTCAGATACTTCAGCACCTTGCTCTCGATCTCATTCGAGCTGTTTCCACCAGCGCCACCGCCGCAGGCGGTGAGCATTGCCAGAGCCATCACGCCGGCCAGAAAGGCGGCTGCGAAACGCTTGAACATTTTCATTGTAATGTTCCTCCTGTTTTCAAATTCTGACGGTTTGGGCGACCCCAAATCGCTTTACCCGTCTGAATTTATTTTATCCATACCCCCCCCCCGCATGTCAACAGGCATATCGCCCAAATTCCGCAGTTCTTTTTGGCAATTGTCCCTAAACGCAAAAAAGCCCCGGAGCAGGACGAACTCCTTCCGTCAAACCCTGCGGGTTTGCCACCTCCCTCAGTGAGGGAGGCAACCCTCTCAGTCATCGCTGCGCGATGCCAGCTCCCCCGAGAGGGGGAGCTTATTTGCTGCAAACCGTCAGATGCCTAAAAGCTCCCCCCTTTGGGGGAGCTGGCACGCCGTAAGGCGTGACTGAGAGGGTTCAAACGCAAAAAAAGCCCCGAAGGACTTTCCGGGGGAAGGAAAGCTCTTCGGGGAGGAAGGAAAAAGGAAACTGATCAAATCTTTTATGGAACAGCCCAAATCAGCCTTTTAGGTCAAGCGAGCTTGCCCACCTGCACCGACACGGCAACGTAAGTCTGTCCGCTCTTGGTTTTTGCAACGACACCCACTCTTGTCCACTTGCTGGACTGTTTGAAATCCACATTGCTGTTCGGATAATTGTTCGTAATAGAATCAATAACGTCCTGCAGCTTTGTATTGTTGTAATCATACTTTACCACAACAGTAAAGGTCAGCTTACCATCTACCCAGTCCATATGAACATTATTCTTAAATCCGTAGTTGCCATGTTCACCGTACAGATAGGCATCCAGATTCTTATCCGCAATGGAGATCATTGCAGAGTCATTATTCTTTAACGGAGTAGCACGCCCGTCGTTGATTGCAGTCATCACGCTGGCCTCGGCCTGTGCATTCTCACCAGAGCCACCACCGCCGCAGGCCGTCAGCAGGGCCAGAGCCATCACACCCACCAGAAGCAGGGCAGCAAATTTCTTCAGCTTTTTCATTGTAAAGCGCCTCCTGTCATTTCAAGATTTTGTTGATTTGTCTCATTTCAGTGCTGTGTTTTCGCACTACAGAACGGGTGTCGTTCTGGCCTTATTTTATCCGACAGCAGTTGGTTTTGTCAATCGAGAAGATGCATAAAGTTTCCGAAACATTTTCGTTCAAAATCAATAAAACAGCGGCTTTTTTGTTGCAGTATTGAGATACACTGTCCTTATTTCGCAAAGGTTCTTTACCGTGCTGGAAAATCTTCTTCCAGCCGGAAGCTCCATGCTGTTTTTTTCCGGGGCACAGTCCTTCCCGGTTTGAACAGATGTTGTGTTCCGATCCATCTTGATCCATCTTTCAGAATCCTTTCAAAAAATTACGATTTTACACAATTCTACCATTTTTGCATGGTAAAATAAGGTCGTAGAAAAAACAAAGGATGTGGCTCAATATGCAACACTGTCCCGCCCGCGCGGCACAGCGGCTGGCGGCGGCAGTTCTGGCGCTGTGCCTTGTGCTGGCTCTGGCCGTTCCCCACGCACACGCAGCTGCCCTGCAGGAAACGCACGGCATCCGGATGCTGGACTTCAGCACCAGCCAGATCCTTTCCATCGGCAACCAGACCTCCGGCAAATGCAGCTGGTACGCCTTGCGCTATGCACGCACCATTCTGGATGGAAAGGTTTCCTCCGGCAGCGGCATGTGGTCAAACGGTGCGGTCTGGTCTGCGGGCGGCTACTACGGTTATTCCGGCAGCCTGTCCGAGTGCCTGCAGAAGCTTTACACCGAGCTTTCCGCCGGGAAGCCGGTGATCGTGCATCTGAAAAACACCGCGGTGAGCGGCGTAAAACGGCACACGAACCGCACCTCCAGCTATGAATACCACCTGACCAGTTCCGGCTGGAACGAGGTGAACTACCCCCATATCGCCACCAGCGCCGCCTATGGTCACTGGGTCTGTGTGGTGGGCATCCGTGCGGATGCAGACCCCGCGAACCTGAAGGAGAGCGATTTCTACGCGCTGGACCCGGCCCGTGTTTCCGCAAACGGCACTCTGGCTGTGACCCGGCTGCTGGACGGCACCATCTGGACAGACAATTCCCCGCTGAAAACAGCAGGTTGATAAATTTAGAAAGAGCAAAAAAGCTGACGCTTTCGCGTCAGCTTTTTTGTTTGCAGTTCAGATCAATACCCTTTTACCGAGAAGCCCCGCTCCCATGGGTCGGGCGGCAGATCCTTCTGGCGGATGCCGGTGATCTGGATATAATCGCTTTTCTGGATCATGGCGAACAGCCGCAGGAACTTTTCCGGGTCGCCCTGCACTTCCAGCGTCACGCTGCCGTCGTCCTCGTTCTCCACCCAGCCGGTCAGTTCCAGCGTCTGGGCCGCATAGCGGGCGCGGTAGCGGAAACCCACCCCCTGCACCTGCCCCTCGATGGAATAGCGGCGGCGCACAGTGCCTTCCGGCAGGGCGGGCGGCGTGGCATCCTGTGCTTTTTTATGCAGAAAATCAAACATCTTACAGCTCCTGATAGGCGGTCATCAGCGCCGGGATGAACTGCTTTTTGCGGCTCACCACACCGGGCAGGGTAAAGCTGCCGTCCTCGGCAGGCTGGGTCTCAAAGCCGTCCGAGAGCACCTCGGAAGCATAGCGGCCATCGCTGATGACCACGCTCTCCTCCTTGGGCACGTCGGTGAGCAGCATGTAGATATCCTCCACGTTCTGCTTGTTGCGGGCTTCTTCCAGATAGGGCTGCAGCAGCGCTTCGGCGGCAAGCAGGTTCTTGCGGGTCATGTAGCTGCCCTGCGCCACGCCAAAGCGGATATCGCCGCACATGAACACCTTGAAGTCCTGCAGGAACACCTCCTCGGCGGTCTTGCCGTCCAGCTTTTCGCCTGCTTCAAACATCTCGCTGGCAAACTCGTCAATGTCCACACCGGCAATTTTTGCCAGACGCTTTGCAAGGGCCTCGTCCAGCGGGGTGCAGGTGGGGCTGCGGAACACCAGCGTATCCGAAAGGATGGCCGCCAGCAGAAGGCCTGCGATCTGCGGCGGGATCTCCATACCGTTTTCGTCGTACATCTGGGTGATGATGGTGGCAGTGCAGCCCACCGGCTGGTTGCGGAAGTACACCGGGCCGCTGGTCTCCAGACTGCCGATGCGGTGGTGATCGATGATCTCCAGAATTTCGGCCTGATCGAAGCCCTCCACGGCCTGGGTGGCCTCGTTGTGGTCCACCAGGATGATGCGGCGTTTTTGCAGATTGATGATGTTGCGGCGGCTGACCATGCCGCAGTATTTGCCGTCCTCGTCGAGGATGGGGAAATAGCGGTGGCGTACCTTGGCCATCACACGGGTAACATCGGCCACCGGCGTGACGAGGGTGAACTTCATGATGTCGCTGCGGGTCATATAGTAGGAGATGGGAGCGCACTGGCTGATCAGCTTACCGGCGGCGTAGGTGTCCACCGGGGCCGACATGATGGCCACGCCCATTTCCTCGGCAATGCGCTGGATGGTGCGGCCCACCTTGGAGCCGTTGCAGATGATGAGCAGCGACGCTTCTTTTTCAATGGCGCACAGCTGGCTTTCGTAGCGGTTGGTCAGGATGACGATGTCGCCTTTTTCCACGGTATTTTCCAGCATTTCGGGCGTGGCGGTGCCGATGCGGATGTGGCCGGTGGTGCACACGTCGTCCTCGCGGCCCACCACCATGGTGCCGCCCAGCGTTTCCAAAATATTGCGGTAGGTGGTCTGGCTCTTGGCCAGGATGCCGGTGTCGAACACGTCCATGTTGGCGGTGGCAATGTCCTTGACCGTGATCACGCCCTCCAGCTCGTTGTCCGGGCTGGTGACCGGCAGGGTGTCGATCTGCTTGTCGCGCATGATCTCCCACGCCTTGCGCAGGCTGGTGGAGCCGGGGATGCCGGGCATCTCGCGGTAGTCCACATCGCGGATCTTCGGGTTCACGTCCGTGCACATGCGCGGGGGCTTTACCCCGAACTTTTTGAGCACGAACTCGGTCTCCTGATTCATTTTGCCTGCACGGCGGGGCTCACAGACCAGATCACTGGTCTTGTTTTTCAACTCTGCATAGGCAATGGCCGAGCAGATGGAGTCGGTATCCGGGTTGCGGTGGCCGATCACGACCACCTTATGGGCTGCTTTTGGCATATTGTTCCCCCTTTGGGTTCTGATTTACCTTTTATTTCTTATCTCATTTACCGCAGTGCACTCCCCGCTCCTGCAAAGCACAGTGCACCTCAGGTTTATTTTATCACAATTGCCTGCACGGGTAAAGTGGAACAAACACGCTGCGGCGCGGCTTTTCCGCCTGCCGCATTCCTTGACAGACCCTGCAAAAAACGGTAAGCTTTACCTGAAAAAAACACAAATGGAGGCATCTATGAAAAAACAGTTTTTCCGCATCCTCTCCTGCTGCGTGCTGCTGGCCTGCCTGTGCGCCCTGCCCGCCTACGCACAGGAACCCAAGGCCGCACAGCCCGCCGCAAAAGAGGATAAGGTGGTAACAGATATCACCGGTTCTGCCGACCTGATGCGCAATGTCGTTGGCTTTACCACCAACTTTGGCGGGCCGTACCACTTTGCGCAGGCAGACCACAAGTCCCCTGCGCAGGCCTACGGTGATGCCCCTGCCGAGGGAGCCGTTGCGGTGCTGCGGCTTTTTGCCCGCGCCGATGACCACGGCGATGTTCCCCTCAACACCAGCGGACACAGCTTCCTCACCATCACCAATGTCTCGGAGCAGGATATCAATGTGGGCGGACTGCTCATTGCGCCGGATACGTCCATCACCGTAAGCACCCGCGGCAACCGCTGCGAGCATTCCGGCATCTGGTACAATCTGGAGGGCTACTACAAGTATTACCTGAACGCTTCTTACTATCAGAATCTTTACGGCATTCAGGTCTCACTGGACCAGAGCCAGCTAGACACTGTAAATCAGGCATTGGCCAACGCAGACCACTGGTCGGCCATTTACAACTGCACCTCGTTCTCTGCGGGCCTCTGGAATGCCGTGTGCTCCGATACGCTCTGCGCCGGTGTGCCCGAGACCCCGGCCGACCTGAAAGCGGACATGCTGAGGAAGTACCCAGACAAGACGGTGTTCGGGCCGACCGTCCCGTATGATTATATCGTATATTACGGCACCAGCCTGACCCCCAGTCAGGAATTTTCCTGACAGAAGATTTTCTCTTGTAATTCTGCGCGTTCTGCTGTATGATATAGGTCATGTATCCAAGTGTATCTTGTCACCGTCACGGAGGAACCTATGACAGCAACCAAAACGCCCGCGTTCCATAAGCCGCCGCTGTTCACCCGGCAGCAGCTCATTGCCCTGCTGCTGCCGCTGATCGCAGAGCAGGCGCTCAGCGTGACCATCGGTCTGGCCGACACGCTGATGGTCTCCTCGGTGGGGGAAGCCGCTGTTTCCGGCGTGAGCCTTGTGGACAGCTTCAACACCCTGATGATCCAGATCATGAGCGCCCTTGCCACCGGCGGCGCGGTGGTCACCAGCCAGTACATCGGCCGGCAGGAGCCAAAGGATGCCAAGAATGCAGCGGCGCAGATCCTGTTCATCCTGTCCAGCTTCAGCCTGCTGGTGGCCGCCGTTGTGGTGGCGGGCCGCCATGCCATCCTGCGCGGCATCTTCGGCTCCATCGACGTGGACGTGATGCGCTATGCCGAGACCTACTTCCTGCTCTCGGCCCTGAGCTACCCGTTCATCGGCCTGTACAACGCCGGTGCGGCCCTATTCCGGGCGCAGGGCAACAGCAAGATCAGCATGATGTCCAGCCTTGTAATGAATGTGGTGAACATTGGCGGCAACGCCGTGCTGATCTACGGCTTCAAAATGGGCGTGATGGGTGCCGCACTGGCCAGCCTTGTGTCCCGCGCCATTGCCTGCGTGGCTGTGCTGTACCTGCTGCAGCGGCCCGCCTGCCCGCTGCGGGTGGACGGCCTGCAGGCCCTTGCCCCGAAGGCACGGCTCATCCAGCAGATCCTGCGGGTGGGCATCCCTGCCGGTATTGAAAACGGCATGTTCCAGATCGGCAAGCTGTCCGTTTCCAGCCTGACCTCCACTCTGGGCACCGCCGCCATTGCGGCCAACGCCGTGGCAAACACCACCACCACCTTTTTGAACATCCCGGCCAACGCCGTGGGCATGGCTGCGCTGACCGTGGTGGGCCAGTGCCTTGGCGCAGGCGAAAAAGATCAGGCCGTGTATTACTCCCGCCGCCTGATGCTGTTTGCCTACTGCGGCGCATGGTTCATGAACCTTTCGGCCTTCCTGTTTGCCAACAAATTTGCACTGGGCCTGTTCAACCTCTCGCCCGAGGCCTACGCCATGGCGCTGGAAGTGATGGTGTGGTTCAACATCGTTTCGCTGTTCATCTGGCCTTCCAGCTTTACCATGCCCAACATCCTGCGTGCGGCAGGCGATGCCCGCTTTACCATGACCGTGAGCATCGTGTCCATGTGGGCCTTCCGGGTGGGCTTCTGCTACCTGTGTGTGCTGGCCTTCCACGGCGGCCTGCTGGCCATCTGGATGGGCATGTATCTGGACTGGGCGTTCCGCTCCCTGTGCTTCTTTGTACGCTTCGTGCGCGGCAAGTGGCTGGAACAGCAGGTCATCTGAATCTTTCCTCTGCATTTTATAAGAGCCTGCCGCGAAGGCAGGCTCTTTTTTACGCAATACGCACAAATAATTTATTTGTTTTTCAGCAATGTTGTCTGCTTTCATTCTTGTTTTTGTCACATTCCCGGCGTATAATTTCACAGTGCTAAGAGCTTTCACTTCTGCAAAAAGGAGGCTTTTTCAATGAAACGCAGTTGGTTTTCGCGCCATCCGCTTTGCTTCATGGCGCTGTATCTCATACTTTATCTTTCCGCATTCAATTTCCTGAACACCCAGATCCATATGCCGCACATCCTCGTGCACTGTCGGCTGGACGATCTGATTCCCTTCTGCAAATATGCGGCCATCCCCTATTTTGCATGGTTTCCGTGGATCCCGTTCACCCTGTTCTTCCTTCTGTGGAAGGCACCCCGGGAGGACTTCTGGCGGCTGTGTATGCCGCTGTTCAGCGGTATGACCATTGCGCTGGCCTGCTACGTGATCCTGCCCACCGGGCTGAATCTGCGCCCCTGCTATGTGCCGGGCACAGACATCTTCGCCCGTGCGGTGCGGTTCCTGTACAGCACCGACACACCCATCAATGTCTGCCCGTCCATCCATGTGTTCAACTCGGTCACGCTGATGCTTGCCTATCACCGCTGCCGCATCTTTGAGCAGCCCCGGTTCCGCTGGATGCGCCCGGCCGCTGATGTGCTGTGCATCTCCATTGTATGCTCCACCATGCTGCTCAAGCAGCACAGCTGCATCGATGCAGCGCTGGGCGCTTTGCTGGCGCTGGCACTGGATACCGCGTTCAGCCGTATGATGGACACCAACGATCTGCCGCAGATGCGCCGCATCTGAATCTCTATAAAAAAGAAATGCGCTGTCATCGGGGGACAGCGCATTTTTTTGTTCAGAACAGATCCTCCGGCAGGCAGACATCCTGCTTTGGCACCTTTGCCCAGGAAAAGTCCTTGATCAGGCTTTCCGGTGTGCGGGGCGCAGGCTCCGGCTGCAGGCCGTAGGCGTAGGCAAGCTTGCCCACGATCTCCTGCGCGGTATACTTTTCCCGCAGGTTTTCCAGACTCTGGTCGCCGTCGCGCTTGGAGAGCCGCCGCCCATCCGGGGCCAGCAGCAGCGGGCAGTGGGCAAACCCCGGTGCCTGCAGGCCCAGCAGGCGGTACAAATACAGCTGCCGTGCCGTGGACGAAAGCAGGTCTGCACCGCGCACCACTTCGGTAACGCCCATGCGGGCATCGTCCACCACCACGGCCAACTGATAGGCGAACACGCCATCTGCCCGGCGCAGGTAGAAATCACCGCAGTCATGCAAAAGATTTTCGGTGTGCGGGCCCATGCAGCCATCCACAAATGTGATGTCCTCGTCCGGCACCATCAGACGGTAGGCAGGGGCCTTCTTTTTGCGTTTTTCCTCAATTTCGGCAGCGGTCAGGCCGCGGCAGGTGCCCGGATAGACCACGTTGCCGTCCGAGGTATGGGGCGCGCTGGCCGCGTGCAGCTGGGCGCGGGAGCAAAAACACGGGTACACAAGGCCGCGCTCTTCCAGCTTTTTGTAGCTTGCGGTGTAGATCTCCGCGCACTCACTCTGGTAATAGGGGCCGTTCGGCCCGCCGGTGCTGCCGCCCTCGTCCCACGCAAGGCCCAGCCAGTCCAGATCCTGTTCCAGTAAGTCGGCATAGATGCGCGGGCAGCGCTCGGCATCCAGATCCTCAATGCGCAGCACGATACGCCCGCCCTGACTTTTTGCGCTGAGCCACGCCAGCAGGCTGCAGGCCAGATTGCCAAGATGCAGCCGCCCGCTGGGGCTGGGTGCAAAGCGGCCGGTTGGCGGTATTATCTCCGATTTATCACAATGTGCTTGGTTTTGCATTGGGGGTCCTTTCAACCGCTGGACGATTTAAAATTGCCGACGCGTTCGCTTTGGCAATATCAGCGGAAATATTATTTTTAAATTTGTAACTCCGAAACGACTGCGGTCGTTTCGGAGTTACTTTTTCACGGGAAAAGTCGTAACGGGAAACGGCATGTTGCTGCTGTCGGCTTATCGCCGTCGCGCAGCGACTATAAATCGGCGGAACACAAAAAATCCTTTCGCTCTGCGCGGGAAGCCGCTTTTTCCCTATTATAGTTGCCCGTCCGCCAAAGGTCAACAGACCACCCTGTTCAGCCGCCGCTCCACCGCCTGCCGCACCTCCGGCGCGCGGATGCCGTACACGATCTGCACATCGCAGCCGCTTTGCACCACACCGCTGCAGGGCAGGGCTTTCAGGGCCTGCTCCTTGACGAAGGCCGGGTCGTTCACCGTGACACGCAGGCGGGTAAAGCAGTTGTCCACCGTGCGGATGTTCTCCCGCCCGCCAAAGGCTGCAATGAGCTTTTCTATTCCCTGCTCGTCCAGCGGCAGGGCCTTTTCCGGCCGGGACGGCTCTTCCGGGCGGCGGCCCGGTGTGGGCAGGTCCAGTGCCTTGATGAGCACAGTGAACACCACAAAATACACCGCGATCTGGGCAAGGCCCAGCAGATACAGCACCGGGTAGTTCGTGCGGGCCGCACCAGCGGAAAGGTTCATCACAAGCGACCCCAGAAGGTTCGAGGTAAACGCCGTGACTCCGCACAGGTGCAGCAGCACGATGAAGCTGCCAGAGATGGCTGCGTGCGCCAGCCACAAAACCGGTGCCGAGAAGCAGAACAGAAAATCCAGCGGCTCCGTAATGGAAGCCAGCGATGCCGTAAAGGCCAGCGGCAGCAGCTGAAGGGCAGTCTTTTTGCGGCTGCCCCGCCGGGCACAGAAGATGAATGCCGCCGCAATGCCAAAGTAGCCGAAGGTCTTTGTAAAGCCGGTGTACATCCACACGATGCCATCCGAAAACGGCAGGCCGAGGTTATATTCGGTCATCATGACCACATAGGCACCGGTATAGGTGACGCTGCCCACCATAAGCTGACCGCCCAGCTGCGAGAACTGGAACGGCATATACACCAGATGATGCAGCCCTGTAGGGATGAGCAGCCGTTCCAGAAAGCCGTACAAAAACAACCCGATATTGCCGGAAGCGGCAATGAAGCCGGTGACGGCCGCAATGGCCTTCTGGATAGGCGGCCAGACAAAGCAGGCCCCAGAGCCCAGCACCGCCGCCAGTGCCGCCACGCAGGCAAAGGACCACCGCACACCGGAGAACACACCGCCCAGAATGCCGCGGTGGGCTTTTTCGCAGGTGCGGTCATACACAAAGGCGGTGAGCAGGCCCAGCAGAATACCGCCGAACACGCCGGTATCCACAGTCTGGATGCCCAGCACCATGGTCTGGCCTGCGCTGTACAGGCCGGTAAGCGCATCCGGCTGCGCCAGCAGGCCCAACTCGGTCAGCGTTACATTGCCCGCTGTCAGGTAGACAAGATAGCTCATCAGGGCGATGAACGCCGCCTGATGCTTTTCCCGCTTTGCCAGCGCCGCCGCAAGACCGGTGCAGAACAGCACGCTCAGATTTGAAATGACCGCCGTGAGGCATTTGTAAATGATCCCGCCCGCCAGCTGCACCGGCTCCCACCGCAAAAAGGGCAGCACCCCGGCCAGCGGCGCACTGGTAAGCAGTGCGCCCACCACCAGCAGCAGGCCCGCCGCCGAAAGATAGCTCAGCGGTGCCAGCATTGCGCGGGAGAACCGCTCCAATGCGGCTGTGATGCGGTGCTTCATGGGCGTTTCCTTCCTTTCCGGCTGACGTGGGCAGACACTATACTTGTAGTCAACCGATTTTTGCAAAAAATGTCAAGAATGCAAAGTTCCCAAAAATGCATCCCTTCTTTGTGCAGGGTGCATATTTCCCGCTTGAAATTCGTTCTGCGCTGTCCGATTGACAACCGCCGCGGCAGAACGTATACTTAAGGTGTATCGTTTTGAAGTGCTGCGGCCCGGCTGCGGCACCGCTCAAGGAGGACACTACTATGAAATTGAGATATGCCCGCATCCTCTCGCTGCTGCTCTGCGCAGCGCTGGCCTGCAGCATTCTGGCAGGCTGCGGCGGCTCAACCGCCAGCAGTTCCGAAGCGCCAAGCTCTGCCAGCAGTTCTGCAAGCTCCGCTGCTTCCGGCGAAGACCTGCCTGATTCCACCACCCGGGCCGACACCTCCGGCCTGAACCCCGGCGATTTTGACGAGAACTCCATCTTCTCCATCACCGGCACCGCTGCCGCCTTTGAGCCTTGTCTGGGCTGGGGGCCGGGTGTTTCCGGCTGCTCGCTCAAATCGGTGATCGCAGCGGCATCCCTGCTGCAGTGGGCAGAAAACGCCCGCCTTGCCTCCCGCACCCCGGAAGCCGTGCAGGAAGCTTTCTACAGCTGGTACGACACGCTGGACGCTGATGAGCAGGAAAGCTTTGCCGAGGCCTGGACGATGATCGAGCCGGACGCGCTGAGCCTTTTGAGCGACAAGGACAGCATGGCTGGCCGCATTGAGGATGCCGGCCTTGACCCGGACACCCTGCCCGGCTGCACCCTGAAGAACTGGCAGGCCCTGCAGACCGTGCTGGACGACTGCGTGCCCGCAGCGGGCCAGTGAACCCAACATAAAAAGAAGCTGACCGGGCTGGTCAGCTTCTTTTTGTTTTTGCGGAAAAGGCTGGGGCCGCCTGCGGCATCAGACCTTCTTCAGCACATACTGGCGGGTGCCCATGCCGACCTTTTCGGCCTGCTCCAGCGTGGCCTTCCACTCGATATTGGGGTTGGAATCCTTGAAGTTGTCGTGGTGGCAGTTCCAGCCGGGCTTTGCAAGGTTCTGGCCCAGCTGGCTGTTCGGCAGCGGCTGTGCATTCAGGCAGGCATCCGCGCAGGCCTGATCCAGCGCCACCGGGTCAAAGGACGCAAAGATGCCGATATCCGGCAGGATGGGAGCATCGTTCTCGCAGTGGCAGTCGCAGTTGGGGCTGATGTCCTGCACCAGAGAAACATGGAAGCAGGGACGGCCTGCGCATACGGCAGCCGCGTACTCGGCCATTTTGCGGTCCAGCATCTCATTGGCGCTGTCGCACTGAGAATAGATAGCGTCAAAGTTGCAGGCACCGATGCAGCGGCCGCAGCCCTTGCACTTGGTCTGGTCAATGACGGCCTTATTGTTTGCATCGTAGGTAATGGCATCGGAGCCGCACTCCTTGGCGCAGCGGTGGCAGCCGCGGCACAGGCTCTGCTGCACCTCCGGGTGTCCGGCGGCGTGCTGTATCATCTTGCCTGCGCGGGAGCCGCAGCCCATGCCGATGTTCTTGAGAGTACCGCCGAAGCCGGTGGATTCGTGGCCCTTGAAATGGGTCAGGCTGATAAAGATATCCGCATCCATGATGGCGCGGCCGATCTTTGCCGTCTTGCAGTATTCGCCGTTCGGCACCGGAACTTCTGCTTCATCGGTGCCGCGCAGGCCGTCCGCAATGATGACCTGACAGCCGGTGGTCATGGGCCAGAAGCCGTTCAGCTGGGCACAGGTGAGGTGCTCCAGTGCGTTCTTGCGGCTGCCCGGATACAGGGTGTTGCAATCGGTCAGGAACGGCAGACCGCCCTGCTCCTTGCACAGGTCAGCCACCACCTTGGCGTAGTTGGGGCGCAGGAATGCCAGATTGCCCAGCTCACCAAAGTGCATCTTGATGGCAACGAACTTGCCATCCATATCAATATCCTTGATGCCGGCGGCGATGCACACGCGGCGCAGCTTGTCCAGCAGGCTGGTGCCCACAGGACAGCGGAAATCTGTATAATAGACCTTGGATGCTTCCATAGCATTTTCCTCCATTTTGTTTGCACGGCACGCTGCCGCATACTCTCTTATTTTGTAGTATAGCACATCTTTTTGCAAAGAAAAAGTGCTGTCGTAAAGGGCGGCGGGCACACCCTCCACGTCCTCGCTTCCGGGTGCCAGTCCATCCAGCGCGGAAAGCCCTCGCACTCCGTAAAAGCGGCATCTTTAAATCTGGCAAAGTCCTGTGCTCTTTGGCAGACAATGGCATCGCGTCAGCGCTGCCGCAGAGGGCGCACCCGCCTTGGCTGCATCGAAATTTTTTGCCGCTCACAGCACCGTAAAAAAAAACAAATGCCGCTTGCCTTCACGACCCTTCCCGTGAAAAAACGACCCCGGAAAATCCGCAGATTTTCCGGGGTTGTAAATTATAAAAATAATTCTTCCGCTTAAAATCAGAAGATTGCCGTCGCAGCCGCCACTGCCAGCACGATGATGCCCAGCACGATGCGGTAGGCACCAAAGAACTTGAAATCGTGGCGCTTGACGTAATCCATCAGGAAGCGGATGGCGGCAAGGCTCATGCCAAAGGCCACCACACAGCCCACTGCCAGCACAGCCACCTCGGTGCCGGTCATCACAGAACCGCCGACAACGAACTTGACCACCTTGAGCAGGGATGCGCCCGCCATGACCGGGATGGCCAGATAGAAGGTGAACTCTGCCACACAGGCGCGGGACAGGCCCAGCAGCAGGCCGCCCACGATGGTGGCACCGGAGCGGGAGGTGCCCGGAATGATGGCCAGACACTGCCACAGGCCAATGATGATGGCATCACGGTAGGTGATCTGCTCCAGCCGGCTCACGTGCGGCGCGGCGCGGCGGTTCTCCACAACAAAGAACAGCGCGCCATACAGAATGAGCATCGCGGCAACCGTGATGTAATTGTAGAAGTGAGCTTCCATCCAGTCGTCCAGCGGGCTGATGATGAGCACCGGGATCGTAGCCGCTACCACCTTGAACCACAGGTTCCACACGCTGGGCTTGGAAATGACTCTTCCCTGCTTCATGCCAAAGGGCCACAGCTTGCCCCAGAACAGCACCACCACGGCCATGATGGCACCCAGCTGGATGACCACACGGAACATGGACATGAACTCTTCGCTTGCGTTGAATTTGATGATCTGTTCCAGCAGGATCATATGACCGGTGGACGAAATGGGAAGCCACTCGGTAATGCCCTCCACAATGCCCATCAGGATGGCTTTGATGATCTCAAAAAACGTAAGTACCCCTCCTTGTGCACAAAGGCACAGCAGCTTATTTTCTTCCAGTATACCATACTATGTCTCTGCACGCACGCAGAATGCGAAAATTTTTACGCCCGCCGCCACTTTTGCCCTGCAGGCTGTTACTGCGCCGGGAAATGTGTTATACTGATGCAAAGACCCTTTTCCTTCTATTTTATCCGCAAATCAAAACAGCGTTTAAACACCCTTGGTATTTTTGTTAAACTATTATACAACGAGGTGAATCCATATGAATATTCTGGTGATCGGCTGCGACCAGGTGGGTGCTTCCCTCATCCGCGATCTGGAACGCATCGGCCATGATATCTCGCTGATTGAAAAGGATCCCGAACAGCTCAAGCGTCTGGATGCCTTTGACGACTACAGCTTTGGCGGCACGGCTCTGGTGGGCGACCCCACCGACCCGGATACCCTGCGGCAGGGCGGCATTGACAGCTGCGATGCCGTGGCCGCTGTGAGCGAGGACGACTCGGTAAACCTGATGGCGGCACAGATCGCAAAAAGCATCTTCCGCCGTGAGAAGGTGATCTGCCGCGTGTCCGACCCGCACCTGCAGGTGCTGTACCACAAGGCTTACGAGATCGACACCATCTGCCCCACGGTGCTCACCGAGCAATCGGTGTTCCGCGCACTGGCAAAGTAAAAAGTGAGGGAAGCATATGAAAGTTTGTATCGCAGGCGGCGGCAAGGTTGGTATGTATCTGGCCCAGAGCCTGCTGGCCCACCGCCACAAAGTGACCATCATTGAACCGCAGGAAATGCTGTGCCGTTCGCTGGCCGATTCGCTGGATATCCCGGTGATCTGCGGCGATGCCATCAGCTTTGACACCATGCGCACGGCCGACGTTGCCAGCTGCGATGCCTTTGTGGCCGTGACCGGTGCGGACGAGAACAACCTTGTTGCCTGCCAGATTGCAAAGCGGGAGTTTGGCGTGAACCGCACCGTGGCCCGGGCCTCCAACCCCAAGAACCGGGAGCTGCTGCACACCTTAGGCGTGGACACCGTAGTGTGCGGCACCGACAACCTGAGCCACATCCTTGAGCGCGAGATCGAGACGGATACCATCCGCCAGCTGCTCTCGCTGGGCGGCGGCACTGCCAGCCTGAACGAAATTTTGCTGCCGGAGAACTTCCAGTTTGCAGGGCAGGCGGTCAAAGACATTCCCATGCCGGGCGACGTCATTCTGGTGTGCATCACCCGCGATGCGGAGTTCATCATCCCCCACGGCAATACCACCTTACTGCCGTGGGACCGCATCCTATGCCTGACGCAGGATGACACCCTGCACCTGCTGATGGATGCCTGGGGCCTTTCCGGCAAATGACCGAACGTGACCTGCTGCGCACGGCGCTGATCATCCCGCCCAAGGGCCGGGCCGTGCTGTGCGTCTGGGCCGCTGTTCCCGGCGTGTTCTGCGCGCCTTTTGTGTTCTGGCAGAGCCTGTTTGCCGGGTGTATTTTCTGTGCCCTGTGGGCGTGCCTTGTGTTCGCCGCGTGGGCAAGAGCCTGCAGCTTTACCGCAGTGCTCACCGCCCGGAACACTGCCGTGCGGGCCGGTATCGCCGTTCCCATCACACGGCAGCTTCCCCGCCGGGCCGTGACTGGCGTGTGGACCCTGCGCACGCCGCTTCTGTGGCTGGCCGGGTGCAGCGTGCTGGTGGTGCACGGCCCGGGCGTACAGCTGTTCCTGCCGGGCGTGGATGCCCTGCAGGCGCAGGCCCTTGCCGCTGTGCTGATGGAGGAAACGCCATGACCGAACGCGGCTTCCACCCGTTTGCGGTGCTGCATTTTCTGCGCAAGACCATCCTGCTGTATCTGCTGCCGCTTTTGCAGGTGCTGTTTGCCCGCAACTGGGCGGCGCTGCGCACGGCTCTGGTGCAGGGCGCGGCGCTGCTGACAGTGCTTGCCGCTGTGAGCGCCGCCGTGCTGCACGCAGGCCGCTGGCGGGTGGATGCACAGGGAACCCTGCGGGTGCGCTGGCGGCTGGGCGTGCGGCTGGACCGCTGCCTGAAAGCCAGCCAGCTGGCAGCGCTCACCATCGAGCGGCCCCTGCTCTACCGGCTGGCCGGTGCCAGCCGGGTGGTGCTGTACCCTGCCGGGCAGAAGCGCACCCTGACCCTGCTTTTGAGCGCGCAGAACGCGCAGTTTTTAGCTGACCGCATGATGCCGCGCCGGGATGCTGTGGCCCACACCCCGCGCGGCGGCGAAAAGCTGGCCTTTGCGGTGCTGGGTGCCAACGGCCTTTCCACCCTTGCTTTGCTGGCGCTGGCCGTCAAACAGAGCAGGCCCTATGCGCCGGATGCCCAGACGGCGGCCTTTGCCCACCTGAACCGCATTGCGGCGTGGGCGGCGCGCTGGCTGCCCATGGGCACAGCATGGCTGCTGGTGCTGGGCGGTGTGCTGTTCTGCGCAAGCCTTGTGCGCAGTGCGGCCCATGCGGCCCATTACACCGTGTGGCGCACCGAGAGCCACCTTGGCAGCAGGGGCGGCTTTGTGCGCCGGTATGAGATGCGCCTTGCGCTGGAACATCTGAGCTATGCGGACCTGCGCCGCTCGCCTGCCACATGGGCGCTGGGCTGCTGCCCGGTGTTCGTTACAGCAGGCAGCTGCCAGCCGGAGATCCCGTTGCTGGTCTGGCGGGAGGACGGCCCTTTTCTACAGGAGCTGCTGCCCGGCTTTGCCCTGCCGCCAAAAGCCCCGGTGGACACCGCAGGCCGCAGCATCCCGGCGTTTTTTCTGCCTGCCGGCATCCCCTGCGGGCTGTGCCTGCTGCTGACAGCGGTATCCCGCTACACCCTGCCCGCCCTCACGGTGCCGCTGCTGGTGGTCGCCGCTGTGTTTGCGGCCCTGCTGGTGGGTGCGTACAACGGCTGGCGCAAAGAGGGCATCTGGCTGCAAAACGGCCGCCTGACCCTGCGCTGGCAGCACGGCTTCCATCTGCACGACATCTGCGTGCTCTGCCCTGTTCCGGCCCTGACGGCCATGCAGTCGCCATGGGCCGCGGCGGTGGGGCGCACCAATCTCACCCTCACCTTTCCGGGCGGGGTGAAGTGCAAGGTGCGCAGCGTAAAGTGCAGCGAACTGCCTTTTTTGCTTTTCTGAAACTGTAAGGAGTCTTTTTCTGTGATAAAAACTGTATTATTCGATCTGGACGGCACCCTTCTGAACACCATCGACGACCTTGCCGATGCAGGCAACTGGGTGTGTGCACAGCATGGCTGGCCCACCTTTACGGTGGAACAGTTCAAGCACATGGTGGGCAACGGCATCCCGAAGCTGGTGGAGCGCTTCTCGCCGGAAAACGCCCGCACGCCGGAGCAGCTGGCGGCCACACTGGCTGAATTCACTGCCCGGTACGACGCCCACAAGGAGGACAAGACGGCCCCCTATCCCGGCATCCCGGAGCTGCTGGACGAGCTGCGGGCACAGGGTGTTCAGTGCGCAGTGTTCTCCAACAAGGCCGACCCGCTCTGCGGCAAGATCATCGCCCACTATTTTGGCACCGGCCGCTTTGCCGCTGTGCGCGGCAGCAGGCCCGGTGTGCCCACCAAACCGGACCCCGCCGGGCTCTATGCGCTGATGGACGAGATCGGTGCAGACCGCTCTGCCACCCTTTTTGTGGGCGATAGCGATGTGGACATCCTCACCGGACACAATGCCGGACTGCCCGCCATGGGCGCGCTGTGGGGCTTCCGGGGCCGCGCAGAACTGACCGCTGCCGGTGCGGATGCACTGGCAGCGGTGCCGGAGGATATTTTCACTTACATCAAAAACAACTGAAGACGCAAAAAGGCGAGCCGCCCATTGGACGGCTCGCCTTTTGTGTTCTTCGGGGTAACTTTATCAGCCCAGAGTGACTTCCTGGATCTTGGAGGAAGCGAACTCGAAGGGCCAGACGGTCTTCCACTCCTGATCCTGCACCTGTGCGATTGCAACAGAAGCGTAGGTGTTGTCACGGTAGTGCTTTGCGCCGCCGATCTCGTACTCGGGAGCGAACTCGATCTTGGAGTAGGGCAGAACGATCTTGCGGCCGCCCTCGAATGCACCGTCGATGGACAGCTCTGCCAGAGCGTCGCGGACAGCAGCGCCGTCGGTGGAGCCGGCCTTCTCGATGGCGGTCTTGAACAGCCACACAACGGTGTAGGACTCAGCAGAGTGGCCGTTCATGTTGACATTGTAGACCTTCTTGAAGTCCTCGTTGATCTCCACGCCGTTGGTCAGGTCGGGGTTGAACTCGACAACAGAAGCCACGCCGTTTGCGGATGCGCCCAGGTTCGGGATGAAGGAAGGATCGGTGAAGCCGTTTGCCTTGGCAACGATCATCTTGGGCTTGTAGTTCTGCTCCTTCAGGGTCTGGACGAACAGAGTAGCGTCGCCGATGTAAGAGTCGCACAGGATGGCATCGGGATCAGCCTGCTTCAGAGCCAGCACCTGAGAGGACAGATCGGTCGCGTTGGAGCTGTAGTCCACTTCGGCCACAACATCCAGACCGTAGTCGGGTGCGAACAGGTTGACGCAGCGGATCAGCTCCTGACCGATGGCAGCCTTATCGGTGAAGATGGCGACCTTCTTGATCTCGTTGCCGGTCTGCTCCTTGGAGTCCTGCAGATACTTCAGCATATCTTCCACGTAGACAGAGTTCAGCGGGCACAGACGGAAGAAGTAATCGTAGTCCTTGTGGTCCTCGTCGGTCAGACGGTCCAGCGTGGAGATAGCGGTGATCATAGGAATGCCGTACTGCTGGCAGACCTGAGCCACGACCTCGGTAACGACGGACATGTGGCAGCCCATGATGACGTTGACGCCTTCCTGGGTGATCAGGCGCTCTGCCTCAGACTTACCGGTAGCTGCGTCGCCTGCGTGGTCACCGCGGACAACTTCCAGCATCTGACCGTTCACGCCGCCTGCCTTGTTGATCTCGTCCACTGCGAAGTCGATGCCGCGCAGGATGTTCTCGCCGATGGCTGCGTTGCCGCCGGACATTGCGTAGATGGTACCGATCTTGATGGTATCACCGCTGGCTGCTGCAGTGCTGCCGGATGCTGCGGTGCTGGTAGATGCTGCAGTGCTGGTGGAAGCGGAAGAGCCGCCGCAGGCGGTCAGTGCAGCTGCGCTGCCCAGAACAGCGGATGCCTTCAGGAAGCTTCTGCGAGAGATCTTTTTCATAATTGTCCTCCAATTCTGTTTGTAAAAAACAGCTTGTTAATCCGAGATGCCCCGCCGCACCGTGTGAAGTAGTGCCCGCCGGACATCCAGTTTCCAAAATCAGATGCCGAGGTACGCCTTCTTGACGTGCTCGTTTGCCGAAAGCTCGGCGGCGGTGCCTTCCAGTGCCACGCGGCCGTTCTCAATAACATAGCCGCGGTCAGCCGCTGCAAGGGCTTTGGTGATATCCTGCTCCACCAGCAGTACCGAGATGCCGTCATTCTTCACCATGGTCTTGGCCACTTCCAGAATGTCGTCCACGATGTTGGGGGCAAGGCCCAGACTGGGCTCGTCCAGGATCAGCAGCTTGGGCATACCGATCAGCGCACGGGCCACGGCCACCATCTGCTGCTCGCCGCCGGACAGAGTGCCGGCAGCCTGCTTTGCGCGCTCGCGCAGTTTGGGGAACCAGTTATAGCACTTTTCCAGATTTTCTGCAAAATGTGCCTTGGTCTCCTTATTGAATGCACCCAGCTCCAGATTTTCCAGCACGGTCATCTCGGTAAAGAGCTGACGGCCTTCCGGCACCTGCACGATGCCGCTGTCCAGAATAACGCGGGAGCTTTTGCCGGAGAGGTCCTCCCCGTTGAACTCCACCTTGCCGGAGCTGGCCTTGACCATGCCTGTGATGGTGCGCACCATGGTGGTCTTACCGGCACCGTTGGAGCCAAGGATGGCAACGATCTCGCCGTCCTTCACTTCAAAGCCGATATCCCACAGGATGTTCACAGAGCCGTAACCGGCGTTCAGACCTTCAACTTTAAGCACTTGCGCCCTCCTTTTTGGTGCCCAGGTACACCTCCATGACGTAAGGATCGTTCATGACCTGCTCGGGCGTGCCCTCAGCGATCTTTTCGCCGTGGTGAAGGACGATGACCTTCTCGCACAGGCTCACGACCGCTTTCATGATGTGCTCGATGAGCAGGATGGTGACACCGGACTCGTTGATCTTGCGGATCAGCTGGATGGCCTCTTCGGTCTCAGCCGGGTTCAAGCCTGCCATGTTCTCGTCCAGAAACAGCACTTCGGGCTTGGTGGCCAGAGCGCGGGCCATCTCCAGACGCTTCTGGTCCGGCGTGCCCATGTCCTTGGAGATCACATGACGCTTTTCGTACAGGCCGGTGAAGTGCAGCACCTCCATGGCGCGCTCCTTGGCCTCTTTTTCGCTCTTTGCACCGGCGTGGCCGAAGTAGGCGGCGGCGGTGACGTTATCCAGAACGCTCAGGTTCTTCAGAGGTTTCATGATCTGGAAGGTGCGGGCGATCTTCATGTTGGTGTACTCATATGCCTTTTTGTTGGTGATGTCCTCACCATTGTAGAAGATCTTGCCTTCGGTGGGCGGGTAGTAGCCGCAGATCATGTTGAAGGTGGTGGATTTACCAGCACCGTTGGGGCCGATCATTCCGGTGATGGAGCCTTTCTCCACCGAGAAAGAAACATCATGCACGGCGGTCAGACCCTTGAACCGCTTGGTCAGGCCCTGGACTTCAATAATAGGCTTTTCTGCCATGATTACTTCCCTCCCTTGTCTGCCATCAGCTCATACTCTTCCAGCACGTCCAGAGACGGCTTTTTGAGGATCTTTTCATCGATGAAGGTCTTGACCTTCGAGTTCATGTACCAGCCCAGAATACCGGACGGACGGAAGCGGATGACCACGATCAGCACGATGGCATACATCAGCATGTTGATGCCGGGCAGGATGGCGGCAAAGTTTGCACGCAGCAGTTCGCTCAGCGGGATCATGATGAGGCCGCCGATCAGCGGGCCTTCGATGTAGGCAGCGCCGCCCACGACTGCCGGCAGCACGATCTCAGTGGACTTGGACTGGATCATAACATCGGGGTCGATGTAGCGGATGTAACTGACGTAGAAGAAGCCGACCAGACCGGCAATGATGGCCGAAATGACAACGGCAATGACCTTGTACTTGGTGGGGTTGATGCCGATGGCGGCGGCAGCGTCCTCATCCTCGCGGATGGTGCGCAGCGCAAAGCCCAGCTTGGAGCGGCCGATCTTCTTCATGATGAGGTAAACGCCCACCATCATGATGAAGCCGATGTAGTAGTACGGCACCTTGCTGGTAAAGCGGAACTGCGCAAAGGAGTCCTTGCCGAAGGGCAAGCCCACGCCGGATGCGCGGCCGAAGAACTCCGAGTTGATGATGAACTGACGGATGGACTCGGCAAACGCGATGGACACCAGCGTGAAGTAGGGGCCGCGCAGGATCAGGCTGGGGAAGAAGATGACACCGGCCACAACGCCCACAACGAGCATATCCAGCACAGCGGCCACCCAGGGGTTCATGCCCGTCTTTGTGACCACCAGACAGCACACATAGGCACCCAGACCCATGTAAGCGGCCAGACCCAGCGAGTTCTGGCCGGTAATGCCGCCCAGAATGTTCCATGCCATGGACAGGGTGGACATATAGAAGGTGAGAACGAAAATGTTGATGATGTAAGGTTTATCCACGACCAGCGGGATCGCTGCGAAGATGGCGACGATGATAGCCAGAACGATCGCCAGATTGCGGTGATAAGTTTTAACTGCTTTTCTGGTATCCATCTTATCGCCTCCTCAGAATCATGACCTGACGCACGACCAGAATGATGATGAAGGTGACGAACACGATCATATCACTGTAGGACGGGCTGATGAACAATGCACTCATCTGCTCCAGCAGGCCCAGGAAAATACCGGCGAAGAATGCGCCGGGGATGGAGCCCAAGCCGCCCACGACCACGACGATCAGTGCGCGGAAGCCGAAGCTTGCGCCTGCGGTGGGATAGATGGTGTAGAACTGGGTCAGCAGAGAGCCGGCAATACCGGCCAGAGCAACGCCCAGACCATAGGTCAGGATGTAAATTTTCTTGACGTTGATGCCCACGACCTCAGCACCAATGGGGTTCTGGGATACGGCGCGGATCTGCTTGCCGGTGGTGGAATACTTGAGGAAGGCAAACAGTGCAATGGCAACCACGATCAGGATCAGGAAGCTGACCAGACGCGGCAGCGCAATGGTGACCGGGCCAAGCGGGATATAGGTCTGCGAATAAGGGGTAATGATCTTATAATAGGTGGAACCAAAGATGACCAGAGCGCCGTTGGTGAGCAGCAGGCCCAGACCGACGGTGAGGAACAGCAGGTTCGTAAAGCTCTTGGTCTTGAGCGAAGGGGTGATCAGAGTGGACTGGATCAGCGCACCCAGACCGAACATGAGCACTGCGACGATGGGAAGGGCTACATAGGGGTCCACCCCAAAGTAGGTATACAGAACATAGGTGATGTACATGCCCACCATCAACATTTCGCCGTGGCAGAAGTTGACGATGTTCATAACACCGAAAATGATGTTCTGGCCCATACCCATCAGGGAGTAGAAACCGCCCAGCAGGATCCCGTTTACCAGTGCTTGCAAAAAGACTTCCATTGACATCCTCCCGTTCTAAGCATCAGGCGATGGGAGCAGATGATGCAAAAACTGCACGCTGCATCCGCCATCGGCCCGTACTCGTGATTGAAAACCGCCCTTGTGGACTCCATTTCCTCCCTTCTGCTCGTACAATAGGATATCCCAGAGTTTTTGGTGTGCAAGTCAATTTTCGCAGTTAAAAATGGAGGATTGATGTCTCATTGACATAATTTTGTTACGATTTCAGGCCGGAAATTTACGGAAAATGCAGAAAAACCCGGCAGAAGAGCACCTGAACGTGTTCCCCTGCCGGGCTTTTTATCCATAAAATGGCATGTGGTATTCAAGATGAAGGCGCACCGCCGCCCTGTCTCGGGTTGTGGTTCCCTGCGTATGCTTCACGCCTTGGAGCGGCGTTCGCATCCCGCTGACCACGGCCCCAGCTTCGCTTCCCTGTACTCCCCTTTTTGTCGCTATGCGACATCTTCCCCCGACCGGGGGAAGTCTTTGCTCTCTGGCGGCGGTCAGCTCAGCTGCAATTCCCGTACGGGTCAAATTAAAAATCCCCCGAGCGAATGCAGCGGCAGCAACCACATTAGACATTCCTACAGGATGGGACCTGCAACAACGACGACCGCGGCCAGTGGCCGATGCAGGGAGAAGTTGTTGGGGCAGCGGCCAGCAAGACGCACGTGCCGCCCAAGGCACGCGCGGATGCTGGGAGCCGCAACCCGGGGCACTAAAAAAGAGCCCATCGGGCTCTTTTTTGCCGCCTGCGGGCGGCCGTGTTCCTTCGATTCCTCGTACGGGTTGCATGAAACAGCAACCACATTAGACATTCCTAGTCGTTGGGACCCGCGCACTAAGCAACAGCCCACTGGGCTGATTGCTTACCCTGCTGCGCAGGGCCGTGCTGTTCGATTCCCGTACGGGTTGCATGAAAAAATCCCTGATCCTAAGATCAGGGATTTTATTCATGACCCGTACGGGAATCGAACCCATGTTACAGCCGTGAAAGGGCCGTGTCTTAACCGCTTGACCAACGGGCCATATAATACAAGATTTCGCTAAAACAGCAAGCAACTTATCGGCTACTATTGCAACCGACCCCCAAGTATTTTAGCGAAATCCTGTATCATGTGGTAGCGGTAACTGGATTTGAACCGGTGACACTTCGGGTATGAACCGAATGCTCTAGCCAACTGAGCTATACCGCCACATATTGTTTGTGCACTTGAACAGTGCTCTATTATTATACCCACAGATACCCCTTTTGTCAACACATATTTTTAAAAAAATCATATTTTTTCGCGTCGTCCAAAATACAAACGAAGATACGCAAAAATCCCGCTTTCCATTGAATAGAAAGCGGGATTTTTCAACCATTTATCTGAGCCTTGTGGAAAAACCGGTCAATTCTTCAGCCCTTCTTGTGGGTGGGAACCATGACCTTCAGGCCGCCCATATACGGCTGCAGCACTTCGGGGATGGTCACGGTGCCGTCGGCCTGCAGATGGTTCTCCAGGAAGGCGATCAGCATACGCGGAGGTGCCACGCAGGTGTTGTTCAGGGTGTGGGCCAGATAGGTCTTGCCGTCCTTGCCCTTCACGCGGATGTGCAGGCGGCGTGCCTGTGCATCGCCCAGATTGGAGCAGGAGCAGACCTCGAAGTACTTCTGCTGGCGGGGGCTCCATGCTTCGATATCGCAGCTCTTCACCTTCAGGTCGGCCAGGTCGCCGGAGCAGCAGTTCAGCTGACGCACCGGGATCTCCATGCTGCGGAACAGCTCCACAGAGTTCTTCCACAGCTTCTCGTACCAGTCAGCGCTCTCGTCGGGGCGGCAGACCACGATCATTTCCTGCTTCTCGAACTGATGGATGCGGTAAATGCCGCGCTCCTCGATGCCGTGAGCGCCCTTTTCCTTGCGGAAGCAGGGGCTGTAGGAGGTCAGGGTCAGGGGCAGAGTGGCCTCGTCCAGAGTCTGGTCGATGAAGCGGCCGATCATGGTGTGCTCGCTGGTACCGATCAGGTACAGGTCCTCACCCTCGATCTTATACATCATGGCATCCATTTCCGGGAAGGACATGACACCCTGCACCACGTTGCCGTGCATCATGAAGGGAGGGATCACATAGGTGAAGCCCTTGTTGATCATAAAGTCGCGGGCATAGGCCAGCACAGCCTCGTGCAGGCGGGCGATATTGCCCAGCAGATAGTAGAAACCGTTGCCGGCCACGCGGCCTGCAGCGTCCATATCGATGCCGTCGAAGCTCTCCATGATCTCGGTGTGGTACGGAATGGGGAAATCGGGGACCACAGGCTCACCAAAGCGCTGTGCTTCCACGTTGTAGGTATCATCCGGGCCGATGGGCACGCTGGGATCGATCATCTGCGGGATGGTGTACATGATCTCCTGAATGCGTGCAGACAGGGTCTCTTCTTCCTTTTCCAGCTCAGCCATCTTGTCGGCATCGGCCTTGACGGCGGCATTGTTGGCATCGATCTGAGCCTGCAGCTCAGCCTTCTGTGCCTCATCGGTGCACTTCTTCAGCTGGCCGAACAGGGGGCCGTTGGCCTTGCTCAGCTTGTTGCGGGCAGCCTTGAGGGCTTCCACTTCCTTCAGGCATGCGCGGTACTTGGCATCCTTCTCGATGACCTCGTCCACCAGCGGGAGCTTTGCATCCTGAAACTTCTTCTTGATGTTTTCCTTGACAGCGTCCGGGTTTTCACGGACAAATTTGATATCAAGCATGATTGACTCTCCTTGCTCTATTTCGGTTCGCACAGAAGATCCCCTCCCCTGTGCCGTTCAAAGACGGTCGCCCGCCTTGGATCGCTTTATTCTTCGTTCTGATACTGTCCCAGCAGGTTGGCAAAGGCCCGCAGCTGTTCATCGGAATAGAAATGAACGGTCAGCCTGCCCTTGCCGTCGTGGTAGGCCACGTTCACCTCGCTGCCCAGCACCTGCTTGAGGCTTTCTTCCACCTCCACCGGCAGAGTGCCCCGCGGCTGGGGCTCTCTGGGCTCCTTTGCGGGCTTTGCCAGCTTTTTGCACAGCGCCTCGGCCTGACGCACGTTCAGCTGGTTGTCTGCGATGATCTGCGCCGCCTGCTCCTGCAGCTCCGGCGTGGGCAGGCTCAGGATCACCTTTGCGTGGCCGATATTGATAAAGCCGCTTTTCAGCAGTTCCAGCACGTTTTCCGGCAGGTTCAGCAGGCGCAGGCTGTTGGCCAGTGCGCTGCGGCTCTTGCCCAGCTTCTGTGCCGCCTGCTCCTGCGTCAGGCCGCAGCGGGTCATCAGCTCCCGGATGCCGGTTGCTTCTTCCACCGGGTCCAGATCCTCGCGCTGCAGATTTTCCACCAGAGCCAGCTCCATGGCCTGCTCGTCGCTGACTTCCTTAATGACCACCGGCACATCGTTCAGCCCTGCCATGCGGCAGGCACGCCAGCGGCGCTCACCCGCCACGATGCTGTAGCCGCCGCGCGGGCGCGGACGCACCGCGATGGGCTGCAGCAGACCATGCTCTGCAATGCTGGCCGCCAGCTCGCCCAGCGCCTGTTCGTCAAAGGTCTTGCGCGGCTGTTCCGGGTCCGGTTCGATCTCACGCAGGGGCAAGGTGTCTACCTTTGCACCGGACTCAAAAACCGGGGCGGCATCTTCAAACAGACTGTCCAGCCCGCGGCCAAGTCCTCCTTTTCCTCTTGCCATTCATGTTCCCCCTGAGGTTTAATCTTCCAGAGCATTTTTCGTCTGCTCTGCGACGGGTGCACTTTTTCTGCGGGCCTTTTTGGGCTCGTGCGGGCGGTTGTTCTTGACAAATTCGATTGCCAGATCCATGTACGCTTCGCTGCCCTTGCCCTTGGGTTCATAGAAATTGATGGGCTGGCCGTAGCTGGGCGCCTCCGAAATGCGGATGGAGCGCGGGATGGTGGTCTTGTACACCTTGGAGCCGAAATACTTCTGCACCTGCTCCACCACCTGCACGGTCAGGTTATACCGCAGCGAGAACATGGTGAACACCACGCCCTCGATATCCAGATACGGATTGTACTTTTTGCGAATGGTCTTTAAGGTGCTGATCAGCTCCGAAAGACCCTCCAGCGCGTAATACTCGCACTGCACCGGAATGAGAACGCTGTCGCAGGCGCTCAGGCCGTTCAGGGTGAGCAGGTCCAGACTGGGCGGACAATCGATAAAGATGAAGTCATAGTCCTTCTGCACCTCGGCCAGCGCCTTGCGCAGGCGGCTCTCACGAGCGGGCAGGTCGATCATTTCCAGACTGGCACCGGCCAGACGGGTGTTGGAGCCGATGACATCGGTGCGGTACTCGGTCTTACGGATGGCCTCGGATGCTCGTGCTTCACCGATCAGGATCTCGTAGGTTCCCTTTTCCACGCTGCGCTTCGGGATGCCGTAGCCGGTGGTGGTATTGCCCTGCGGATCAAGATCTACGATGAGCACCCGCTTGCCCAGCGCCGCAACGCAGGACGACAGGTTGACGGCGGTGGTGGTTTTGCCAACGCCGCCCTTCTGGTTCGCAATTGCTACAATTTTTGCCACGCACAATTCTTCCTTCCGGGAAAATTTAATTGTTCCATGTGGAACATTCGCAGTCATGCCCGCCGGTTTCCCGTCCATACAGGCACCTTAACACCTAGTATAGCACATCCAAATCGGTTTTTGAACCATCTGAAGCTTTTTTCCGCTGGATTTTTAACTTTTAGAGGTGGAAAAATCAAAAACTACACGGTTTCGGGAGACAAAACAAACGATTTTGAATGCGCGCCGGGAAGCTGGCTAGCCCTCTCAGTCAAGCCCTATCGGGCTTGCCAGCTCTCCCAAAGGGAGAGCCCTTGGCATGACGGCAAAGTTTCCGGGCAAACCATAACGCTTTCCGGTTTCGCCAGAGGCTCTCCCTTTTGGGAGAGGTGTCACCGCAGGTGACGGAGAGGGTTCACGCCGTGAGAAACTCCCCCAGTCATCTCGCTTTGCTCGATGCCAGCCCCCTCGGAGATGGGGCCTTGACATGGCGGGAAAGCTGCCGGATAAATTGCAAAGTTTCCGGCACGCCAGAGACTCCCTCTCCGAGGGAGCTGGAAAAACCGTCAGGTTTTGACTGAGGGAGTTCGTCCCCTGTTCCACATGGAACAATTTTACCGTTCGGCGGCGGTGGTTGGGATGCGCACCGTATATTCGATATACCCGTCCTTCTCCTCCCGGTGGGCAGTGGCGGGCACACCATTATCGGTCATCAGACGGATGGCATGGTCGATGGTGTTCACAAAAATACGCACATCCTTGACCATCGAGATGCGGTGCCTGCCTTTTGCAGGGGTGTTGAGCAGCTGTTCAATGTAGAGGTCGGTCTGCCGGGCGTTCATGCGGCGCTTGGCAATGTTGATCAATGCTTCACTGCGGCGGTTCTCCGGCAGACGCAGCACCGCCCGGGCATGGCGCTCGGTGAGGCTGTTGTCCAGCACGAACTGCCGCTGGTCAGCGTTCAGCTGCAAAAGCCGCAGCTTGTTGGCAAGGGTGGGCTGCGCCATGCCCAGTCGCTTGGCGGCTTCGGCCTGGGTGCAGTCCCACAGCACCATCACATCCTTCATGCCCTGCGCCTGCTCAAAGGGGTTCAGGTCGGCGCGCTGGATGTTTTCCAGCAGACCCAGCGCGGCGGTGCGCTCATCGTCGTAATCACAGAGGATGGCAGGGATGGTGGTCATCTTTGCCAGCCTGCAGGCACGGAGCCGCCGCTCCCCTGCCACCAGCTCATAGCCGCCATCCGACAGCTTCCGCACCGTGACCGGCTGCAGCAGGCCGTTCTCCCGGATGCTCTGCGCCAGTGCCGCAAGCTCCTGCTCGCTGAACTCCCGCCGTGCCTGAAACGGTGACGGCCTGATCTGATCGATGGGCAGGAAATAAATCTTGCCCGCCTGCTTTTTGCGTTCAAACATGGATACACGGCTCCTTTCGCGTGGTGGATGGGTTTTGTTTTTCACATTTTCCCGGGAAAGCGTGGAAAACTCAGGCTTCAGGCACAGTGTATCACACAAATAAAAGCCCTGCCAGAAGTTTCGTTCGGCAGGGTTTTACAAAGTTCTATCGATATTTCGTTATTTCAACGGGCTTTTCGCAATTTTTCCGCCGTTTCTGGGGTAGGCTGTCGGAGTCTGCGAAATCTTTTTGCACAGGATTAGGGTACGGGTGTCGCCGCCCGGAAGGTGCAGAGTGCGGGTTTCTTTGTACTCGCCGCCCAGCTTTTTGATGGCACCGCGCGCTGCGGTCAGCTCTTCCTCACCGGAGGAGCCCTTCATGGCAAGGAAGTTTCCCCCTACCTTTACCAGCGGCAGGCAGTATTCGGCCAGCATGGGCAGCGCAGCCACAGCCCGGGCAGATGCCAGATCGAACTGCTCCCGCCACGCCTTGCGGGCGGCTTCCTCGGCGCGCTCCTTTGCAAACTCCACGCCGGTCAAGCCCAGCTGGGCACAGGCGTACTTCAAAAACTCCACCCGCTTGCCGGTGGGCTCCATCAGGGTCAACTCCAGTTCCGGCTTGTAAATTTTGGTCACGATGCCCGGGAAGCCTGCGCCTGCGCCCACATCCACCATGCGGCCCGCAACTTCCGGCTGGCTGGCAAACAGCAGGCTGTCGAGGAAGTGCTTATCCTCGATCCCCTCGGGGTCGGTGATAGCGGTCAGGTTGACCTTCTGGTTGTAGTCCACCAGAATTTCGGCAAAGGCATCCAGCTGGTCCAGCTGGGTGCCGGTGAGGGTGATGTTCCATGTGGAACATTTTGCTTCCAGACGCTGTTTGTCGATCATGGGTGTTGTCCTTTCTTTCATTCACCGGTCAGCTGGACGAAAATGGGCTCGTGGTGCACGGCAGGCAGGAAAGTTTCCAGCACATCTGCCGTTCGCAGCTTGAGTGAGGAGGTGTTGATGCAGGGGTGGCAGCCGAGGTACTCCCCTGCCTTTATATCCTCATCCATCAGCAGCTGCACCTTATTTTCAGCATCATTGGTAAGGCCCATAATGGAGGAGGAGCCGGGCGTGCAATCCAGATACTGCTCCATATCCTCGGGCGAGGCAAAGCTCAGGCGGGCAATGCCCAGCTGATGGGAGAGCTCTTTGGTTTTGAAGGGCTTGTCCCCGGGCATCATGAGCAGATAGAAGTTCGTCTTCTGCCGGTTGCACAGGAACAGGTTCTTGCACACGGTGGCATTCAGACAGGCATCGATCACATGGCAGTCCTCCATGGTATCGGCCTTCATCCAGCCGTGGTCGGTGCGCCAGAACGGGATGCCCAGCTTGTCCAGCAGGTCATAGGTACGGATCTCTTTTTCCAGCCGCCCGGTGCAGTCGGCAGGACGGCCCTCGTAAAGCTTCAGTTCTTCCATTGGTTGCAGCTTCTTTCTATGTTTAACGATTTCAAATGCCCTCCGCGTTGCTCTGGGCAAATTCATCGGAAAAATTATTTTTATATTTGCAAATCAGGAAAATCTGCGGATTTTCCTGATTTGCTTTTTCACACGGAAGGTCGTAATGGTAAATGGCATCTACTGCCGCTGACTTCCTGCGGGAGCATTCACGCAGCAGAAAATGCACAAGCTTATCCGCACGGCGCGTCGCGCAAGCGACTCGAAATCGGCGGAACACAAAAAATCCTCTAGTGAAGCGACTTGGATTTTTTGTATGGAGCCCAACAGCTTTGGGGTTATTAGGGGCGAGCAGCCCCTGATTCATGGATCCAGCGCGTTGAAATCGCTGGTTGTTTTCTGGTTCTCTTTTGCAACCAAAAGAGAACATCCCCGGCGGCGATGCATTTTGCAAAAGGCATGAAGCCCGCCCCACACGAATACTCTCTGTGCGGGAAGCAGGCTTACTTCCTCGCTGCCAGTGCAATGCTCAGCTGCGCCACATCGGAGGGTGATACGCCCGGGATGCGCCCCGCCTGACCGAGGTTCTTCGGCCGGATGCGGGCCAGCTTTTCGCGGGCTTCCAGCGTCAGGCCGGTCAGGTCGGAATATTCAAAATCATCCGGGATCAGGGTCTTTTCGTGCCGGGCCACGTCCCGGATCATCCGATCCTGCCGGGCAATGTAGCCCGCATACTTGATCTCGGTCTCCAGCCGCTCAGCCAACATGGGGGTGATCTGCTCGCCCCAGCCGATGACACCGGCCAGCAGCGGATAGCTGATCTCCGGGCGGCGCAGCAGCTCTTCCGCAATGCCGCCCTCGGCAGCAGGGGCAAGACCGGCCGCTTCCATGGCGGTGCGCAGGTCGGCGGTGCGCAGATGCGTCTCGTGCAGGCGGCGGCGCTCCGCTTCCAGAATGCTCTGGGTGTGCTGGTACTTGGCCCAGCGGTCATCCTGCACAAGGCCGTATTCCCTGCCGATGGGGGTCAGCCGCTGGTCAGCGTTGTCCTGACGCAGGGTCAGGCGGTACTCGCTGCGGCTGGTCATCATGCGGTAGGGGTCCATGACCCCTTTGGTGACCAAATCATCCACCAGTGTGCCCAGATAGCTGGTGTGGCGCGGCAGAATGAGCTGCTCTTTGTCCAGCGCATTGCGGGCGGCGTTCAAACCTGCCAGCAGGCCCTGTGCGGCGGCTTCCTCGTAGCCGGAGGTGCCGTTGAACTGGCCCGCACCGTACAGTCCCCGCACCACCTTGCTTTCCAGCGTGGCTTCCAGACTGGTGGGGTCTACGCAGTCGTACTCGATGGCGTAGGCCGGGCGCATGATCTCGATGTTCTCAAAGCCCTTGATGCTGCGGTAGAAGGCGTTCTGCACATCCTCCGGCAGGCTGCTGGAAGCTCCCTGCAGATACATCTCTTCGGTGTTCTCGCCGCAGGGTTCCACAAAAATGGGGTGCCTGTCCTTGCCCGCAAAGCGCACCACCTTGTCCTCGATGGAGGGGCAGTAGCGCGGGCCAACGCCCTCGATCATGCCGCCATAGAGCGGGCTGCGCTGGATGTTATCCAGAATGATCCTGTGGGTCTCGGGGTTGGTATAGGCGATCCAGCACTCCACCTTGTTGTGCATGGGTGCATCGGTCATAAAGCTGAAGGGCTGCAGCTCATTGTCCGGGTCGCCGGGCTGGCATTCCAGCTTGGAAAAATCGATGCTGCGGCGGTGCACCCGGGCAGGGGTGCCGGTCTTGAACCGGCGCAGCGGCAGCCCGGCAGCCTTCAGGCTGTCGGTCAGGGCGTTAGCGGCGTGCATCCCGTCCGGGCCGGAGGCGTACCACGCATCGCCCACAAAAATTTTGCCGCCAAGGTTCGTGCCGGTGGCAATGACCACGCATTTGGCGCTGTATTCCCCGTTCAGCTGGGTCACAACGCCCTTCACACGGCCGTTCTCGGTCTCGATGCTCACAACCTCAGCCTGATGGATGGCAAGGCCGGGCGTGAGTTCCAATGCATGCTTCATATATTCATGGTAGCGCTTGCGGTCGGTCTGCACACGCAGGGCGTGCACCGCCGGGCCTTTGCCCTTGTTGAGCATCCGGCTCTGCAGATAGGTGGCATCTGCAGCAAGGCCCATCACGCCGCCAAGCGCATCCAATTCACGTACCAGCGTGCCTTTTGCCGTGCCTCCAATGCTGGGGTTGCAGGGCATGTTGCCAATGGCATCCAGACTCATGGTAAACACGGCCGTTCTCGCGCCCAGCGTTGCGGCGGCGTGAGCTGCCTCGATGCCGGCATGACCGGCACCGATGACGATAACGTCATAATCTCCTAAGTGGTTCATATACTTTCGGGTTTCCTCTAACAAATGATTTAAAATGCCCTCCGTTTCACTCTGGGCATATTCAGCGGAAAAATTATTTTTAATTTCGCAAATCTGGAAAATCTGCGGATTTTCCAGATTTGCCTTTTCACGGGAGGGGCCATAACGGGAAACGGCATATTGCTGCTGTCAGCCTGCAGCTGTCGCGCAGCAGATAACGCATAAACTTGTCCGTATGGCTCGTCGCGCAAGCGACTACAAATCGGCGTAACACAAAAAATCCTTTAGCGGAGCGACTTGGATTTTTTGTATGGAGCCCATCTCCTTTGGGATTATTAAGGGCGAGTAGCCCTTAATTCGTGCCTCCCGCGCCTCGAAAGTAGCGGGTGCTTTTCTGGGTCTCTTTTGGCACGCAAAAGAGAACATCCCCGGCGGCGATGCATTTTGCAAAAGGCATCAAACTTTAAACACGCGACCACGCTTCGCGCGGGAAGCACTTCGTCACTTTCCCACGCAGAAACGTTCAAACACCTGTTCGATCACAGCTTCTGAGGCGTTCTCACCGGTCAGATCGCACAGGGCGGCCAGTGCGTCGTCCACACAGACGGAAACGGCATCCAGCCCAAAGCCGCTTGCGGCAGCATCCAGTGCACCGGCCACAGCGTCCCGCGCACGCAGTGCGGCGGAAAGCTGACGCTGGCCGGACAGACTGGCGGCATGGGGGTCGATCTGGCTGGTACCCAGCAGGCGGGCCACCGCAGCGGAGATCACCTTGCGGCTCTCCTCTTCCTGACAGCACACCGGCAGCACCATGGCAAAGCAGGGTGCTATCCACTCTGCATCAAATTGCGTCGGTTTATCCTCTTTGTTGATAAGTGCAATGGCCGGACGGCCTGTGCAACGCTGTGCAAGCTCCAGATCTTCCCGCGTGGGCGGCTCAGAGCCATCGAACACAGCCAGAATCAGGCCTGCCTCCTCCAGCTTTTTCCAGCTGCGGCGGATGCCCTCGGCTTCAATGGCATCTTCGGTCTCGCGCAGACCGGCGGTATCGAACAGATTCAGCTGGATATCCCCCAGCTGTACCGCCTGCTCCACCACGTCACGGGTGGTGCCAGCCACCGGCGTGACGATGGCCCTGTCGAACCCGGCCAGCAGGTTGAGCAGTGTGGATTTGCCCGCATTTGGTCTGCCCACAATGGCGCAGTCCACACCTTCGCGCAGGACGGTATCCGCCTGATAATTATGGATCAACTCGTCCAGCTCTGCCTTTACCCCACTCAGTACGCGGTGCAGATGGTCACCATCCAGCTCCGGCACATCTTCTTCGGGAAAATCCACCCATGCGGCTAGATGAGCCTGAATGGCGGTAAGCGCTTCCTTCTGGGCACTGATCTTCTTTGCCAGCGCACCGCCCAGCGCGGCATTGGCCAGCGCGGCACCCTGACGGCCATCCGCCGAGATCAGATCCATCACCGCTTCGGCCTGCGTCAGACCCAGCTTGCCGTTCAGGAACGCGCGGCGGGTGTACTCGCCGGGCGCGGCAGGCTGAGCACCGGCAGCAAGACAGGCTTCCACCAGACGGCGGGCCACGGCGCTGCCGCCATGGCAGGAAAGCTCCACCACGTCCTCGCCGGTATAGCTGTGGGGCGCGCGGAAAAACAGGGCCACCCCCTCATCAAAGGCTTCGTCCCCTTCCCGGAATGTGCCGTACATGGCGGTGTAGCCTTTGGCATCCTCCACCTTTTTTGCGGCGTTGGCCGGGCGGAACACCCGGGCTGCTATGGGATAGCTCTCCGCACCGGAGAGCCGCACGACGGCAATGCCGCCTGCGCCCGGTGCTGTTGCAATGGCTGCAATGGTCGTTTCCTGCATGGTTTTTTCTGGCTTCCTTTCCGCGCCCGGTCTGGCCGCTTGCTCCCATCTGCCCACAGCAGCGAGACCAATACAGTTTCATTGTACCACGAAATGCTGCGGAATGGTACTGTTTTTTCAACCAATTCCCGGGAAACGGTTGAAAATCCGCCCGTTTTTCACACAAAAAAGGGGCTTTCCGTCCCAACACGGAAAGCCCCTTTTTACAGGAAACTGTTTTTTAGAACTTGGCGATATCCGCCGTGGTGATGGCCTTGCCAGGCAGCGTGCGTGCATCGGCATTCTCATTCAGGGCCAGCTTGCCCTCGCGCAGCAGCTGCACAGCCTTCTGGTGATCGGCAGCCTTCCAGTTGTTGCCCACGATCTTCCAGTTGTTGTTCACGTGCGGCTCAATGGTGCCGCCCTTCACGGTGCGGATGTATTCGCCCAGCAGCTCGCGGATACCGCCCACGTCGCCGCGCACATCGATCTCCAACAGCTTGGGCAGCTCTTCGCCCGGCAGGAAGATGTCCGCAGCCGTCAGCAGCTGGGTGGTGGCACGGTAGTTGTTCACTGCCACCACAAAGGTGTCGGTGTCCTTCACGGCCTTGCCGTTCGGCCACTTGAGGTTCTTGATGCGGTGGCCCGGCTCCTTGGAGATGTCCAGCTCATAGTTGACGCCCTCAAAAGCATCGTACAGGTAGTAGCGCACCGAGGGGTCAAAGGCGATGGTCACTTCATCCGGCTTCCATGTCTTGAAGAAGGCAGCAGACCACTCCATAAAGCGGCGCAGCTGCTCGCCGGTCATCTGCAGCTTGTACAGGGTGTTCTGGTAGGTGTAGATGCTGGCCATATCGCACTTGCGGATGGTGCCCGCGCGCATCTGGGAGGTCATGGAGGTCAGGGCGGTAGCAGAGACCTGCGCACCGGTGTAGTACATCTGCACTTCGTTGATGAAGTCCAGCAGCGCGGTATCCTGCACCATGGCCTGCGGCAGGCAGTCGATCTCGTTTTCGGGGGCCAGATCGCCGCCCTTCAGCTCGCCAATGGGGGTAACAGCGTCTTCCTTGGCACGGGTGTCGTAGGAGGCCAGCAAAGCGGTCAGCTCCGGATCGGGCTCGTACTCCTTGATCTGCAGGTTTTCAGAGGTGCGGTTCACGACCTTCCACTTACCGTCCAGCTGGCGCTCCAGATAGACGTGGATCTCGGACAGGGTGGCACCGGCGTTCTTGTTCTCCACCACCAGCACGTTGTTGATCATCATGTTGGGGATGCTCCTGTGGCCGTGGCCGCCCACGATCACATCAAACTCCGGGCAGGCATTGGCCAGATCGGTAACGCCGGAGCCGTACACACCGTACTCGTTCTCGGTATCCATGTGCATGACGCCGATCAGAACATCCACCTGATCCTTGATCTTATCAATGATCTTGCGGCTCTCGTCCACGGGGTTGGTGACCTTCCAGCCCTCCAGATTCTTGGCATCCCAGCGGATGATGTTGGGGGTGACCATGCCAATGACACCGATCTTGACGGTGCCCTTTTTGATGATGGTGTAGCCATCGGCCAGCGGGGTGCCGTCCGGTGCGTAAACATTGCCGGTAAGCACCTTGGCCTTTTGCTGTCCCATGACCTTTTTCAGCACATCCATGCCGTAGTTGTACTCATGGTTGCCGGTGGTCCAGATATCATAGCCGATGGCATTCATGGCAGCGATCATGGGATGCAGGTCATCGTTCAGGAACAGCTCTGCGGAGTTGGCCTGAATGGTATCGCCTGCATCCACCACCAGCGTGTTCCGGGTGCGGCACTGCTTAATGGCAGTCGCCTGCTGGGCCACACTGCCGGAAGCATCTGCCTTGTTGGCAGCGTAGTCCCATGGGTCGAATTTGCCGTGGGTATCGCTGGTGGCAAGGATCTGCAGATCCATGCTCCACAGGGACTTGATGTCACAGGCGGCTGCAGAGGGTGCCATGCAGCTGGCGGCTGCGATGGTGGCGGATGCCCCTGCACCACGCAGGAAGCTGCGGCGGGAGATCTTGTTCTGAGCCATAGTTGATTACCTCTCTTTTCATCATTCTGTCTGTTCTTCACGAACAGAACGCTCTTGACTACAGTATAAATCCTTGACCAATTGTTTTACAATTGCCATTTAAGAGAAAGATTTCGGCAAAAAACAGGCAGTTTCTCCAAATTTTGAGAAGAATGACTTTTTATGCTCAGTATACCGCAACAGCTGCCCGACCCGGAACCACCTTGGCGTCAGTTTTTGGTAAAATCCTTTTTGCGTGAAAAAAGGTCTCCGGAAAATCCGCAGATTTTCCGGAGACCCTGATTTCAAAAGTAATTCCGTATTACAGCTCGATCTTGCCAAAGCTGAAATCGGCAAAATCGTCCACCCGCTCGGTGCGCTTGGGTGCTACCGGTGCTGCATTCTCTGCATCACGGGGTGCATAGGTGCGCTCCGGCACGCCGGAAGGCCGCGGGCCGCGGGGTGCACCATTGCGGCTGCCACGGTAGCCGCCGCGGTTTCCATTGTGGTCGCCATGCTCAGAACGGTTCCCACCGCGATAGCCGCCATTGCGGCTGCCGCCGGGACGACGGCCATTGCCGCGTCCGCCGCGGGGACGGCGCTCGCCATAGGTGTTCTCGGTCTGTGCATCGGGTGCGGTGGAGTAGATGACCACACGGCGGTCACGGCCTTCGCCCTTGCTCTCGCTGCGCACGCCCTCCATCTTGCTGATGGCAGAGTGGATGATGCGGCGCTCGTAGGGGTTCATGGGTTCCATGGCAAAGCTGCGGCCGGTCTTGCGCACCTTGGCACCAATGCGCTGTGCCAGTGCGGTCAGGTCGCTCTCGCGCTTATCGCGGTAGCCGGCCACATCCAGACCCAGCTTGATGTAATCGCCCTCCAGACGGTTTGCCACAAGGCTTGCCAGATAGGAAAGGCTCTCCATGGTCTCGCCGCGGCGGCCGATGAGAGCACCCAGCTTTTCACCGTCCAGACGGATGATGGTAGCTTCGCCCTTCTGCACAGCGCTGAAGGTGACATTCTCCACGCCCATCAGGGCAATGACCTCACGCAGGTAGTCCACAGCAGCCTTGATCTTAGCGTTCTCTTCGATCACGATGGGGACTTCCGGCTCCTCTTCCTCGGCAGCGGGCTGCTCTGCAGCAGCTTCTGCAGCGGGGGCAGCAGGCTCTTCGGCCTTTGCTTCCGGCTGTGCTGCCGCAGCAGCAGGCTCCTCTGCCACGGGAGCGGCCTTGACAGCCTCCTGCACGGGAGTCTTTTTCTCAACAACAGGCTCAGCGGGTGCTGCAGCCGGAGCGTCCGGCTCCTCCACGCTCACGCACACCTTAGCGGGGGTGAGCTTCAGGCCCAGAAAACCAGTCTTCTGGGGCATTTCCAGCACTTCGCAGCTGACATTCAGATCATCGGCCTGCACGCCCAGCAGAGCGCAGGCTTTTGCGCGGGCTTCATCGACCGTTTTGCCGGTCGCTTCCTGCTTACGGATCATAACCGTTCATCCTCCTCTTATTCTTTATCCTGCTTGTTCAGCTCGCTCAGCGGCACGGTACGCTCGTCCTTGTAGCGCTCCTCGTCCAGCTGGCGGGCATACTCCAGACGGCGCTTGTTCATCTCGCTGGCAGAAAGGTTCTTTTCCGTGGTCTTGCCGGTCTTGGGATCGGTGACCTTGACGGTAGTGTTCTTCACACCGCGTTTTTCCTGCTTTTTCTTTTCTGCGATCTGCGCTTCGATCTCCTTGCGCATCTTATCGGGGTCGTACACCTTGCGCATGACCTGAGTCTGCACGGTCATCACGATGTTGGAAATGACGTAGTACAGAGAGAATGCCAGAGGATAGGTGAAGCAGAAGAACAGGTACATCAGCGGCATCATATACATGGTCAGCTTCATGCTGCCCTGCATCTGCTGGCCGCTGGCCTTCATGCTGATATGGGTGGACAGGAGCATGGTGATGACCGACAGCAGCGGCAGCACGATGTCCAGAGAAAGGCCCAGCTTGGGGATGCGGGTCAGGTCGATGCCGAGGAAGTTCATGTGCTGGCTGAACTCGGTAATGGTAGCGATCTGCTCGGCGCTGAAGCAGCCCAGCACACCGCCGTTGCCAGCAACCACCTGTGCGATGATGTTGGTATCGCGGGTGATGGCGGTAAAGGCGACGCCGGAGGCGGTCAGGGCCTCACCGGCGGCGGTCAGAGCCGCAGCACTGATGTGGAAGATGCGCTCCAGCGGATTGTACACGACACCGATAACGCCGAACATGACAAGGAAGTTCAACAGCATGGGCACGCAGCCTGCGGTGGGGCTATAGCCGTAGTCCTGCTGCAGCTTGAGCATTTCTTCCTGCTGCTTTTCGGGCTTGTCCTTGTACTTGGTCTGGATCTCCATCATCATGGGCTGGAAGGCCGACATTTTAGCCATGCTCTTCTGCTGGCTCAGCTGCAGAGGGATCTTGACGATGTTGATGAGCAGCGTGAAGATGATGATGTCCCAGCCGTAGCTCGGGAGCAGCTTGTAGATCCACTCCATGACATAGCCGAGAGGACCGCTCAGGATGTAAAAGAAGTTCATACCTTTGTCCATTCTGCCCCGTCTGTGGCACGGGACTTGTTATTTTTATCGTAGGACACGCTGCCCACAGTGCACCGCGTCACAAGAAGCTGATTCAGATGCCGTAGAAACTCCCCCAGTCTCGCATTCGCTCGACAGCCCCCTCTGAGATGGGGCCTTTGTCATGGCGATAAAGTTTTCCTTCTCGCCAGAGGCTCCCTCCATGAGGGAGCTGGCACGGCGCAAGCCGTGACTGAGGGAGTTCTCTTCAATGACAGATAAACTTTATCCCCTATGCCGCTTTTCAAACAGCTTTGCGGGCTGCAGCCGGCGGGCAGGGTTCTGCCAGCGGCCCGGCTCCGGCACCGGGTCAAAGCCCCATTTGCCGAAGGGATTGCACCGGGCGATGCGCCATGCCCCCAGCAGGATGCCCTTTACGCACCCATGGGTCATGATGGCCTGCATGGTGTAGTTGCTGCAGCTGGGCGTAAAACGGCAGCTGCGGCCGATCCATGGGCTGAGAGTGTACTGGTAGGCCCGGATGGGCACGCACAGCGCGCGGCGGCAGATGTACTGCAGGCGGTTCATGCGTCCGGCTTTTCCGCCTGTGCCCTGCGTGCCGGGGGCACGGTGGCAGGGGGCGGCGCATCCGGCCGTTTGGCCTTATCCGGCAGACCGGCCTGTGCAAACAGCTTTGCCACAACGCTGCTCAGCTGCCAGCTCTTCAGCCGCGGGGTCATGCCGCGGGCTACAAAGATCAGATCATAGCCGCCGATGTTGTAGTCCAGATGCTCGTCGATGGCCGCCTTCATCACGCGGCGGGCGCGGTTGCGCTGCACGGCGTGGCCGATCTTTTTGGTAGCGGTCAGACCCACGCGGGTCTTTTTGCTGCGGGTCTTGAGCACATACATCACAAGACCGGGGTTCACATAGGATTTGCCGCGGGCATACACTCTGCCAAACTCGCTGTTGCGGCGGATGGGACGATAGCGCATGATTCCGCGCCTCCTTTCTGTGGCTGAGAACACGCCCCGAAGGGTGCACTCTTCAGCCAGTATATCAAAAATTTTTCGACTTTGAAAGCCCATGCGGGCATTTTTACGAAAATTCTTTCAATTTTCAAAAAAAATAAGACCGCTAATCCAATATCAGCGGTCTTTTGTGCGCATATTCATTTCTGCGCCGGATCCCGTCATAAAAGGCCGGATCAGACAGTCAGGCTCTTGCGGCCCTTTGCACGGCGAGCATTGATGACCTTACGGCCGTTCTTGGTGCTCATGCGGGTCAGAAAGCCATGAACTTCCTTGCGCTGACGCTTCTTGGGCTGAAAAGTTCTCTTCATGGTTGTATCCTCCGTAAAAACTTATCCCCGGTATGGGGTCTGATGTGGTCCCAGATTGGGGACAGGCTTGCAATTCAACAGTATATCGCATAGTATGGCGTTCTGTCAAGCATTTTTTTCGCTTTCCTTCAAACTTTTTTGTGAAAAGATTTTCAACTTTTTCACCATTCTGCCGTGGAAAACTCTTTTGCCACAAGATATTGTGGCCCTGTTTTGCCCATGCCACAACGGCCGTGCAGGGGCTTTTTTTATGTATTATAAATTACATTATAGAAATATGGACGCACAGCGTTTTTTGTGGTATACTAACCTAGTATCAGCAGCATTGTTGAAAACTTTAACGGAGTGGATGTTTTATGGATTCTTTTAAGGACGTTTTAGAGGCCGCCCAGGCGTACTGCAAAACGCAGATGGCCGAGCCGACCTATAATCTCTATATCGACGGACTGGAGCCGATCAGCTTTGAGGATTCCAGCCACATCACCCTTTCGGTGCGCAACGACTTCATCTGCAAGATCGTGACGGACCGCTACCTTGGCCTGCTCAAGGAAGCCTTCAAGACCGTGCTGGGCTTCGACGTGGACATCACGCTGGTGGTGCCCAGCACGCCGCCGCATGAGGTGGTGCTGGCCCAGCAGTACGAGGCGAACCCCGCCTCCCCGCAGGGCAACTACGAGTTCACATTTGAAAACTTCATCAAAGGCCCTTCCAACCAGTTTGCGTTTGCTGCTGCACAGGCGGTTGCGGCCAATCCCTCCGGCGCATACAACCCGCTGTTCATCTACGGCGGCTCCGGCCTTGGCAAGACCCATCTGCTCACGGCCATCCAGACCGAGATCAAGCGCACCCACCCCGATTTCGTTATCATGTACGTTACCTGCGAGCAGTTCACCAATGAGCTGATCGCCGCCATCCGCGCCGGCAGCACCGAGGACTTCCGCATGAAGTACCGCGTGGCAGACCTGCTGCTGGTGGACGATATCCAGTTCATCGCCGGCAAGGAGTCCACGCAGGAGGAGTTCTTCCACACCTTCAACTCCCTGCACGATGCCCACAAGCAGATCGTCATTGCCTCCGACCGCCCGGCCAAGGAGATCAAAAGTCTGGAAGAGCGTCTGCGCACCCGCTTTGAGTGGGGCCTGACCGCCGATGTGCAGCCGCCGGATTTTGAGACCCGCGTGGCCATCGTCAAGCGCAAGGCAGAGCTTTTGCATCTGGACCTGCCCGAGGATGTGGCCGAGTTCATTGCCAACCACCTGAAGAACAACATCCGCCAGCTGGAGGGCGCTGTAAAAAAACTGAACGCCTACTACATGCTGGAGGGCATCCAGCCGGTCATCAGTGTGGCCCAGAATGCCATCAAGGACATCCTCAACGAGACCCAGCCGGTGCCCGTGACCATCGAGAAGATCATCGGCGAGGTGTCCCGCACCTTCAACGTCTCCCCTGCCGACATCCGCGGCACCAAGCGCAACGCCAACGTTGCCTCTGCCCGCCGCGTGGCCATCTACATCCTGCGCGAGGTCACCGGCATGAGCATGGAAGAGATCGGCCGCGAGTTCTCCGGCCGCGATCATTCCACCATCGTCTACTCCCTCAAGACCATGGAGCGGGACATGAAGAACGACCAGCACCTGCGCGAGACCGTGAGCGACATCATCAAGAACGTGAAGGCCTGACCGCAGAAATCGTGTAAAAGTCGTACTCATTTATGGGTGAAACCCCAAAATATGGGGAGAAAACGGAACAAAACGGGGAAAAAGAACCTATATCTTGTGGTAAAAACGCAAACCTTTCCACACTTTCCACAGAGTTTTCAACATTCAACCTCCGTTCTCCACATGGTCTGTGGAAAGAAAGACCTATCCCAACCTTTCCACGATCCATTCACAACACATTCACAACCCCGTGGAAACCAAAACCCCCGCATTCCGACAAGGCTTTTCGAGGTTTTCCACAAGTTCCCCACCCCCTACTACGGTTACTACAACAAGTTCAATAAGATAGACCGGTTCTGAAACGGTTTTCAAACACAAAACAACATCAGAAACGAAAAACAAAGGAGAGAATTCAGTTTGAACATCGTATGTGATAAAGTTCTGCTGAGCGCAGCCATCGATGGTGTGTCCAAAGCCGTCACCATGCGTTCTGCCATCCCTGTGCTGGAAGGTATCCTGCTGAAAGCCGAAGGCTTCCAGCTCAACCTCACCGGCTACGATCTGGAAATGGGCATCGTGACCACCATCGAAGCCAATGTCAAGGAAGCCGGCGAGGTGGTGCTGAATGCAAAGCTGCTCAGCAGCATGATCAGCCGGATGCCCGCCGGTCAGGTCAGCATCCTCTCTGCCGAGAACGGCAAGACCACCATCCAGAGCGGCGTAGTCCAGTTCGAGATCCAGTCTATGCCAGCCAACGATTTCCCGGAGCTGCCCAATACCGGAGCGGAAGAGACCCTGACCATCAAGACCGGTGTGCTGAAAGATATGATCGATCGTACGTTATATGCTGTCAGTCAGGACGAGAAAAAGCCCGCCCACACCGGTGAGCTGTTCGAGATCCTGCCCGACAAGCTGACTGTGGTGGCACTGGACGGCTACCGTCTGGCCATCGTGGAACGCCCGGTGACGGCGGTAAAGGATATCCGCATCATCGTGCCCAGCAAGACCATGACCGAGGTCGCCCACCTGCTGCCCAACGACGACGAAGAGCCGGTGCACATCAGCGCCAACCGCCGCTATGTGGTCTTTATGGCCGGCGGCTACACCATCATGAGCCGCCTGATCGAGGGCGAGTTCCTCAACTACCGCAACGTGATCCCCGCCGACAGCCGCACCCGCGTGACCATCGACACCAAGGAATTCATCGAGACCATCGAGCGTGCTTCGCTGATTATTACAGAGCGTTTAAAAAATCCTCTCCGCATCTCCTTTACAGAGGGTAGAGTCGTGGTGCGCTGCCAGACCAACCTTGGCCGCGTGGTGGACGAGTTCAACGCCGACTGCGAGGGCGACGAAGTGGAGATCGGCTTCAACAACCGCTATCTGCTGGATGCGCTGCGCAACGCCCGCACCGAGAAGGTCCGTATGGAGATCAGCGGCCCTCTGAGCCCGGTCAAGGTGCTGCCTGCCGAGGGCAACGACTTTTTGTATCTGGTGCTGCCGGTGCGCTTCAAGAACGATTAAGAGGGCGAAATTATGCAGAAAATTCTCATCCATACGGAATTTATCAAGCTGGATGCCCTGCTGAAATATGCAGGCCTGTGTGAGACCGGCGGCGAAGCCAAGGAGCTGGTGCAGGGCGGTGCCGTGAAGGTGAACGGCGAGGTGTGCACCATGCGCGGCAAGAAGTGCCGTGCCGGTGATGTGATCGAGCTGGACGGCCAGACCGTGGAAGTGGGTCAGGGCCAGTAATGCGTCTGCTTTCACTGGAAGTTGCGAATTACCGCAATATTGCGGCAGCGCAGCTGGAACCGGGCCGGGAGCTGACCGTGATCTGCGGCAACAACGGTCAGGGCAAAACGAACCTGCTGGAGGCCATCTGGCTGCTGACCGGCGGCAAAAGCTTCCGGGGCGGCAAGGATGCCGAGCTTGTGCGCCGCGGAGAAACATTCGCGGTACTGGAGGCCGTCACCCAGCGCACCCGGCAGGAGGATCAGGAACCGGACGAACCGGCAAATGTGCGCATTACGGTGGGCACGCCGGATGCACAGCGCCCCGGCCGGTATGCATCGGTCAACGGCTCTCCGCCCAAGCGGGCGGCGGGCCTTGCGGGCAGCTTTCCGGCTGTGGTGTTCGACCCCGGGCACCTGAGCCTTGTAAAAGGTGCACCGGAAGGACGGCGGCGGTTTCTGGACGCGGCGCTGTGCCAGCTGTACCCCGGCTACCTTGCCACCTACCGTCGCTATGTGCGGGCATTGCAGCAGAAAAACGCGCTTCTGCGTCATTCCGCAGGCGGCACGGAGCGCCCGTGGGCAGAAAAATGCGCCCTGCTGGAAGTGCTGAACGTGGAGCTTGCAGCGCAGGGCGAGGCCATCCAGAAGCGGCGGCGGGAGTATCTGGCCCTGCTCACACCGCTGGCCTGCGCCAACTATGCCGAGCTTTCCCACGGGGCAGAGCGCATGGCGGTGCGCTATGCCGCCCAGTTTGAGCCGGGCGGGCTGTCCGCACTTTTGAAGCAGCGCCAGAACGACGAGCTGCGCGCCGGGCAGAGCCTGTGCGGCATCCACCGCGAGGATGTAGAGCTGCTGCTGGACGACCAGCCCGCAAAGGTGTTTGCAAGTCAGGGACAGCAGCGCAGCGTGGTGCTGAGCCTGAAAATGGCCGAAGCGGCTGCCGCTGCCCGAATCACCGGAGAGCACCCGGTGCTCCTGCTGGACGATGTGCTCAGCGAGCTGGACGAGGGCCGCAAGCAGTATCTGCTCACCCGCATGAAGGAAAAGCAGACATTCGTGACCAGCTGCGATGACACCGCGTTCCTGAAAACGGACGGCGAAGTGTACCGCATGAACGGCGGTGTGCTGAGCAAAGCATGAAGAAATGATGCAAAAGTACATGCAGCTGCCGGTGAATAAACGGCGCTTTATGCATGAACTGCCAGAATAAGGAAAATACTGTATGTATATTCATCTGGGCCGTGACTACGTGCTGAATGACCGGGACATCATCGGCATCTTCAATCTGGAAACCACCACCATCACCCCCCGGGGCCGGGAGTTTCTGAACTACGCCCAGAAGAACGGCGCGGTGGTGAGCCTTTCGGACGAGCTGCCCCAGAGCTATGTTCTGGCAGACGGGGCCGTGGTGGACACGGTGTATCTTTCGGAGCTGTCGCCTGCTGCCATGCGGCGCAGAGCCGAAAAAATGATCGAGTAAACCAGCCAACAGGCGGAGAATATGCTCTGCTTTTACGATAGATCGAACAAAAATGCAAACATTGAACAAAAGGGAGAAAGGAAATGGCAGAAGAAATCATTACCAGCACAAATGCCGAAACCGCTACCGACCATGAGTATAATGCCAGCGAGATCCAGGTCCTGAAGGGTCTGGAAGCGGTGCGCAAGCGCCCGGGCATGTATATCGGCTCCACCGGCGAGCGCGGCCTGCATCATCTGGTCTACGAGATCGTGGACAACGCCATCGATGAAGCACTGGCCGGCTACTGCGACCACATCGAGGTCAAGATCCTGAAAGACAACATCATTCAGGTCACGGATAACGGCCGCGGCATCCCTGTGGACATTCAGGCCGACACCGGCCTGCCCGCCGTCACCGTCGTTTACACCATCCTGCACGCCGGCGGCAAGTTCGGCGGCGAGAACTCCGGCTACAAGGTGGCCGGCGGCCTGCACGGCGTGGGCGCTTCGGTGGTCAACGCCTGCTCCGAGTGGCTCACCGTCAACGTGCGCCGCGACGGCCACGAATACGAGCAGACCTTCCGCCGCGGCGACCCGGACGGCCCGCTCAAGTGCATCGGCACCGTAGCCGACGGCGTTACCGGCACCCGGGTCACCTTCAAGCCGGACCCGGAGATGTTCCGGGATACCACCGTGTACGACTTTGACACGCTGGAAAAGCGCCTGCGGGAGGAAAGCTTCCTGAACGCCGGTGTCAAGATCACTCTGACCGACGAGCGTGAGATGTATACCCCCGTGCTGGAGGACGGCAAGGAGGGTGAACCCTGCTACCGCACCGAGGTCATGTGCTACGAGGGCGGCATCAAGAGCTTTGTCACCTATCTGGGTGAGAAGCGCAAGCTGGACGTGCTGCACCCCAATGTGATCTACCTCAAGGGTCAGACCGACCGCGGCATGGCAGAGATCGCACTGCAGTACAATTCCAGCTACAACGAGCTGCTGCTGAGCTTTGCCAACAACGTCAACACCCCGGACGGCGGCACTCACGAGGAGGGCTTCAAGAACAGCCTGACCCGCGTGTTCAACGATTATGGCCGCAGCCACGGCCTGCTGAAGGATAAGGACGAGAACCTGTCCGGTGCGGACGTGCGCGAGGGCCTGATCTGCGTGATCTCGGTCAAGCTGCAGGAGGCGGAGTTTGAGGGCCAGACCAAGGCAAAGCTGGGCAATACCGAGATCCGCACCCTTGTTTCCAACATGGTCTACTCCAAGCTGATGGAATTCTTTGAGGAGAACCCCGGCGTGGCAAAGGCCATCTTTGAAAAGGCCACTCAGGCCGCCCGCGCCCGCGCCGCTGCCAAAAAGGCCCGCGAACTGGTGCGCCGCAAGAGCGCATTGGAGACCAGCCGGATGCCCGGCAAGCTGGCAGACTGCCGCGAAAAAGACCCCAGCCGCACCGAAATCTTCATCGTCGAGGGCGATTCTGCAGGCGGTTCCGCCAAGATGGGCCGCGACTCTGCCATTCAGGCCATCCTGCCGCTGTGGGGCAAGATGCTGAACGTGGAAAAGGCCCGCGCCGATAAAATTTACGGCAACGACAAGCTGATGCCCGTTGTGCTGGCATTGGGCTGTGGCATTGGTGACGAGTTCGATATCTCCAAGCTGCGCTACGATAAAGTGTTCATCATGGCCGATGCCGATGTGGATGGCTCCCACATCTGCACCCTGATGCTCACCTTCTTCTTCCGCTATATGCGCCCGCTCATTGAGCAGGGCCATGTGTATGTGGCCCAGCCGCCTCTGTTCAAGGTGCAGAAGGGCAACACCATCAAGTACGCCTACAACGATGCCGAAATGGCCGTGCTTTCGCAGGAAATGCCCGGCGCAAAGGTGAACCGCTATAAGGGCCTTGGTGAGATGAACCCCGAACAGCTGTGGGAGACCACCATGAACCCCGATAACCGCGTGATCGTACAGATCACCATTGACGATGCAGAAAAGGCCGACGAAGCCTTTACCATCTTGATGGGCGATCAGGTGGAGCCGCGCCGCCGCTTTATCGAGACCAACGCCCAGTACGCAAAGCTGGACGTGTAATTGGAGGAAACAATGGAAGAAGATTATGTGATGATACCGGGCAGCGGAACCAAAAAGATCATCCGCGATGTGAAAAAGGAGATCGAGACCGCATTCCTGGACTACTCCATGTCGGTCATCGTGTCCCGCGCCCTGCCCGATGTGCGCGACGGTTTGAAGCCTGTTCACCGCCGCATTCTGTACACCATGCACGAGCGCGGCAACGACCCCAGCCATCCCTACCGCAAATCCGCCGACACCGTTGGTGCGGTGCTGGGCTCCTACCATCCCCACGGCGACGCATCGGTCTACGATGCCATGGTCCGTCTGGCACAGGACTTCTCTCTGCGCTATCCGCTGGTGGATGGTCAGGGTAACTTTGGTTCTGTGGATGGCGACCCCCCGGCTGCCTACCGTTACACCGAGGCCCGCATGAGCCGCATGGCGGTGGAGATGCTGACCGATATCGAGAAGGACACCATCGACTGGGACCCCAACTTTGACGAGACCAAGAAGGAACCCAGCGTGCTGCCCTGCCGCTTCCCCAACCTGCTGGTCAACGGCAGTCAGGGCATTGCGGTCGGCATGGCCACCAACATCCCGCCCCACAATCTGAGCGAGGTCATTGACGGCTGCATCGCCTATATCGACGACCCGGACATCGACCTGCCCGGCCTGATGGAATACATCAAGGGCCCGGACTTCCCCACTGCCGGCATCATTATGGGCCGCAGCGGCATCCGCGCCGCCTACGCCACCGGCCGGGGCAAGATCACCCTGCGGGGCCGCGCCACCATCGAGGAGACCAAGAACGGCCGCACCCAGATCATCATTACGGAAATTCCGTATATGGTCAACAAGGCCCGTCTCATTGAGAACATGGCCGACCTTGTCAAGGAGAAACGTATCGAGGGCATCACCGGCCTGAACGATGAGACCAACCGCAAGGGCATGCGCATCGTGGTGGACATCCGCAAGGATGCCAATGCACAGGTCATCCTGAACCAGCTGTACCAGTACACCCAGCTGCAGGATACCGTGGGCGTTATCATGCTGGCCATCGACCACAAGGTACCCAAGGTGCTCACCCTGAAGCAGATGCTTCAGAAATACGTGGAATTTCAGGACGAGGTGGTGCGCCGCCGCACCCAGTACGACCTGAAAAAGGCCAAGGAGCGCGCCCACATTCTGGAAGGCCTGAAGAAGGCCACCGACATCGTGGACGAGCTGATCGCCACCATCCGCGCCTGCAAGGGCGGCATGGCAGAGGCCAAGGCTGCCATCATGGAGCAGTTCGGCTTTGACGACCCGCAGGCAGATGCCATCGTCAAGCTGCAGCTGGGCCGTCTGGCAGGCCTTGAGATCCTGAAGATCGAGGAAGAGCTTGCCAGCCTGCAGGCCAAGATCGAGAACTGGGAAGCCATTCTGGCCGACGATGCCCGGGTGCTTGCCATCGTCAAGGAAGAGCTGCTGGAAATGAAAAAGCGCTTCGGCGACGAGCGCCGCACCGAGATCCAGTCCGTGACCGGTGAGGTGGATATCGAGGATCTGATCGCCGAGGAGCAGTGTGTCTACACCCTGACCGAGGCCGGCTATATCAAGCGCCAGCTCAAGGCCACCTATCAGGCACAGCGCCGCGGCGGACGCGGCATCTCCGGCATGACCCGCAAGGAAGAGGACATCGTGCAGGAGATGTTCGTAGGCTCCACCCACGACTATGTGCTCTTTGTTACCGACCGGGGCCGTCTGTTCCGCATCAAGGGCTACACCATTGCCGAGGGCAGCCGCACCAGCAAGGGCAGCAACATCGTCAACCTGCTGCAGCTGGCCGAGGGCGAAAAGGTCACCAACATGATTTGCCAGTCGAAGGAAGCCGACACCGAGGGCGGCTTTGTGACCATGGTCACGAAGCAGGGCCTCATCAAGCGCACCCCGCTGGAACAGTATGCCAATATCCGTAAGTCCGGCCTGATCGGCATTGCCCTGAACGAGGGCGACGCTCTGGCATGGACCCGCCTGACCTCCGGCCACGATATGCTCATCGTTGCCACCCGCAACGGTCAGGCCATCCGCTTCAACGAAGCCGATGCACGTCCCATGGGCCGCAGCGGCCACGGCGTGCGCGCCATCCGTCTGGCCGAGGGCGATGAAGTTGTGGGTGTGTGCATCTGCCGCGAGGGCGGCACGGTGCTCACCGTCACTGAGAACGGCAAGGGCCGCCGGTCGGACATCGACACCTACCGCATCACCGCCCGCGGCGGCAAGGGCATCCGCAACTACGATGCCGCCAAGGATAAGGTGGCTGCGGTCAAGATCGTGGACGACGTGGACGATGTGCTGCTGAGCAGTCAGGAGGGCATCATCATCCGCCTGCACGCCAACGAGATCCCGCTGCAGAGCCGCTACGGTTCCGGCGTGCGGGTGATGCGCTTGGGTGAGAACGACAAGGTGATGGTACTTGCCCGCACCGACCACGACGACGAGGCCCAGACCGAGCAGATCGACACCTCCGATGCTGATGCAGAGCCGACTGCCGAGCAGCTTGCCGCCATGGAAGCTGCGGATGCTGCCGCCGCTGCAGAAGCCCCGGAAGCCGACGATAAGGGCGAAGAGTAAACCTTGAAAACACAATAAGATTTGAAAGAAGCCGCCGCGCAGAGATTTCTGTACGGCGGCTTCTTTTCAAATCCATCCAAACCATGTATAATAGAAATAGCGTGTGAGGAATAAAAATAAACACAGAAAGTGGTTTAAGGAACATGACAGAGCAAAAAAAATCCCCGGAGATCAGCATCATCGTGCCGGTGTATCAGGTGGAAAAATACCTGAACGAATGCATTGATTCCATTCTGGCACAGACCTTTACGGATTTTGAGCTGATCCTGGTGGACGATGGCTCCCCGGACAACTGCCCTGCCCTGTGTGATGCTGCGGCAGAAAAAGACAGCCGCGTGCGGGTAATCCACCAGCAGAATAAGGGGCTGAGCGGGGCAAGAAATGCCGGAATCGATGTTGCACGGGGAAATTGGCTTGGCTTTGTGGATTCGGATGATATGATCGACCCTACCTTCTGTGAAAAAATGCTTCATGCTGCAGTGCAGGCTGGGGCGGAAATGGCTGTGTGCAATATTCTGCGCATGAAAGAAAATAAAGCACTGGACAGTTATCAGGAACATTGTTTAAAAGACGAAGTTCTCTCAAGAGAAGAAATCGTTCACCGTATCCAGCTGTCACCGTTCTATATGGTAATGACACGACTGTGCCGCCGCGAAGTATTTGAGAAAATTCGTTTTCCAGAAGGAAAAAATTATGAAGATGCATTCACTGTACCGGAAATTTTGGAACGGGTAAACAAAGCAGCTTGTGTGGCGGAGCCTCTTTATCAATATCGGCTGCGTTCGGGAAGCATTATGCACGCGGCTGTAACCCTGAAAAATCTGGAAGAAGTCCATGCAAACTATGCGCTGTTTCAGTATACAATGAAATACCGAAAATATGACGAAGCCTGCCTGCAGTATACAGTTACAAAGCGCATCTTCCGTAAACTCAAGAGAAAACTGTCACAGGAAGAACGCAAAAGCGAACAGGTGCAGCAGGCTGCCGCCTGTGTGGCAAAAGCAAAGGACGAGTTGAGCCGCGCAGGCGGTTTTACGCTGCGTAATCAACTGGAAACTGCTCTGTGTGTTCTGAATCCAAAATGGTTCTTTGCGTATAAATATGGGGCATGACAGCGGAAGGAAAATACTGTGAGTGAAAAAGCAGAAATCGGAAGACCGGAAATCAGCATCATCGTGCCAGTGTATCAGGTGGAAAAATATCTGAATGAGTGTATTGATTCCATCCTCGCTCAGACCTTTACGGATTTTGAACTGATCCTTGTGGACGATGGCTCACCAGACAACTGCCCTGCCCTGTGCGATGCAGCAGCAAAAAGGGACAGCCGCGTGCGGGTGATCCATAAGCAAAACGGCGGTGTAAGCACAGCCCGCAATGCGGGTCTGGATGCAGCACAGGGAAATTGGATCGCATTTGTGGATTCGGATGATACAGCAGCACCAGAATATCTGGAAAAAATGCATAAGGCAGTGCTGGAAACGGGTGCAGATTTTGCAATCTGCAGCAGTCAGTGCATTGATGAAACGGGCAAAACGCTTGCGGGCGGAGAACATCGCCTTTTGAACGAGTTTTTGCCGCAGAAGGAAGTTCTGCGCCGGATGGTGGTGTCGGATTTTCAGGTTCCGTGGAATAAGCTTTATCGCCGAAAACTGCTGGAAAATCTGCGCTATCCAGAAAACAAGGCGTTTGAAGATACCTGTCTCATGCCGGTCATTTACGCAAGAGCGGCTTCTGCCTGCGGTGTATGGGATTTTTTATACAATTACCGCATCGTTACCGGCAGTGCCATGCACCGCAAGACTACCTTGAAAACACTGGACTGGGTGGAAGCATGGTACCGCCTGTTTGATGTGCTGTACCAAAACGGCATCCGGGATGCTTTGTGTGCAGCCTATCGCCCGATTTTGACTGCCGTGTGGGACATCTGGCTGCACCTGACACCGGAAGAGCGCAAAAGCCCCCGGATGAAGGAAGCCTTTGCGTATGAGCGTACAGCCCGCCATCGGCTGATGCAAGCCCGCGGCGTAACACTAAAAAATTTGTGGGCGGCAGTGGTCTGCGCTGCATCGGCCTGCAGTTATCTGGATCTATGCCGCAAAAGGGCGGAAAGACGGCAGAAAACGACCTGAAGCAATGAGGAGTTTATTGTGCAGGAACAACATAAAAAACAGCCGGAGATCAGCATCATCGTGCCGGTATATAAGACAGAGCGTTTTCTGAGCGCCTGCATCTCTTCCATCCTTGCCCAGACCTTCACGGATTTTGAGCTGATCCTGGTGGACGATGGCTCTCCGGACAGCTGCCCTGCTTTGTGCGATGCCGCAGCGGCAAAGGACAGCCGCATCCGGGTCATTCACCAGAAGAATCGTGGCCTGAGCGTGGCACGCAATGCCGGGCTGGACGCGGCAGAGGGCGAATGGATCGCCTTTGTGGATTCAGACGACACCATCACGCCGGACTTCTGCGCAAAGCTTTACCATGCGGCGCAGGAGGCCGGTGCACAGATGGCCGTGTGCAATTACCGGCAGGTGGACGAAGCCCTGACCCCCATCCGGGAGCAGTATCTGCATGTGCGGCGGGAGGTGCTGACCCCGGAGCAGGCGTTGGAGCACAGCACCCTTCTGCCCTACATGGTGGTGTGGAACAAGCTGTACCACCGCAGCATTTTTGCGCAGCTGCGCTTTGCAGAGGGCAAGCTGAACGAGGACACCCTGCTGATCGCCTACGCCTACGAAAAAGCGGACAGAATCGCGAATATCCCGGATGCGCTGTACCTTTACCGCAAGGTGGCGGGCAGCATCGTCAACAGCAAAGTCACCCTGCGCAATCTCGACCGTGTGGAAGCAAACTATACCGTGTTCGAGTGCGTCCGCCGCCATGGCATCACGGGTTCGCTGTGTGAGCTGTACTGGGCACTGCTGCACTCCCTGATCGATGTGGGAATGCACCTGACCGCCGAAGAGCGCCGGAGTGCCCGGATGCAGCAGGCGCGGGAGTACGAGCGCTGCGCCCGCCGGGCCTTGCGTCAGGAACATGCTGTTACCCTGAGAGCACTGGGCAACACCCTGTGTTTTATTATTTCACAGGACTGGTATTTTGCCCGCCGATGGAAAAATACCGTGTAACCGCGCAGGTTTGTCTGGACTTCCCTGCAAAGATATGCTACAATGGCAAAACAATCACAAATACCCGTGGGGGAGTAGCAGGCGCTTTTGCAGGGCGCAGCAAGTCAACATGATGACCGTTGGTTCCGGTCTGGCTTGCTTTCATTTGCGAGACTCATGTGTTTTTGGCGCATAGAACAGCGCCCGTGCACATGGAGTTGGTTTCAAAAAAATCACCCGGTCCCGGACGTACATGTGCGCCCGTGACCGGGTTTTGTATTGCCCGATATTCTGGTCAGATTCAGGAGGCAGACAATATGGAATGGAGTTTTGTATTTTTCCTCAACAGTGCCCTGCTGGGCGTGGGCCTTGCAATGGATGCGTTCTCGGTATCTATGGCAAACGGCCTGCACGACCCCCGCATGAGTAGGGGAACCATGTGCAGGATCGCGGGCACCTTTGCCCTTTTTCAGGCCGTGATGCCCATGACGGGCTGGGTGTGCGTGCACACCATTGTGGAGCTGTTCTCTTCGTTTGAAAAGTTCATCCCGTGGATCGCGCTGGCTCTGCTGGGCTACATCGGCGGCAAAATGCTGGTGGATGGCATCAAGGGCGAAGAGGCCGAAGAGGCCGCAGAGCTGAGTGCGGGTGCACTGCTCATGCAGGGCATCGCCACCAGCATCGATGCGCTTTCGGTGGGCTTCACCATTTCGGAATACGGCTGGCTGATGGCACTTGCGGCATCGCTCATCATTGCGGTGGTCACCTTCTTTATCTGCATGGCGGGCCTGCGCATCGGCAAAAAGTTTGGCACCAAGCTCTCCGGCAAGGCATCCATTCTGGGCGGCATCATCCTCATTGGCATAGGTCTGGAAATTTTTATTTCCGGGGTGTTCTGAAATTCAGACAGCATAAAACAAAAGGGCACGGCGCTGCAATGCGCTGTGCCCTTTCGTTTTATAAAATGTTCCACATAGAACAATTACTTTTCCGGCTCAAAATAATCGGCATATTCCTCGGTCAGCTTGGAGCCAAGCCGCCGGATGCCGCCGTACAGGTGCCGTTCTACCAACGGTTCAAAGGCGGCAAGGTCGCACCGCTCGATGGCGTTCATCAGGTTGCGGTGGTCTGCGATCACCTCGGCAAGACCGCCGGTGGTCATGGTGTCCAGCATCCGGAAGCGGCTGTAGTCGGCGTGGGCGTTCTGCAGGGTGCTCCACAGGTACATTTTATCCATGGCCGCAAACCATGTCCCGTGCAGGGCACGGTCGGCTTCGTACAGCTTGTTGTAATCCGGGCTCTCCATGGCCGCAAGGGCCTCGTAGGCTTCCACCCGCCTGCGGATCAACGCCCGCTGCTCCGGGGTGCACCGGGGCGAAAAATCCCGCAATACGCGGGCTTCCACGGCGGTGCGCTCGTAGATCAGCTCGTCCACGATGCGGCGGTTCAGCCGGGTAACGGTGGTGCCCTTGTAAGGCACGATCTTTACCAGCCCGTTTTCCTGCAGCTTCTGCAGCACCACCCGGATCAGGGTGCGCGGTGCGCCAAAGCGGGCACAGAGCGGATTTTCGCTCAGCGAAGAGCCGGGGCGGATGGTCAGGTCAATGATCTCCCGCTCCAGCACAGCATAGATCTCAGAATCAGTTTTGTATTGTTCCATACCTCTCACCTAATGGAAATGCATTATTCTTCAAACGGTTTCCAGAACGCACCCTCCGGCAGCGGCAGCGTAAATGCCATGGGCTTTCCGGTCTTCGGGTGCAAAAACTGCAGGCCGCAGCTCTGCAGGGCAATGCTGCCTTTTACGCGGCTTCCGTATTTGCCGTCTCCGGCCAGCGGATGCTTCCGGGATGCAAACTGCACCCGGATCTGATGGGTGCGGCCAGTGTGCAGCGTGATCTCAGCAAGGCTCATCTCTCCTGCCGTTTTCACGATGCGGTATTCCAGCACGGCTTCCCGCACGCCCTTGCGCGGGCGGCTGACCGGGAACACCCGGCCCCGGCGGCTGTCCTTGAACAGCCAGTCCCGCAGGGTGCCTTCGACGGGCAGTGCTTCGTCTGGCCCGCCTGCAATGACGGCCCGATATCGCTTGATGAACTGCGGCACTTCCGGCTCCCCTTCGGCCCTGCCATCCTGCACAGCGTAGGCGTTCTGGCTCTGGGTGATCTGACGGCTGAGTGCGGCCGCAGCCCCGGGCGTTCTGGCAAACACCATCAGGCCGGACACACCCGTGTCCAACCGGTGCACCACGCCTACAAAGGCATCCGGCTGGCCCCACAGCTGCCGCAGGGCTGCGGGCACACCCTCTTCGCTGGAAAGGCCCGCGGGCTTGTCCAGCACCACGATGGAAGCGTCCTCGTACAGGATATTCACAGCCTGCCCTCGGCGATCAGGGCCTTGAGCTTCAGGATACCGGCAATGGTCTTGCCGTCCCGGATCTCGCCGCTCATGACCATCTCATAAGCTTTATCCAGCGGCACACGGTCAGGGGTCAGGAATTCATCGGCATCCAGATGCATCTGGGTCTTGTGCAGGCCGGTGGCGACCCATGTATAGATCACTTCGGTGTCATAGCCCACGGTGGGGAAAAACTGGCCCAGAGAGATATAATTGTCCGCGGTCAGGCCGCACTCCTCGCCCAGTTCCCGCTTGGCGGCTTCAAAGGGGTCCTCACCCTTTTCCAGCTTGCCGGCAGGCAGCTCCCACAGCTCCTGCTGCATGGCGTAGCGGAACTGGCGCACCATGCAGATGGTGCCGTCCTCAAAATAGGGCAGGATGCACGCACCGCCGTGGTGATGCACCACTTCGCGTTCGGCGGTCTTGCCGTTTTCCAGCAGAGCAGTGTCTTTTGTCAGGGTGATCACCCGGCCCTCGAAGAGCACCTCACTGGTGAGTGTTTTTTCGTAATGCACGGTCTTCTCCATTTTATTACCCTCTTTGCCCGGCACAGCGCCGGTTTTCTATGGCTTCAGTTTACGGCAAAATGAGGTTTGTTGTCAATAAAGAGATGATAAATATAAGAGGATGGGACGATTTGAAATGCGCGCCGCGTTTGCTTTGCGCATAATCAGCGGAAAGAATATTTATAATTTCGCAATTCTGGAAAATCTGCGGAGCTTGTCGGGGCAAAGCCCCTCCATCTGCTAACGCAGACCGCTCTGCCGCTTGAAAGCCCCACTGGGGCTTTCATTGCTACACAAACGCGGATTTTCCAGAATTGCCTTTTCACGGGAGGGGTCGTAACGGAAAGCAGCATTTGCAGCGCCGCTTTCTGAGAAAGCGCGGCGCTGCGCAAGCCGTGACTGAGAGGGTTCCCTCCCCTTTTTGCGAAAAAAATTACAGGATCTGGCGAAGCAGGCAGGCCAAAACCGGAAAATCCGCGCCAGTGCTCACTTTAACGAACTAAAGACATACAAAAGCGCTAAAAAAATTTCTTTATTTTTGGTGCGTTTGTTGAGCGGTTTGCGTTTACTTTATGGGCGGAATTTGCTATTATAGTATACAAGCAATAGTGCCTTTATGGGGTTCTCCGGTCCCATGTGGGGCATATTGCCCCGCGCAAAAGGTACCAAATTCTGAATAATGGAGGAAGAAAAATGCCTAGAGCAAAGCAAACTATGGATGGCAATACCGCTGCCGCCCATGTAGCGTATGCCTACACGGACGTGGCTGCCATCTACCCCATTACCCCGTCTTCTCCGATGGCTGACTCTGTGGACCAGTGGTCCGCAGCTGGCCAGAAGAACATCTTCGGCAATCAGGTCAAGGTCGTCGAGATGGAATCTGAGGCCGGCGCTGCTGGCGCTGTGCACGGCTCTCTGGGTGCAGGTGCTGTTACCACCACCTTCACCGCTTCTCAGGGCCTGCTGCTGATGATCCCCAACATGTACAAGATCGCTGCTGAGCAGCTGCCCTGCGTGTTCGATGTTTCTGCACGTACCGTTGCTACTCAGTCCCTGAACATCTTTGGTGATCACAGCGACGTTATGGCATGCCGTCAGACCGGCTTTGCAATGCTGGTCGAGAGCAGCGTGCAGGAAGTCATGGATCTGTCCCCTGTCGCACATCTGTGCGCCATCGAGGGCAAGGTTCCCTTCCTGAACTTCTTCGATGGCTTCCGTACTTCTCATGAGTACCAGAAGATCGAGAAGTGGGATTACGCCGATCTGAAGGAAATGTGCAACATGGAGGCTGTGGAGGAGTTCCGTAAGAAGGCTCTGAACCCCGAACACCCCAAGATGCGCGGCTCCCACGAGAACGGCGACGTGTTCTTCCAGCATCGTGAGGCATGCAACAGCGTTTACAACGCTCTGCCTGCTGTTGTTGAGAAGTACATGGCCAAGATCAACGCAAAGCTGGGCACCAACTACGATCTGTTCAACTACTACGGCGCACCCGATGCTGACCGTGTGATCGTGGCTATGGGCTCCATCTGCGACGTTGCTGATGAGGTCATCGACTACCTGAACGCCAAGGGCGAGAAGGTCGGTATCGTCAAGGTCCGCCTGTACCGTCCCTGGGTCTCCGCTTCCCTGCTGAAGGTCCTGCCCAAGACTGCCAAGAAGGTGGCTGTGCTGGACCGCACCAAGGAGCCCGGCTCTCTGGGCGAGCCCCTGTACCTGGATGTTGCCGCTACCCTGCGTGAGGCTGGCCTGAACGATGTCGTTCTGACCGGCGGCCGTTACGGTCTGGGCAGCAAGGATACCCCGCCGTCCTCCATCTTTGCTCTGTTCAAGGAGCTGGAGAAGGATCAGCCCAAGGAGCGCTTCACTCTGGGTATCACCGATGATGTCACCTTCCTGTCTCTGCCGGAAGTCAAGCCCGCTCCCATCACCGCAGCTGCTGGCACCAAGGAGTGCAAGTTCTGGGGTCTGGGCGGCGACGGTACTGTCGGTGCTAACAAGAACTCCGTCAAGATCATCGGCGACCATACCGACAAGTATGTTCAGGCATACTTCCAGTATGACTCCAAGAAGACCGGCGGCGTGACCATCAGCCATCTGCGTTTCGGCGACAAGCCCATCCGCAGCCCCTACTACATCAACCAGGCTGACTTCGTGGCCTGCCACAACCCCGCTTACATCCACATGGGCATGAAGATGGTCCAGGATGTCAAGCCCGGCGGCGTGTTCATGATCAACTGCCAGTGGTCCGATGAGGAGCTGGGCCAGCACCTGAACGCCGAGGCAAAGAAGTATATCGCTGACAACAACATCCAGCTGTATACCATCAATGCAATCGATAAGGCTATCGAGATCGGCATGGGCAAGCGCACCAACACCATCCTGCAGTCTGCATTCTTCAAGCTGGCTGACGTCATGCCCATCGAGGATGCCGTCAACTTCATGAAGCAGGCAGCTCAGAAGAGCTACGGCAAGAAGGGCCAGGACGTCGTTGAGATGAACTGGAAGGCTATCGATGCAGGCGTTGACGCCATCCACAAGGTGGACGTGCCCGCATCCTGGTCCAACCCCGAGGCTGATCCCGCACCCAAGGCTCTCACCGGCCGTCCGGAACTGGTCAAGCAGATCCGCGATGTCATGGAGCCCATTGCCCGTATGGACGGCGACAGCCTGCCTGTCTCTTCCTTCGTGGCAAATGCAAACGGCGAGTGGGAGCAGGGCGCTTCTGCATACGAGAAGCGCGGCACCGCTGTCAACGTCCCCGAGTGGGATGCTGCAAAGTGCGTTGGCTGTAACCAGTGTGCATTCGTCTGCTCTCATGCTACCATCCGTCCCTTCCAGCTGACCGCCGACGAGCTGGCAGCTGCTCCTGCACAGACCAAGAGCCGCGACAACAAGCCCGCAAACGAGTACAAGTTTGTTATGGCTGTGTCTCCTCTGGACTGCATGGGCTGCGGCGAGTGCGTCACCGTCTGCCCCACCAAGGCTATCACCATGGTGCCGCAGGACAGCCAGGCCGATCAGCAGGCAGTGTTCGACTACTGCGTGGCCAACATCTCCAAGAAGCCTTCCAAGTTTGCTGACGATACCGTTATCGGTTCTCAGTTCAACCAGCCGCTGCTGGAGTTCTCTGGCTCCTGCGCAGGCTGTGCCGAGACTTCTTATGCTCGCCTGATCACTCAGCTGTTCGGCGAGAAGATGTACATCTCCAACGCTACCGGCTGCTCCTCCATCTGGGGCGGCACCGCTTCCATCTCTCCGTACACCGTCAACAAGGACAGCGGCCATGGTCCTGCATGGTGCAACTCCCTGTTCGAGGATAACGCAGAGCATGGTCTGGGCCTGTACATCGGCCAGAAGACCGTCCGCGAGAACCTGATCAAGGAGATCGCAGAGGTTGCTGGTTCCGACAAGGCTTCTGCTGAGCTGAAGGCTGCCTTTGAGAAGTTCCTGGAGACCAAGAACAACACCAAGGCCAACGACGAGCCCGCAAAGGCCCTGATCGCTGAGCTGGAGAAGGCTGCTGCTGCCGGCTGCGAGAAGTCTGCAGAGATCCTGAAGAGCAAGCAGTTCATCGCCAAGAAGTCCGTCTGGATCTTCGGCGGCGACGGCTGGGCATACGACATCGGCTTCGGTGGTCTGGACCACGTTCTGGCTTCCGGCGAGGATGTCAACGTGATGGTCTTCGATACTGAGATGTACTCCAACACCGGTGGACAGGCATCCAAGGCTTCCAACATTGGTGAAGTCTGCCAGTTCGCTGCTGCTGGTAAGGAAATCAGCAAGAAGAGCCTGTCCGAGATCGCTATGACCTACGGTTACATCTATGTTGCTCAGATCGCACTGGGTGCTAACCCGGCTCAGGCTGTCAAGGCCATCGCTGAGGCTGAGGCTTACCCCGGCCCGTCTCTGATCATCGGCTACGCTCCCTGCGAGCTGCACGGTGTCAAGGGCGGCATGACCAACTGCCAGAACGAGATGAAGAAGGCAGTTGAGGCCGGTTACTGGAACCTGTTCACCTTCAACCCGGCAAACAAGGCTCAGGGCAAGAATCCGTTCACCCTGACCTCCAAGGCTGTGGATAACGAGAAGTATCAGGCACTGCTGGCTAACGAGACCCGTTACAGCCGCCTGACTCGTGCATTCCCCGACCGTGCTAAGGAGCTGTTCGCACGCAACCAGGAAGTTGCAAACGACCGCTACGAGCACCTGACCCGTCTGGTCGACCTGTACAAGTAAGCATTCTTCTGCGCTTTGGATGCAGATATTTGCGGCACCTTAGCCCCACAATGCAAGAGGGCGGCTGCCCCGTACCGGCGGTTACTGCGCAATGCAGCGGTACGAAGCGGAGAAACGCATCCATCCATGCAGGTGATGTGCTGAAGTACAGCATTCGCCATACGAGTTCTATCTGATTTCACTTCCCGGGCGGTGCTTTGTTCCGTGCGAAGTACCGCAGCGGGATATGAGATACCAAAGCGCCCGCGAGGGTCCTTGAAAGCACACCCCGCGTGTGTCAGGAGCATAAGGTCTGCTTGCAGATACCTTGCTCCGCCTGCTGCATAAGACCTGCTTTGCAGGGATCTTGCCGCAGTAAAAAACGTATATCGTTTTTAGCGCCCCGTTCACCGCAAGGTGACCGGGGCGTATTTTTGTGCAAACTCTTTTTGTGAAAATACAAGCCCGGAACGTTTGCGGACGTTCCGGGCTTGTATCTTTGACGACATATAAATTATTTATTTGTCACAAATTCAATTTTGACGTTCATCCCCATCCCTGCGGCAAGACGCTGCAGGGTGCGCAGAGATGGGTTTGCATTACCGCGTTCCAGTTTGCTGATATCTGCCTGCGCAATGCCGGTGCGCTCTGAAAGCTGCTTCTGGGTCAGACCACTTTCCTTCCGGGCATCGATCATGGCCTGTGCAATGGTAAGCTCCGGCTGAAGAGCATCCCATTCTGCCTTAAAGGAAGGCCGCTGTAATTGTTCATTCAAATAATTCCGAAAATCACTCATGAGGAACTCTCCTTCCGATGAAAATAGTCCGCGCGGTATTTTTGCGCCAGTGCAATTTCTTCCGGCGGTGTTTTCTGCGTCTTTTTAACAAAACCGTTTGTCAGGATGATCTGATGTCCAACTACGAAAAAATATAAAATGCGCGTAATATTGCTGCTTTGCTTGGCACGCAATTCAAAAATGCCGTCACCCAATGATTTGGAATAAGGTTCCCGCAGTTGTGTGCCATTGGCTTCCAACAGGGAGATCGTGCCCAAAAGCTTTGCCAGCATTTTGTCGTCCAGCGTATCCAGAAAATCACGAACCGGGCAGCTGCCGTCTGCCTTATAATAAAAATTCACTTCAAAAGCAGACATTTTCGGCATCCTTCCCGTTTGGTGGTATCCTATGATTATAATATAGGATAAAACAAATATTGTCAAGAAGATTTTCTATCACAAAATCTTCCAAAAGATACCATTCCCTTTTTACAGTTTCTTCATAGCTTCTTAACGAATTCAATTGTGAAAGCTGTTATACTTTTGCCATGGGAAGCGGGGCCGCAACCGCTTACCCAAGTAACATGATTCCTCCTCACACCAAGGCAATATCCAAGCAAAACACCCTTTTTCGTGTGCCGCAACACGGAAGAGGGTGTTTTGTTTTGCAAAATTCTGGTAAATCGGTGGTTTAGGGTTGACCCCGTTTTTTTGCGGCGCTATAATAAAAATGAATATGAAAACTTGGAGGTGAACGCAGGAAAATGGACCCGGATCATAGTCGAAGTAGAACCACCGGCGCGGTGGATCAGAAAACAAAAACAACTGCGTTTTCCCCAACCGTTCGCCTCCTTCGCTGAGTCCTGCGGAAAAGCACCGCTTCAACGGTGCATCTTTCCGCAAAACAGAGCAGAGGAAGGCGCAGCTTTGTGTGCGCAGAATGCGGCGTTTGCGGCATTCCGGCAGGCAAGGCGGCGCGTTTTTTGTTTCCCGATCTGCTGCGTCCTCCGGATACAGGAGCTGCTCCTGTTCCGTAAAAACTGAGGAGGTACGCCCAATGGATATGGAAGAAAAGAAGCTGACGGCTGATGCTGCGGAACAGGCGCTGCCGGTGCAGGAGCTGCCTGCTGATATCCCCGCCGAGGTCCGCCAGAAGCTGGCTGAAGATCTGAACGAGGAAGCTACTGAAGACCTCAAGCAGGACATGCGCGAGGCCGAAAAAGAGGAAGCCAACGACGAAGAGGTCAAGGCCAACCCTGAGATGCTCACCAAGAGCCGCCTGCTCAAGCTGCTCATCAAGAAGCAGTACGTCAAGCTGCGCGAAGTCACCGAGGAAGAGCAGCCCGCCGACCTTGCTGAGCTGCTGGAAGAGCTGGACGAAAACAACCGCCTTGTGGTGTTCCGCCTGCTCAAAAAGGAAGTGGCCACCGAGGCCTTTGCCTATATGTCCGACGAGGCCCGCGACGATCTGGTGAACGCCTTCTCAGATGTGGAGCTGGTGGGCGCCATTGAAGAGATGAGTCTGGACGATGCCGCCGACCTGCTGGAGGATATGCCGGCAGGCGTGGTGAAGCGGGTGCTGGAAAAATCCTCCAAGCAGACCCGTGAGAGCCTGAACAAGCTGCTGAACTACCCCGAAAGCTCTGCCGGCAGCCTGATGACCCCCGAATATGTCCGTCTGCGCGAGGATATGACCGTGGCGCAGGCCTTTGAAGCCATCCGCAAGCAGGGCGAAAACGCAGAGACCGTGTACACCTGCTACGTGGTGGAGCGCAACCGCCTGAAGGGTGTTGTTTCTGCCCGCAGCCTGCTGCTGTCAGAGCCGCATACTCCCATCACCGAGATCATGGATGATAACGTGGTCACTGTGAAAGTGACCGACGATCAGGAGTACGTGGCCCGTGAGATGCAGCGCTACGACTTTACCGCCATGCCTGTTCTGGACAACGAGGGCATGTTCGTGGGTATCATCACCATCGACGATGCAATCGACGTTCTGACCGACGAGAGCACCGAGGATATGCAGAAGATGGCTGCTATTCTGCCGGACGACGATGCCACCACCTACTTCGGCACCAGCGTCTGGACCCACGCGAAGCAGCGCATTCCATGGCTGTTGATCCTGATGCTGTCCGCCACCTTTACCGGCATGGTCACCACCCACTATGAAGAGGCCTTTGTCAGCCTGCCGCTGCTGGTTTCCTTCATGCCCATGCTGATGGATACCGCCGGCAACTGCGGCAACCAGATCAGCACCCTGATGGTGCGCGGCCTGGCTCTGGGTGAGGTAGAACCCAGCGACTTTTTGCAGGTGCTGGGCAAGGAGCTGCGGGTGTCTGCCATCGTGGGCGCGGTGCTGGGCATCGTGAACGGCCTGCGCATCTACCTGATGTACACCTTCCTGTTCCCCGGCCAGTACGCCAACGTGATGGGCTATGCCATCGTGGTCAGCGTTTCGCTGTTCTTCAGCGTCATTCTGGCAAAGCTGGTGGGCGGTATGCTTCCGCTGGCAGCCAAGAAGCTGGGTGCCGACCCGGCCATCATGGCTACCCCCTTCATCACCACCATCGTGGATGCCTGCAGCCTGATCCTGTATTTCCAGATCGCACAGCTGGTGTTCCACAATATGATGTAAATAATAAAGCAATGCCGGACAGTCTTGAAGTGACTGCCCGGCATTTTTATAGGACGAACCCTCTCAGTCATCGCTGCGCGATGCCAACTCCCTCAGTCAAAACCTGACGGTTTTGCCAGCTCCCTCAAAGAGGGAGCCTCTGGCGTGCCGCAAGCTCTGCACTTTAGCCGGAAACTTTTCCGTACTGCCAAAGGCCCCATCCCAGAGGACGACTTCCCCCGGCCGGGGGAAGATGTCGCGCAGCGACAAAAAGGGGAATCTGTCGAGCGCAGCGAGACTGGGGGAGTTTGCTCCCGGCGCGCCCGCGAGCAGCAGCTTTTTCCGGTGTGGAAAACTGCATGTTTCCCCGCCTTTTCCACACAGAAAAACGGCAGCGGCCCGGTGTTGAAAACTTGGGGCCAGCCATTCCAGATTGGAGAAAAATAAATCGCCGCTCGGGAACGGTTTGTAGAATGCAAAGAAAATCCTTCGACTTTCTTTTTTATAAAAGGCAGAATGCCTGCATTTTTGCCCAAAACTTACCAGAAAGCTGCGGCCTGAATTACGGTGTGTATAGGGCTGATGCCCTTTTGTTGTGGAAAACCCGGTGGAAAAAGTGGAAAACCTCATGGAAAACTCGCCCTTTTCTTCACAAAAACGGTGGAAAACCCGGTGGAAAAAGTGAAAAGTTCATTCCAGACAGGAAACTCCATACACTTTCCGGTTGTGCTTTTGTGCCGCAAGATCCGCTTGACAGCTGTATTTTTGGGCGGAAGATGCGGCAGTTTTCCACACTGGGGCATTGCCTTGAATGCCCCGGCCAATCATGGTACAATAACAGCAGAAAAATGCGGCAAAACTCACCGATATCGGAATACAATGCGTTGGAGGCACCCTATATGAACAATTGGCTCAACCAGCTGGAGCGCAAATACGGCCGCTTCGGCATCCCGAATCTGACCAACATTCTGGTGGGCGGGCAGATCCTTGTGCTGGCCATCGAGCTGTTTGTCAACCAGACCGTCAGTGTCTGGCTGGCACTCAGCCGCTATTTTCTGCTGCGCGGCCAGATCTGGCGCATCATCACCTTTGCGTTCATCCCCTCTTACGGCGGCAGCATCCTCAGCGCGGTGCTGGGCATCTATTTCACATGGTTCATCGGCATGGCGCTGGAACGGGAGTGGGGCGATTTCCGCTATACGGTGTATCTGCTCTCCGGGATGCTGGGCACTGTGCTGGCCTGCCTGCTCACCGGCGTGACCGGCAGCACCTACTGCCTGTCCCTTTCGCTGCTGCTGGCCTTTGCCATGCTGTACCCGGAGGTGCAGGTGCTGCTGTTCTTTGTCATCCCCATCCGGGTGAAATACTTTGGCTTTTTTGCGGCAGCACTGTGGGTGCTCAGCTTTCTGGGCGCGCCGCTGCCGCAAAAGCTGAGCCTGCTGCTCAGCATGGCGAACGTCTGGCTGTTCTTTGGCCCGATGGCCTATCGTTCCGTCCGCGCGTGGGTACGCCGTGAGCAGTGGAAGCGGAGAAACAGAAGGTAAGGAGAAACACCATGATGCTGGACCGCATGGAGGGCAATGCAGAACTGAAAAGCAGCGTGCAGCTGATGCTGGCAGCCCGCCGCCTGACCCACAGCGTGCTGCTGGTGGGAGAAGAGGGCCTTGGAGCCGGTTTTGCGGCCCGCTGCATTGCGGCAGATTATCTTTACCCTGCAGGCGGAGCGCCCGCTGAGGCCCTTCTGCGGGGCGAATGCTGCCGTGCTGTGGGTAAGCCTGGCGACCGCGACAGCGGCCATGTGGAGACCGGCATCGTGCGTGAAGCGATCAGCGTTGCCGGTATGGGCGCAGGCGGCAAATATCTGGTCAGTCAGGTCAAGGCTATGCGCAGCGAGATCTTCAACACCAGCCTTTCGGCCGAGGGCCGTGCCGTGCTGCTCTACCATGTGGAAAAGATGAACGAGGAATCCGCCAATGCCCTGCTGAAGGTGATGGAAGAGCCGCCGGAGGGGGTGCTGTTCCTGCTTACGGCGGATTCGCTGGCAGGCGTGCTGCCCACCATCCGCAGCCGCTGCGTCAGCTTTGCAGTGGCTCCTGTCTCGCCGGAGCAGTGCGCCCGCTACTGCGCCGCGCAGGGGGTGGACAAAAAGACGGCCGCGCTGTACAGCGAACTGTTCGACGGGCACATTGGTACGGTGCTTGCCGCCGCACAGGACGAAGCCCGCACCGCGCAGGTGGAAAAGGCCCTGCAGCTGGCAAAGGCCGCTGCCGACCGTGACAGCTATGCCGCAGCCTGCCTGCTGGCCGCCTACGAAAAGGACAAGGCCGGTGCCGCCGCCCTGCTGACGGACTTCCGGGCGGTGGCGGCAGCGGGCCTGCGGCAAAGCCCCCACGCACCGGTGCAGGGCATTGCCGCCCAGCGTGCCCTGCGTCTGGCCGAAGCCGCCATCCAGCGCCTTGGCGCGCAGGTGAACCCTAAAATCGTGCTCAGCGTGTTTGCGGCAAAGTTCCGCGCGCTGTAAAAGAAAAATCCCGGCAGACATGTAAATCTGCCGGGATTTTAAATTGTAAATTATACGATCGTGGGAGTGTCAAGGGGCGAACTGTAAGAGAAGGTGACCTTATTGGAGCCATCCGTGTAGGTGACAGTAAAGAGGCCGACATGAGAGATGTCCACATCGTAGATAGAGCCAAGATCAACATAGAGAGGAATAACAGAGTTACCGGTTTTGATCGGTACAGTTTCAAAGTATTTATATTTCTGTGTGGCACTGTCAATAACGAAGTTGTCAAGGCTGCGGGCGGTTCTCTTGGAGATTTTGCCGTTCTTAAATGTAAAAGTGATCTGGTTTTTGCTGAGAGAAAAAGAAGTATCTACACTCTGAAAACCAAGGGCGGTGTAGAGATAATAGTGACGACATCCGTCACTTTCATACACAGAATTTGATTCAAAAGTGCCGCTGAATGCGCCCATGCCAACGGAACAACTAGGAAGTCCCTTGTAATTGGAAGTGTCAAGGGTGGGTAGGGTCGGGTTGCCGGGGGTTGCACCATAACCTTCGCCGCAGCCAACCAGCATACTGCCGGCGGCAGCGACCAGTGCGGCGGCACCAGTGGCCTTTAAAAAAGTACGGCGGGTGATCAGTTCAGACATAAAAATCTCTCCTTTGATTGCAGGAAATCATAAAATACAAAAGCTGATGCAAACAGAAACTCCCTCCGGCGCTTGCGGTACACCGGAGGGAGTTTCTGTTTGGGGTATTGCTTTGGTGTGAGGAGGAATCATGTGCGGAAAGACGGTTGCGGCCCCGTCTCCCCGCAAGGTATAGTATACCCGATTTTAAGTGAAAAGTCATTACATTTCTGTGAAAAAACATCCCGCAATGAACTTTTTACAAAATTCCCCCAATGATAAAAACCAAACAGCGCGGTGTACAAAAATTCTGGTATTCCAGAATGACATAAACTGCCAATTTCACTATAGCAGACAAGACCGCAGGTGTCAATTAAAATGTCGGCTTTTTGGCGGAAAGACGAAAAAATGTGGCAAAAAACTGTAAAATCGGCACAGGGTCAGCCCTTGGCAAGCTCGGCGGCGTGAAGCTTGCCGTGCTCCACGTAGTGGGCGGCGTTGTGCAGGTTGGCCTCGATCTGGGCCGCGCTTACCTGCTTGATGACCCTTGCGGGCACGCCCACGGCTACCGAGCCGTCCGGGATGACCATGCCCTCCGGCACCAGCGCACCCGCGCCGATGATGCAGTTTTTGCCCACGACACAGTGGTTGAGCAGGGTGGCGTGCATTCCGATGAGGCTGCCATCCCCTACCGTGCACCCGTGCACCAGCGCGCTGTGGCCCACAGTGACGTTCCTGCCCAGCGTCACGGCCCCGCCCACATCGCAGTGCAGCACGGCATTATCCTGCACGTTGGAGTTTTCGCCAATGGTCAAAGTGCCGTCGTCGCCGCGCAGCACGGCCCCGTACCACACCGTGGAACCGGCTTTCAGGATCACATCGCCTTGCACGGTGGCGTTGGGCGCAACGAACGCAGCCCCCTCGTTGTGGGGAACTTTTCCACAAAAGGACAGAAACATTGTTAAAAACCGCCTTTCTCTCTTTCTCTTTTGGCTGGTTTATGGTATTCTTTAAAGTAGTATAGCAAGCCAGAGCCTTTCCGGCAAGTAGGAGCTGTTTCAAAACAAAAATTTTTGCCGTGCGTCGGCAAGCAGATACAAGGGGGCACGCTCATGTTCAAAAACACCATCTTCCGCCGCATGACGGCGCTGGTGCTCACGCTGGCACTGGCCGCTGCCGCTGCACTGCCGGGCCTTGCGGTATATCCCATGCCCATCCAGACCGCCAGCGAGACCGAGGCGGTGTACCTGTTCAACGCCGACACCGGCAAGACCATCCTGAACCAGAATGCTGACCAGCAGCAGTATGTTGCCAGCCTGACCAAGCTTATGACGGCCCTGCTGCTGCTGGAAAGCGGCAAGGATCTGAACGGTGAAGTGACCGTGCCCACCGCGCTGACCCAGGAGTTCCGGGATATCCAGAACGCCAACGGCACCACTATGGGCCTGCGCATCGGCGAGACGGTGCACCGCATCGACCTGCTGAACGCCATGCTCATCGTCAGCGCCAACGACGCCGCCAGCGTCATTGCCTACGATGTGGGCGGCAGCGTGCTGGATTTCGTCAAGCAGATGAACGCCCGTGCCCAGGAGCTGGGCTGCACCGGCACGAACTTTACCTGTGCCCACGGCCTGTTTGACTACGGCAACGTGTCCACTGCGCAGGATCTGGCAAAGATCGCCGCCGCCTGTGCGGCAAACCAGACCTTTGCACAGGTGGCGGGCACCGCCAGCTATGTGCTGCCGGCCACGAACCTCCGCAAGGCTGAGCACACCATCAGCAGCTCCAACAGCCTGATGAACAGCGAGAGCGCCAACTACCGGGAGTATGTCCGGTGGGTCAAGGGCGGCTTTACCACGCTGGCAGGCCGCTGCATCGTGGCCTTTGCGGAAAAGGACGGCCACACCTACGGGCTGGTGATCCTTGGCTGCGATACGCCGGACCACCTCTTTGCCGAGTGCGATGATCTGTTCGACTGGGCCTTTGCCAGCTTTGCCGACCGTCCGCTGGTGGACACCCAGACCGTGCTGACCACCGTAGACCTGACCAAGTGCCGCACTGAACCGGCAGTGGAGCTGTATGCTGCCGCACCGGTGAGCGGCTACGGCCACGCGGATGATATCGTCACCTACTCCTTCGACCTGCCGGAGAGCATTGCGGCCACCGTCAAGAGCGGCAGTGTGGTGGGTACAGCCACCGTGTATCTGGACGGCGATGAAGTGGGCACGGTGGACCTTGTGACCCACCGGGAGTACGTCTCCGATTTCCGCACCGACATGAAGGCGACAGTGCTTCTGCTGTGTGCACTGGTGTTCATCCTCGCTGCATTAACGGCGGTCACTCTTGCCGCGGGCGGCGGATCGCTGAGCCTCAAAAAGAGAAGGCGCAGAAGATAAAATGCCATGGCCGCAGATGCGGTAGATTGGAGCGGCAAAAAAGAATAAGAAAAGCGGCGCTCAGTGCCTTGCAACAGGCTCTGAGCGCCGCTTCTTTTGCGCTTATTGGTTGAGGAACTTGATAAAGTGGTAAGATTCCACAATCTGGAAATACTTGATGATGCGCGGGTACAGGGGTTCGGCCTTTTCGCCGAACTGCTGCTTCATGCAGTCAGCAAGCTGTGCAACGGTCTTCTGGCCGTCGATCAGCGGCCAGAGATAGCTGCCGGTCTCGTCCAGATGCACCTGTGTGGTGCGCGGTTTATGGAACACTTTTTGCGCGATCGTGTTGAACACACCGGTGTTCTCCACCTCAAGGGTGATAAGGCCGGTGGCTTCGTCTGTGTGCCAGCGCAGGGTTTCCGCCCGCTGCGGAATGAGGTCCAGATAGTTGATGGACTGCTTTTTCTTACTCATCAGTTCTTCTTTTTCTTCATGGAGAAGGCCAGCAGGCATGCGATCATCACGATCATCAGGACCACGCCGCCAATGTTGCCCAGATCAATGCTCAGGGCAGTGCTGATGCCGAACACGGCAAACACAGCCAGCAGGATGCCCACAAGGCCCTCGCCTGCGATCATACCGGCACAGAACAGGGTGCCGCGGGTGGTCTGCTCTTCCTTGAGCTTCGCGTCAACATTCTTGCGGCTGTCCATGAACCAGCGCACAACACCGCCGATCATGATGGAGGTGTTCAGGTAGATGGGCAGATACAGGCCGATGGCGAACGGCATCACGGGGATGCGCAGGACCTCCAGAGCAATGGCAAGGAACACACCGGTGAACACCAGGTTCCAGGGCAGGTTGCCGCCCATGATGCCCTCGACGATCATCTTCATCAGGGTAGCCTGCGGTGCGGGGACCTCGGCACCGCCGTAGCCCCATGCGCTGTCCAGCAGGTACAGCACACCGCCGATGGCCAGACCGGCGGCAATCACGCCGATCAGCTCACCGATCTGCTGCTTGACCGGGGTCGCACCCAGCAGGTAGCCGGTCTTCAGGTCCTGAGAGGTATCCGCAGCAATGGCAGCGCAGATGCAGATGACAGAGGCGATGGCCATGGAGCCGATCATGCCCTCGATGCCAACGTTGCCGGTGGCCTTCAGGATCATGGTAGCGATCAGCAGGGTGGCAATGGTCATGCCGGAGACCGGGTTGTTGGAACTGCCGATCATGCCGACCATACGTGCAGAGACGGTGGAGAAGAAGAAGCCGAAGATGACGATCAGCAGAGCACCCAGCGGGCTGACGGGGATGGCCGGAGCCAGCCAGATGATGAGGATGATGAGCAGGATGCCGCCCAGAATAAAGGGCATGGGCAGGTCCTTCTCGGTACGGGAGGTGCCGGAAGCACTGCCGCCCTTCATGCTCTTCATGGCATCACGGAAGGTGGATGCGATCAGAGGCAGGCTCTTGATCAGCGAGATGATACCGCCGGTAGCAATGGCACCTGCGCCGATATACTTGACGTAGTTGGACCAGATAGCGTCTGCACCGCCTGCTGCATACAGATCAGCAATGGTGGTGCCGGCTGCTGCCGGGTACAGGGAGATGTTTGCGCCGAACAGGCAGATCAGCGGGATAATGACCATCCAGCCCACCAGAGAACCGGTGAACATGTAGGAAGCGGTCTTGGGGCCGACGATGTAGCCCACGCCCAGCAGAGCGGGGTACACTTCCATGCCCAGAGCACCCTTGAAGGAGCTGAAGGCCACGGCAATGTCGGCGGGGATCATCTTCAGGCCATCGACGATGAACTTGAAGATGGCTGCCAGACCCATGCCGGAGAACACGGTGGAGGCGTTTGCACCGCCCTCTTCACCGGCCAGCAGAACGTCTGCACAGGCGGTGCCTTCCGGGTACAGCAGGGTGGCGTGCTCCTTGACGATCAGGGCGTTGCGCAGGGGCACCATGAACAGAACGCCCAGAATGCCGCCGCACAGGGCGATCAGGGTGATCTCCAGGATGCTGGGCTTGTCGCACAGGCCCTCTTTTGCCCACAGGAACAGTGCGGGCATGGTGAAGATGGCACCGGCGGCCAGGCTCTCGCCTGCGGAACCGATGGTCTGCACCATGTTGCTCTCCAGAATGGAGTTCTTCTTGAGCAGGACGCGGATCACGCCCATAGAAATGACTGCTGCCGGGATGGAGGCAGAAACAGTCATGCCGACGCGCAGGCCCAGATAAGCATTTGCAGCGCCGAAGACCACGGACAGGATGATGCCCATGATCACAGAGGTCGCCGTCATTTCTGCGGTGATCTTTTCCGCAGGAATATACGGCTTGAAGGATTCTTGATCTTTCATGTTTGCTCTCCTTGCGACAGCACAAGCGCCTTGCTTTTTGGGGCAGGGCGCTTGTGCTGTCCGTTTTCCGATTTCCTAAACACGCGCATCCCATCCAAAAGGACACGCTGGCACGTACTCTATTATACTAAAGTATGACTGAATTGGCAACTGGAAATGTACACAAGAAATTTACAAAAAATTCGTTTATTCAAGCATTTTGCGGGAAATTCGGGCAAAAGCGTGCAAAAAACTCCATGCAGACTTAAAACTGTCCGCATGGAGCATACAACTTTATAAAACTCAGACGGCACCGTAGATGCCGTGCACCGATACTTCGCCGGTAAAAACGTGCACTTCGCCGCTGTCGGTGCGCACCACCAGACGGCCCTCTTCGTCCACATCAACGGCTTCGCCTGCACCCTGCCCGCCGTCCGGCAGGTCGAAGGTGACCCGGCGGCCCAGATTGACGCAGGCGGCCTTGTATTCCTCCCGGAAGGGTGCAAAGCCATCGCGGGCAAACACATACATGTTGCGGTCAAAGCCAAAGTCGGTCAGGCCCTCGGCCAGCCATGCGGGGTCGGTGGAAAGATCCACCTTTGCGCCCTGCAGTGCCAGCGAGGTGCCGTTGGGCAGACCGGCGGCATCAAAGTAGCTCTGCGGCTGGGCCAGATTGATGCCGATGCCGCACAAAATGCCCCGGCCCTGCTGCTGGTAGCCGTAGCTCACGCCCTCGCACAGGATGCCCACGATCTTTTTGCCGTTGAGCAGAAGGTCGTTGGGCCACTTGATCTGGCAGTCCACGCCGTAGCGCAGCTTGAGCTGGGTGCGCACGGCAAGGCTTGCCAGCAGCGGCAGGGTGGCAGGCTGGGCCAGCGGTTCCCGGATGGCTGCTGTATAATACAGGGCCTTGCCCTCGGCGTTCACCCAGCTGCGGCCAAGGCGGCCCCGGCCTGCGGTCTGGTTCTCGGTATACACCGCACCCACCGGGCCGAACTCTTCAAAATGTTCCTTCACGTAAGCGTTGGTGCTGCCGCATTCCGGCAGATAGCGCACCTCATTGATGCTCATTGTTTGGGTACCTCTTTATGTTCATAGGCGGTCACTTTGCCTTCGTCCAGCGTCAGGATGCCGTAGGTGTCCGGCCCGGTGTAACACCGGCCGCAGGAGCCGGGGTTGAACAAAAACACCTTGCTGCGGGTCTCTGCATGGGGGATGTGGGTGTGGCCGAACAGCGCCACCTCGGCACCCCGGGCAGATGCGGCATCTGCCAGCGTATCCAGATCGTATTTCACACCGTACATATGACCGTGAGTGTAAAAGATCACCACGCCGTCAAAGGCGGCAAGGCCGTCGGTGGGTTCCAGTGCACCGTAATCGCAGTTGCCCGCCACCGAGTAGGCCCGCAGCTTGGGGTACAGCGTCAGAGCCAGTTCCAGATCCCGCAGGCCGTCGCCCAGAAAGATCAGGGCATCGATGCTTTTGCTCTCTTTCATCAGCACGCGCTCAATGGCGGCACGTCCGCCGTGGCTGTCGCTCAAAACCAGAAGCTTTGTCACAAAAGGGGTCCTCCTCTATTACCATTTACCTGAGATGCTGTCATTCACCAGCCTGCTGGCCCTGTTGCAATACCAGCAGCTGCTTGTACACTTCGCTTTTAGAATAAGGTGTGCCCTGTGCCGCCGCCTTGGCTGCGGCGGTGGGGCCAAAGCCCTGCCCGGTCAGCTCCAGCGCCCGCTGCGCTGCCTGCTCCAGCGTCAGCTCCTGCTCCGGGTCGGCGGTCTCCGGCGCACCGGCCATCACCAGCACATACTCGCCGCGCGGCTCGTTGGTCTTGTAGTGCTCCACCGCCTCGCCGAGGGTAGTCTTCCAGATATCCTCGTGCAGCTTGGTCAGCTCCCGGCACAGGGTGATGCTGCGGTCTGCGCCAAAGGCATTGGCCAGATCGTCCAGCGTGGTGCGCAGCTTGTGGGGCGCTTCGTAAAAGATGGTGGTGCGCTTTTCCTGCAAAAGCTCAGCCAGCCGCTCTTTTTTCTGCTTGCGGTTCACGGGCAGAAAGCCCTCGAACACCCAGCGGGAGGTGTCCTGCCCGGACACGGCCAGCGCTGTGACGCAGGCGGAAGCCGCCGGCACCGGCACTACCTTGATGCCCCGGGCCAGTGCGTCCCGCACGATCACCTCGCCCGGGTCGGAGACGCAGGGCATGCCCGCATCACTGCACAGGGCACAGCTCTCGCCTGCTTCAATGCGGCGCAGGATGCCCTCACCCTTCTGCAGGGCGTGCTCATAGTAGCTGACCATGGGCTTTTTCAGGCCCAGAAAGTTCAGCAGCTTCATGGTCACACGGGTGTCCTCGGCGGCAATAAAGTCTGCCGCGCCAAAGGTGGCCGCTACGCGCGGCGGCATATCGTCCAGATTGCCGATGGGCGTTGCCACGATATAAAGAGTTCCTGCCATAGTTTACCTCCCATATAACGCCGCACCGGCGCTGATCAACACATCCGGCTCCACCCGCAGGCCGGTCTTGCGGTTCTTCTGCGCTTCCACAAGGAAGAGCCATGGCGCGCCGTCCGCCTTGTTCTTTACAAAGGCCAGCCGCTTCGGCTCCAGCCGGTTGGCCCGCAGCACCGCCAGCACCTCCGCCAGCCGTTCCGGCCGGTGGCACAGCGCAAAGCGCCCGCCGTCCTTCAAAAGGCGGAACGCACACTGGCACACATCGTCCAGTGTGCAGGTGTTCTCGTGCCGGGCAAGGGCGTGGGCTGCGTTTTGGCTCTGGGGCCCATCCGTGAAATAGGGCGGATTGCACGCACACACGTCAAAACTGCCCTCGCCCTGCCGGAAAGCGCGCAGGTCGGCACAGACAGGCTCAATGTGCCCGATGTCCTGCTCCTGTACCGCAGCGGAAAGCAGAGCGCTGCCCTCGGGCTGCAGCTCCAGCCCCATGCAGGGGCCGCGGTGGCCGCGGTCGTGCCATTCCAGCGCCACGATGCCGCAGCCGGAGCACAGGTCTGCGGCCTTCTGGGCGCGCTTTGGCTCACAGAAACGGGCCAGCAGCAGCGCGTCGGAGCCAAAACGATGCTCCGGCGAGCAATAAACCATAGTTCTATTATACAAGACTTCGGTAGAATGTTCCATAGATAAGTGTGCCGTACCCTCTCAAAAAAATGCGTGGAATTGCTCGGGGAATTTGTGCGAATTACTGCAAAACAAAAAAGCAGCAGACCTGCTTTGGACAGGCCTGCTGCTTTTGATGCGTTTTTTGTGCAGCTGCTAAAATTATTCAGCAGTGATAGCACCGGTGGGGCAAGCACCCTCGCAAGCGCCGCAGTCGATGCAAGCGTCTGCGTTCACAGAAGCAACACCATCAACGGTGATAGCGCCAACCGGGCAAGCGCCCTCGCAAGCGCCGCAGCCAACACATGCGTCAGAAACCTTGTGTGCCATAATAAACTCTCCTTTTTATCTCCGTGCCCGAAGTATTGTATGAAGAGTCATGTATGGCACGGCTGTGCATGTCTCTCCGGAAATCATATCCTTGCCTGCATTTTAACAAAGCAGGTGAGAAAAGGCAAGACTAACCGTGACCCGAAAAACACAAAAGTCTGTTTTTTGTTGGGTTGCACAAAAGCACAGGCTAACTTATGGCCAAATTTGCAGGAGTTTTTTGGCAAAAATCACGAAGAACAGTTAGTTTTAGCAGACTAACCCCTCAGAACCTCCGGCGCGTCCCTCACTCCTTTTCGGCAGCGCGCTTCCGGCCGCAGCCGCCGCCCGCGCAGCGCTTTTCGCCATCGTCGGAGGAAGCCACCACCGGGGCCGGGTTGCGTACGCCGGAGTAATCATCATCCGGGTCCGGGCGGCGGGGCGCACGCTTGCCGCCGCTGATATATTCGCACACACCCACCTTATAGTAGCGGGGCGAAAGGCTCTCGGTGCCGCAGCGCACCCGCAGGTAGCCGGAGACCGGGTTCACCTCCAGCACGGTGCCAAGACCGTCCGGCGTGCGCACGGTGCTGCCCACCATGGGCATGATGCTGTTCAGGTACTCGTAGGCGCTTTCCTCGTAGGCAAGGCAGCACATCAGCCGGCCGCAGGCACCGCTGATCTTGGTGGGGTTCAGCGAAAGGCCCTGCTCTTTTGCCATCTTGATGGACACGGGCTGGAAATCCTTTAAAAAGCGGCTGCAGCAGAAGGGCTGGCCGCAGATGCCAAGGCCGCCGATCATCTTGCTCTCGTCCCGCACGCCGATCTGGCGCAGCTCGATGCGGGTGTGGAAGATACCGGCCAGATCCTTGACCAGCTCGCGGAAGTCCACGCGGCCATCGGCGGTAAAGTAGAACATGATCTTGGAGCGGTCTAGGGTATACTCGGCCTCCACAAGCTTCATTTCCAGGCCGTGGCGGGCAATGCATTCCTGACAGGTGCGGTAGGCGCGCTTTTCGTCCTCACGGTTCTGGCGCATCCGGCGGATATCCACGCTGTCGGCCATGCGGGTAATGGGCTTGAGGGCCTTGGGCACTGCCGCATCGGCGATCTCCCTCACGCCCTGCACCACCTCGCCGCACTCAATGCCGCGGGCGGTTTCCACGATCACGTATTCGCCGGTTTTGATGTCGGCCCCGGCGGGATCAAAATAATAGCTTTTGCCGTTCTCTTTGAAACGGACGGAGATGACTTTTTTCATAGTGTTCCTCGTTTTTATTGGTCGAATCTATAGGATAAGGCCCGAAAAAGAGCCTGCTGATCCATTCTGTACTCTAGTATAACATATTCAAATGCACATTTCCACGCAAAAAACAAAAAGCGGCTCTGGCGCTTCAGCAGAAAAATTTTAAAAAGGTGCAACAATCTGCCCTGCTGCCGCGTATCCATAAAGGAAGACTGACCGAATTTGGTCGCACCCGCAGCCGGAAAATGGAAAAACGGAACGGCAAATGTTAAAATCTTGCGAAAGTATCCAAAGAATCGCAAAAGAATCCCACCCCGCTCTTGCAAGGCGGGGGCTTGCGTGTATAATAAAAATGTTGAAGTGTAGCCTTTCCCGCAGGGAAAGCAGCTGTCCTGCTTTGCGGCAAGGCAGAGAAACGGTAGGAGAAAATGGAAAAATTCAGTGTCAAAAAGCCGTTTACGGTGCTGGTTGCAGTGGTCATGATCCTGATCCTGGGCTTTGTGGCGGTCACAAAGATGGATACGAACCTGCTGCCCAACGTGAACACACCGTATCTGATGGTGGTCACCGTGTATCCTGGTGCAAGCCCGGAGCGCGTGGAGAGCGAGGTCTCGGATGTGCTGCAGAACTCGCTCACAGTGCCGGGCGTGTCCAAGATCACCGCAACATCGGCAGAAAACTACAGCCTGCTGCTGATGGAGTTTACCGAGGATACGGATATGAACAGCGCGCTGGTCAAGGTGTCCAACAAGCTGGATCAGGCCAAAAGCGACCTGCCCAGCACCTGCCTGACCCCCTCCATCATTGAGTACAGCCTGAACATGAACGCTTTCATGACGGTGGCTGTCAGCCGCGAAGGTGCCGACCAGTACGAGCTTTCTGAGTTTATCCAGAACACCCTTGTGCCGGAAGTGCAGCGCAAGGGCGGTGTGTCCAGCGTTTCGTCCAGCGGTCTGGTGGAAAAGCTGGTGCAGGTGCAGCTCAATCAGGATAAGATCGACGAGATCAACGCAAAGCTGCTGGAACTGATCGATACCCAGCTGGCTGAAGCCCGCTCCCAGCTGGAAAGCGCCGAGGCACAGATCACCGCCGGACGCAGGGAATACGAAAAGCAGCTGAAAAACTTTGGCAGTACGGTGTCCAACTCGGTCATGAGCCAGATGAGCACCGAGGTGGGCGCCGCAGTGGAAACGGTGCGTGCGCAGGCGCAGGCTCTTCTGGAAAGTGTGAACAGTCTGATCGCTGTGGTCAAGGAGCCTGAGATCCAGCAGGCCCTGATCGAGGTGCACGACGGTCTGCAGAAGGTCATGGACAAGTTCAACGAGACCGGTATGCGGGATATCGACTCTCTGATCGATATTGTGGCTGAGCTGCGCACCATTACCGATAAGCTCACTACCGCCCTGCAGAAGCTGCAGGAGCGCGTGAACACCGAGACCGGCTCCGAAGGCAGCACCGCAGAGGATCTTGCCAATGAGATGCAGCTGCAGGAAAGCCTGAATGTGGTCTATAACACGCTGGAAAGCACCATCAAGGCCATGGACAATGTGCCCCAGCTGATGACCGAGTTCTCCGGCGCACTGGGCAGCTTCTCCCAGCAGCAGCTCAACGCCTATATGCAGTTCACCGAAGCGCGTGAAATGCTGAACGAGTACGAAAAGCAGCTGGAGGCTGCCAAGGCAGAGTACGAGACGGCCAAGACCAACGCTCTGGCACAGGCCGATGTGACAAAGCAGCTGGACATTGAAACGCTGGCGCAGCTCATCTATGCCCAGAACTTCTCCATGCCGGCCGGTTACGTGCAGGATAAGGACGGCGAGTCCTGGCTGCTGAAAGTCGGCGAAGAGTACAACAGTGTGAAGGATATCAGCGGTGCCCTGCTGCTGCATGTGGAGGGCTACGGCGACGTGCGCCTTTCTGATGTGGCGGATGTGGAGGTCATTGATAACTCCGCCGACAGCTACACCCGCCTGAACGGCGAAAAGGCATCCATCCTCAAAATCTATAAGAATGCCACTTCCAGTGCAGGCGAGGTCTCCGACAACTGCCTGACCGCATTTAAAGAGCTGGAAAAACAATACGACGGCCTGCACATGGTGGTGCTGTCCAATCAGGGCAACTACATCACCATCGTCATCAACAGCATCCTCACCAGCATGGTGGTGGGCGCTGCACTGGCCATCATCGTGCTGGCCATCTTCCTGAAGGATATCAAGCCCACCCTCGTGGTCGGCATCAGCATCCCGCTGTCCGTTCTGTTCGCGGTGGTGCTCATGTACTTTACCGGGCTGGACCTGAACGTGATGACCCTGGCCGGCCTTTCCCTCGGCATTGGTATGCTGGTGGATAACTCGGTGGTCGTCATTGAGAACGTCTACCGTCTGCGCAGCCGCGGCGTGCCTGCGGCCCGCGCTGCCGTGCAGGGCACAAAACAGGTGGGCATGTCGGTGGTGGCCTCCACCCTTACCTCGGTGTGTGTGTTCCTGCCGGTGGTGTTCTCGGCCAGCATTGTGCGCAGCCTGATGATGCCCATGTCCCTGTGCATCGGCTACTGCCTGATGGCCTCCCTCATCGTGGCGCTCACGGTGGTCCCGGCGGCATCCTCTACTGTGCTGAAAAAAGCTGAACCCAAGCGCCTTGCCTGGTTTGAAAAGGTGCAGGAAAAGTATGCCCATAGTCTGGAATGGTGCCTGCAGCACCGTGCCCTGCCCCTGATCGCGGCGGTGGTGCTGCTGGTGTTCAGCGGCTGGCAGGTGCTGAACATGGGCGTGGAGCTGCTGCCCAGCATCACCAGCAACGAGGCGCAGATCACCCTGTCCACCGCCGACGGCCTGACCAAGGAGGAATCCTATGCCATTGCGGGTCAGGTGGCAGAGGCGGCCCTGAATGTAGAAAACGTGGAAGAGGTGGGCATCACCCTCGACACCAGCATGGCCGGTCTGGATATCAGCCAGCTGGGCCTGCCCACCGCCATTACCGATATCCTGAACTCCGCCAATGCCTACGGCAGATACAAGATCAATGTTATGATGAGCAAGAGCCTTTCCTCCCGTGAGGTGGAAAAGACCCGGCAGGCCATGGAGGATGCAGTGTCCCAGATCGAGAATTGCACCGCTGAGGTCAAGCTGTACGGCATGACCGATGATCTGACCAGCCAGCTGGCCACCGGCCTGTCGGTCAAGGTCTACGGCAAGGATCCGGAAACGCTGACCACCGTTTCCGAGAAGGTAATGGAGATCGTCAACGATACCGAGGGCTTTGCCAATGCGGACAACGGCCTTGGCAGCGGCGATGCCACCATCATCCTGAAGGTGGATCGCGACAAGGTGCGCGCCTACGGCCTGACCGTTGCGCAGGTGTACCAGCAGATCGCGGCAAAGCTCACCACCACCGCCACCGCCCAGACCCCCGTCACGGTGAACGGCACCACTATGGATGTCCAGATCACGGACAATCTGGACCCCGTCACCAAGGAAAACATGATGGAGCTTACCTTTGAGACCACCGAAATGTCGGCAGACGGCACAGTGACCAATGGTACCTGCACCCTGAACGATATCGCCAGCTGGACCACCGGCACCGCACCGGATGCCATTACCAGCGAGAACCAGACCGAGTTTGTCACTGTGACGGCAGATACGCTGAAGGGCTACAACACCATGGTGCAGTCCCGCGTGCTGCAGAAGAAGCTGGATGAGTACGCAGCCAGCGGTGAGATGCCGGAGGGCTGCAGCACCACGCTGGGCGGCGAGACCGAGGGCACCGACTACATGGTGAACGAAATGGTGCAGTGGATGGCTCTGGCCCTGCCCTTTGTATATCTGGTCATGGTGGCACAGTTCCAGAGCCTGCTGTCCCCCTTCATCGTGCTGTTCACGGTGCCGCTGGCCTTTACCGGCGGCCTGCTGGGCCTGCTGATCACCGGCCAGCAGCTCACCATGATCTCCCTGATGGGCTTCATCGTGCTGATGGGCACTGTTGTCAACAACGGCATCGTGTTCGTGGACTATGCAAACCAGCTGCGCATTGGCGGCATGGAGCGCCGCGCTGCGCTGGTGGCTACCGGCAAGACCCGTATGCGCCCCATCCTCATGACCACCCTGACCACCGTGCTGGCCATGCTGCAGCTGGTGTTCAGCGGCGATATGGCAAGCCAGCTGATGAGCGGCATGGCCATCGTCATCATCTGCGGCCTGAGCTACGCCACCCTGATGACCCTGTATATCGTTCCGGTGCTGTACGATATCCTGTTCAAGAAGCCGCCGCTCAACGTGGATGTTGGCAGCGACGATGATCTGGACGACATTCCGGACGATGCAGCCGAGTTCATTGCGGCGCAGAAGTCTGCGGGCACGGCACAGCCGGAAGCCTGACGACAGCATGACGATTTAGAATGCGCGCCGCTTTGCTTTGCGTATCATCAGCGGAAGAATTATTTATAATAGAGCAATGCCGGGCGGTCTGCGGACCGCCCGGCATTGCGTTTTCACGGGAAAGGTCGTAACGGGAAGCGGCATCTGCTGCTGTCGGCGTACCGCCGTCGCGCAGCGACTCAAAATCGGCGCAACACAAAAAATCCTCTAGCGGAGCGACTTGGATTTTTTGTATGGAGCCTTTCTGCTTTGGGGTTACTAGGGGCGAGCAGCCCCTAGTTCGTGCCTCCCGCGCCTCGAAAGTAGCGGGCACTTTTCTGGTTCTCTTTTGGTGCGCAAAAGAGAACTTAGCCCAGCGTAAAAGCGCTCTAACCCCGCGCCGTCGGCGCGCAAAGAAAGTAACTGATTTTACGATAATACAAGAAGTATAAGGAGGCTCACTATGTCCAACATCGTCATCATCGGCTCCGGCCCGGCGGGGGTGTCCGCCGCGCTGTACACTGCCCGTGCGGGGGTGGACACCACCGTCCTCACTCGGGGGCCGGGTGCGCTTGACCGCGCGGAGCTTATCCAGAACTACTACGGCTTCGCCGCCCCCATCTCGGGTGCGGAATTGGAGCGTCAGGGCATCGAGGGGGCCAAGGCTGTGGGCGTCAAATTTGTGACCACCGAGGCCGTGGGTCTGACCTATACCGATAAACTCACTGTAGAAACCCTCAATGGAGATTACCCAGCGGACGCTGTTATCCTCGCCACAGGTGCTTCGCGGGCGACGCCCCGCATCCCGGGGCTGGCGGGCCTCGAGGGCCACGGCGTCAGCTATTGCGCCACCTGCGATGCCTTTTTCTATCGCGGCAAAGATGTGGCCGTGGTCGGCAGCGGCGAATACGCCCTGCATGAGGTGCAGGCGCTCCTGCCGGTGGCGGCCAGCGTCACCCTCCTGCTGAATGGTGCGCCGCCGGCGGCAGAGTTTCCGCCGGAGGTGACTGTCCGGCCTGAAAAAATCGACGCCATCCTCGGCGAGCAGAAAGTCACCGGCGTCCAGCTGTCCGGCGGCGATGTGGTGGAGCTGGCGGGTGTGTTTGTGGCGCTGGGTGTTGCGGGCAGCACGGCGCTGGCCCGGAAAATCGGTGCCGCCGTGGAGAACGACCGCATCGTGACAGATGAAAAAATGCAGACCACCGTCCCCGGCCTCTACGCCGCCGGAGACTGCACCGGCGGGCTTTTGCAGGTGGCGAAGGCCGTCTATGAGGGCGCTCTGGCAGGCACCGAAGCCGCCAAAGCGCTGCGGAAGAGGTGATTTAAGATGCCGGAGATCCTGCCTATCCCCAAATGCAGCGAGCACCGCCAGTGTCTCGCCTGTGCCTTCCCCTTCTGGGACAAGCTGACCGCCGAGCAGCAGGAGATGCTCTGCCGCACCACCCGCCTGGTGCGCTATCGCAAGGGCGAGCGGGTCCACAGCCCGGTGGAGAACTGCGTGGGCATCCTGCTGCTGCGCACCGGCCAGTTCCGGGCGTATCTTCTCTCCGACGATGGCCGGGACGTGACCCTCTACCGCCTCTTTGGCGGCGAGATCTGCATCCTCTCCGCCTCCTGCGTTATGGACTCGGTGAACTTTGACCTCTACATCGACGCCGAAGAGGACACCGAGGCCTACTGCATCAGCGCAGGCGTCTTCCGCAGTCTCATGCAGCAGAACGTGGAGGTGCGGTGCTTCGCCTACCAGATGACCGCTGAGCGCTTCTCCGACACCATGTGGACGATGCAGCAGATCCTCTTCATGAGCGCCGACCGGCGGCTGGCCATCTTCCTTGCGGACGAGCTTGCCAAGATCGGCGGCGATGATGTCCGCCTGACCCAGGACCAGATGGCAAAGTACATGGGTTCCGCCCGCGAGGTGGTGAGCCGCCTGCTGAAATACTTCGCCGGTGAGGGCATCGTAAAGCTCTACCGCGGCGGGGTGACCGTGACGGATAAGGACAGGCTGACGAAGATAGCACACGGAGAGTAAAAAATGACGCCGTGCATTGCACGGCGTCATTTTTGGTGTTTGTTTCGCCACTGTTCCACGTCTGCCCACTCGGCGCGGCCTACCATATAATCGAGGCTCACCTGATAATAGTCTGCCAGTGTGATGAGGTGGTGGGTGGGTATCTCCTGCACACCCAGTTCGTATTTTGCATATTGTTGCTGCGTTGTGTTGAGGATTTTTCCGACATCCTTCTGTGTAAGGTCGGCATCCTCCCGCAGGTCGCGCAGGCGTCCATAGTAATACATCGTAAGCCCTCCTGAGAGGAACTATACTTGACATCTGATAAGATGTATTGACTTTACGCCTTATCGGATGTATTATAGAAATAAGAAGACCGGTTTATTCAAAAATAAGGAGGTAGAACGATGAAAGCTGAATTGATTAGCACGATTGTAGGCGCGGCAGCTTGTGCAGCGGCAGGCGCAGCGAAAGGGGCCAGTATCGGCATTGCCGTCGGTGGCCCCATCGGTGCAATCGCAGGCACGATTCCCTGTGCGATTGCAGGCGGTGTGATTGGTGCTTTGGGTGGTAATAACGTAGGCCATCGTATTGACGAGCGTTGAATGATAGTGAAACTCAAATAAGCGAAAAAAGGCCGTTGCTCGACATAATATATGTCAAGCAACGGCTTTTTCTTTACAGAAATAAAATTTATTCAAAATGATTGACAATCTTCGATGTGTACGCTATTATGTACATAAGGGGGCGGTAACATGACCACGACGAACATCACCAATTTCCGCAAGAATGCGTTCAACTATGTGGAGCAGACCATCAAGTACAACGAGCCGCTGAACATCAGCACGAAGGACGGCGACGCCGTTCTGCTGAGCGCGGAGGATTACAGCGGCTTGATGGAGACGCTGTATCTGGTTTCAGTACCCGGCATGAGGGAAAAAATCATGGACGGCCTGAAACAGCCTCTGGACGAATGTCTGGACGAAGATGCAGTGGAGTGGTAAATGTATAAAATCGTCTACACCAAAACAGCGGCGAAGGATGTTCCGAAGCTGAAATCTGCCCACCTGGCAGATAAAGCGAAGGCTCTGCTAGATATTATCCGGGATGACCCTTTCCAGAAACCGCCGCCCTATGAAAAACTGGTCGGAGATTTGAACGGCGCGTACAGCCGCCGTATCAATTTGCAGCACAGACTAGTCTATCAGGTCTACGAAGAAGAAAAGACCATCAAAATTCTGAGTCTCTGGACTCACTACGAGCGATAAAAAATGCCATCGTGCTTAGGCACGATGGCATTTTTGCTGTTAATGGGAATTACCCTTTACACCCCTGCTCTTCCCAGTCGCCGAAGTCGGAGACGTCGGCGATCTTAGTCGGGTCGAACTTGCCGTTTTCGTCCTTGGGGGCGACGGCGGGGCCGGCCTCCACGGGGTTCGGGTTCGGAGCCTCGGGGTCACAGACCGGGCGCTCTTCGCTCAGGTCGGGCGGAGTCACAGGCTCTGCGGCCTCAGCGGGCGCTGCCTCCGTCTCAGGGGCGGCGGGCTCCTCAGCGGGAGCGGTCTCTTCTGCCGGTGCGGCGGCTTCGGCTTCTGCCTTGGCCTCACCCTCGGCGTATGCCTCGGCGGTCTTGGCGGCCTCTGCGTCGTCCTTTTCGGCTTCCTCGGGGAACTCGATGGATTCGATGATGGGTGCGGCCTTCTCGTTCAGGAGCTTGTCCATGATGACGATGGCGGCACCGGTGGCCGCCACAGCGGCGGCAGTACCCAGAATGCGGAAGATTGCTTTCATGCCATGACCTCCTTGGTTATGCTGCAGTTAGGAGAAGGTGACAACATCGTTCAGCGGCTTCTCGGCAGGCTCCACCGACAGTGCGGTGAGCACCGGGCCTTTGCCGCGGTAGATGTTATGGAACTTGTAGCCGACCTTTGCGGTCACTTTGACCCATGCCCGCTGCTCGAGGGCCTTGTAGCCGTCGTAGCTGCAGGGGAAGCCCACGAACTGGATGTCCTGCACGCAGCAGGTCATGGCGAACCGGCCCGGCACGAAACTGTTCTTGCCGGCACGGTTGGTCTGGCAGACCTGTGCGAGGAACTTGACGGTCTTGCCCGCGTACTTCTGGGGCTCGTCCTGACAGTCCATATACCAGATGCCGTAATCGTCGTCCGGGATGTCGATGACCGGGGCGTTGATGTCGAAGGGCAGCGGGTCGGGGATGTCGTCGTAAGCCACGCTGCCGTCCTTGAACTCGTAGGCGATGTCGCACTTGCGGGATGCCTGACGCACCAGCTTGTGCAGCTCCTGACGGGCAGCGTCGTTGTTGACGGCCTCGGCGCGGTTGAAGACGATGAGCTCACTGCGGGCGATCTTGTCCAGCATCAGCGCACGCATGGAGTTGTCGCGGGCGTAGGTCAGCGCGGTGGTGCCGTCGGCGGTGGCGATGCACTGGTAGACGATCCAGTTCTCAGGCAGATTGTTTGCCAGGTCCTGCAGCATCCACATACCGTTGTACTCGATGACCACGCGGCCTGCGTCGGCCTCCTTGGCCAGCTTTGCGAGGTTCTGGGGGTTCAGCTCAGCCTTGTCCTCGAGGTTGTAGAGCGTCACGCCGGGGAAGGCGAACTTCTTCTCATTGTACTCTTCTTCGCCCTCCTCGCAGACCAGCAGAAGGGTCTTGTCGCCGGAGTCGAAGTTGGGGTCTTCAAAGGTCTCCTGAATGAACTTGGTCTTGCCGCTCTCGAGGAAGCCCACAAACAGGTAAACCGGGATCTCATTTGCCATAATCTTTTATCCTTTCAGGGCCGATCAGCAGCCGAACAGTGCGGCGATGGCCTTTTCATCCAGCTTGGAGCCGATGACCACCAGCTTGCCGCCGACGTCTGCACCGCGTGCGCGGACTTCCCACTCGCCGGGAACGTAGTCGAACTCCAGCCAGCCGTCTGCGCCGCCGTCCACGATGCCCTTGGAGCGGAGGATCATGCCGTAATTGCCGGTGTCCAGCTCGGTGAGGGCGTGCTCAATGTCGGCCTTGGAGAACTTCTTGGCCGTCTCGACGCCCCAGCTGGTGAAGACCTCATCGGCGTCATGGTCATGATGATGGTGATGATGACCGCAGCAGCAATGCTCGTCGTGGTCATCATGGTCGTGGTGGTGATGATGCTCATGCTCGCCTTCATCATCGTCATCGTGGTCATGGTGATGGCCGCAGCAGCAATGCTCATCATGCTCATCGTCGTGGTCGTGGTGGTGATGATGCTCGTGCTCATCTTCATCATCGTCGTCGTCATCATGATGATGGCCGCAGCAGCAATGCTCATCATGGTCATCATCGTGGTCGTGGTGATGATGGTGTTCGTGCTCTTCTTCCTCGTCCTCGTGGGCGTGCTCCTCGTTGGCCTTGGCAGCCATAGCGATCAGCTCAGCCTTGAAGTCGTCCTTGGTGGACATGGCCTTCAGGATCTGCTCGCCGGTCAGGGCGTCCCAGGCAGTGGTGACGATGGTAGCGGTGGGGTTCTTCTCACGCAGCATGGCCACAGCGGCGGCGATCTTTTCCTCGGTGGCGTTCTGGGTGCGGCTCAGGATGATGCAGCTTGCGTGGCTGATCTGGTCGTCGTAGAACTCACCGAAGTTCTTCATATACATCTTGACCTTGTTGACGTCGGCCACGGTGACGAAGCTGCTCAGCTGAACATCCAGATGCTCGGCCACGCCCTCGACAGCGCGGGTCACGTCGGACAGCTTGCCGACGCCAGAGGGCTCGATAACGATGCGGTCGGGGTGGTACTGCTCCACCACCTGCTGCAGAGCGGCGCGGAAATCGCCCACCAGAGAGCAGCAGATGCAGCCGGCGTTCAGCTCATTGATCTGGATGCCGGACTCCTTCAAAAAGCCGCCGTCGATGCCGATCTCGCCGAACTCGTTCTCGATGAGCACGACCTTCTGGCCGGCAAAGGACTCTTTGATGAGCTTCTTGATAAGGGTGGTCTTACCGGCGCCAAGGAAGCCGGAGAAAATATCAATCTTGGTCATAGTCTGAAATGCCTCTTTCTTTTATGCAGACGCCGCAAAGGCGCTGCCCAGCAGGCCCGTCGGGCCTTACAAGCAGTCCGGGCCGCTGAGTGCTGACCCGTAAAATTCCTACACTCCTATTATAACAAGGCTGTCAATGGCAAACCGGCCTTTTTGATGAGAAATTTGTAACATTTTTTGCAATTTGTTTGCATTTTCGGGCGGCAGGACCAAAATGAACCCCGCGAATTGCATTCTGCGCCCCGGAATGATACAATAAGGTACAGCAAACCATCGCCGCCGGACGTTTTTCCGGCAGAATAAAGAAAGAAGGCTTTTTGACATGAGCATGAATACCGTTCCCGAGCGTCTGGCCGCCCTGCGCGCGGCCATGAAGGCAAACGGCGTGGACGTCTACCTCATCCCGGTGGGAGACCCGCACGCCAGCGAGTATATGCCCGACCACTACACTGCCCTGACCTACTTCTCCGGCTTCCACGGCGAGAACTCCAACTTCGTCGTCACCATGACCGAGAGCGCTGTCTGGGCCGATGGCCGTTACTTCGTGCAGGCCGAGAAGGAGATCGCAGGCACGGAGATCCAGCTGATGCGGATGGGCGAGCCGGGCGTGCCGACCGCCGAGCAGTACTGCGGCAAAGTCCTGCCCGAGGGCGGCAAGCTGGGCCTCTGCGGCCTGACTGCTTCCTGCGGTCTGGTGCGCAGCCTGCAGAAAGAACTGGACGCCAAGAAAGGCACCATCAAGCTGCTGAACCTCGAGGACGAGCTGTGGACGGAGGGCCGTCCCGCCCTGCCCGCTACCCCGGCATGGCTCCTGCCGAAAGAGTACGCAGGCTTCTCCCCTGCCGAGAAGCTGGGCCAGCTGCGTGCGAAGCTCTCTGAGCTGGGCTGCACCGCACAGCTGGTGGGCAAGCTGGACAATCTGGCATGGCTGCTCAATCTGCGTGCGATGGACATTCAATGCACCCCCTATGCAATGGCTTACTGCTATGTGACCCCCGATAAGGCGACGCTCTTCATCAACACCGCCCGCGTCAGCGCCGAGGCTGCTGCGGAGCTGAAGGCAAACGGCGTGGAGCTGGCCGAGTACGACGATGTGCTCACCATCCTCGCCGCCCAGACCGAAGAGCAGACCGTTCTGGCCGACCCCGCTTCCGTCAACTACGCTGTTTACCAGACCCTGCAGGCCAACCCGGCTCTGACCGTCAAGGACGAGGCCGACCCCCTGCTGCCCATGAAGGGCGTCAAGAACGAAGTCGAGCTGGCTCACACCCGCGAAGCTCACATCCGGGACGGCGTGGCTATGGTGCGCTTCCAGATCGAGCTGGAGAACCGTCTGGCCGCCGGCGAAGAGCTGACCGAGCTGACCATCGACGAGATCCTCCACAAGTACCGCGGCGCACAGGACAAGTTCCTGACCGAGAGCTTCGGCACCATTGCAGCTTACGGCCCCAACGCCGCCATGATGCACTACCACGCCACCGAGGAAGACCACGCAAAGCTCGAGAAGAAGGGCTTCTTGCTGGTGGACAGCGGCGCGACCTATATGGACGGCACCACCGACATCACCCGCACCTACCCGCTGGGTGAGCTGACGGAGGACGAGCGCCTGTTCTACACCTGGACTTTACAGTGCCACATCGACATCGCCCGGGCTGTCTGGCTGGACTACTGCGACGGCCATATGCTGGACACCATCGCCCGTGAGCCGCTGTGGCGCCACCTCATCAACTACCGCTGCGGCACCGGCCACAGCGTCAGCCATGTGGGCAACGTCCACGAAGGCCCCCACGCCCTGAACGGCCGCAACACCACCGTCTTCAAGCCGGGCATGATCGTCACCGACGAGCCGGGCGTCTATGAGGGCGGCGTCGTCGGCATCCGCATCGAGAATGAGCTGGAGTGCTGCCACAAGGCATCCAACCAGTACGGCGAGTTCCTGGCATTCTGCCCCATCACGTTCGTGCCGATCGCCACCTCCCCCATCGTCCCGGGCGTTCTGAGCCGCGACGAGCTGGATTGGCTGAACGCCTACCACCGCGAGGTCTTCGAGAAGCTGGCTCCCCGCCTGACCGAGGACGAGCGCGACTGGCTGGCTAAGAAGTGTGCCGCCATCGGAGCGTAAATAAAAAAGCGGGAGGCCCCGCAGGGGCCTCCCGCTTTTCTTTAGGATGAGATCTCTGCCTTGTGCTCTTTCCAGTAGGCTTTTGCCTCATCGATGACCTTCTTGAAGGGGCCGGAGGGGTAAGTGCTCTCGGCGATGTCGATGAGGAATTTATAGAGCTGGGGCCGCACCTGCTCATACATCCCAAGCCGGGTGTAGAGGTCCTTGTAGTAGTGGAACACCTGGATCTTGTTCTGCACCAGAGTGGCAGGCTTTATCTGGGTGTGGCAGATGCTCTGAGGGTTCTGGACGTAGTAGTAGCCGGGCTGCGGGATGGACGCAAAGACTTCGGCGTACTGGATATACTGCATGTTGAACACGAGGTCTTCGGCCCAGCGCATCTCGCTGGTAAAGCGGATGTCGTGCCGAGTGAGGATGTCGCGGCGGTAGAGCTTGTTCCAGAGCACGCTGTAAAAGTAAGAGGCGGGCTTATCCATCAGGCGGCGGGCGAAGGTGTCCTTGTCGTAGACGCCCTCGGGCAGGAAACCGTATTCCCGGTTCTCCGGCGGGCGTGCAACATGCATGACGCCGAGGTCGTCCTGGATCTTTTCCAGCACCTGTTCCGGCTTTGACGCCCCGGCGGGGATGACCATGGTGTAGGGCGAGATGACGAGGTCGGCACCGGTCTTCTCTGCCGCCTCTACCAGCCGGGCGGTGTAGTCCGGGGCGATGTAGTCATCGCTGTCCACGAACTGGACGTACTTGCCGCCGGCAAGCTTCAGGCCGAGGTTCCGGGTGTCGGACACGCCGGAGTTTGCCTTGTCCACCAGCAGGATGCGGCTGTCCTTTTTGCGGAACTCCTCGCAGACGGGCAGGCTCTTATCTTTGGAGCCGTCGTTGATGACGATGAGCTCGAGGTTCTTGTACTCCTGCCCGCAGATGCTTTCGAGGCAGCGGCTCAGGTGGCTCTGGGCATTGTACACAGGGACGATGATGCTGACGAAAGGCATTTCCATAGCAGTTTCTCCTTTTGCTTTCTTCTGTTTTTCAGAAGCTGTTTTCGTGAGCGGGGTGCGCAATGCTTATGAAAACGGCTTCTCAGAGCAATGATACTCCCGCCGGGCCGAAAAAGCAAGCGCCGGCGGCAGGCCCGAAAGGGGGCTTCGGAATGATATTTCATATCGCGGTGTGCAGCCCGGACAGCGTCCTCCGCAGCCGGGTGGAGCGGCAGTGTCTCGACTATTATGCCCGGCGGGACGACGCCTGCATCATCGAGCAGCTGGACAGCCCGGAAGCCCTGCTGGCCCGGGACGACGCCGGGGAGCGGTACGAGCTGTACCTCATCGAGCTGCCGTCCACGGCAGCCGCCGCGTCGCTGCAGGCGGCGGCTGCTCTCCGCAGTCGGGGGCGGCGCAGCCCGCTGGCTTTTCTGGCCCACACGCCCGCCCACGCCTACAGCGCCTACCGGGTGGACGCCATGCAGTATTTATTGCTGCCTGTCCCGCCGGAACAGCTGGACGCTCTGCTGGCCCGGGCCACCGAGCCGGAGTACGGCCCGGCCATCCCGGTAGCCACGGCATCGGGTCTGCGGGTGCTGCCCTTCGCGGACATCGAATACCTCGAGTGTACCCACCATGTGGTGCATTTCCATCTCGCCAGCGGCGAGGATGTGCCGTCCCTGTCTGTCCGGGTGCCGTTCGCGCAGGTGGCCCAGCCGCTTTTAACGGATGAGCGCTTCGTCCAGCTCCACCGCTCCTATGTGGTCAATCTGGCGGCGGTGTCCCAGCTGGCGGCGGGTGAGTTCTGGATGCAGAGCGGCGCACGGGTCCCTGTCCCCCGCGGGCGGGAGCCTGCAGCCCGCACGGCGCTGAAAGATTATCTGGAAAAGCAGTTCCGATAAAGCAATGGGGAGGCCCTTCCGGGCCTCCCCATTGCTTTATAATTTTGTCCAGTCCAGCTGTGTCCAGTCGTGTATGTACTGGTCGGCGAGGCGCTGCAATTCGGGCTGATCGGCAGCGCTGGTCTCATCCTCGATGTCGATGAGGTAGAAGCCGCACTGCCTGGCCGTACGGGTGGCGTAGACAGCGTCCTCGCAGACAACGGCGTCGGCGGGTTCGCTGCCGCCCAGCCGCTCGAGGACTTCGTGGAACACCTCGGGGTGAGCCTTGCTCTTCGCGCCCTGCGCGGTGTAGAAGAACTCGAAACAGTCTGCGACGCCCAGCCGGGTGAGCACCTCTTCGCACTGCTCTGCCCAGGTGTTGGAGCAGATGCACATCCGCACGCCCTCGGCTTTCAGCCGGGCCAGCATCTCCCGGACGCCGGGCTTCAGCTCAACTTTTTTGTACAGGTCCCGGATGACCTGCCGCATGGCAGGCTCGTAGTCCCGGAGGGTCAGGGGCAGATCGTAGGTGCGGATGAGATACTCCGCGCCCTCCACCATCCCCATGCTCAGCAGAACATCGTGGATGCCGGGTCTTGCGGTGCGGCCATAGCGGCGCAGCAGCTCCAGCGGTGCGCCCTGCCACACCACGGTCATGCTGTCGGTGAGGGTGCCGTCCATGTCGAAAATCCATTGCTTGCGGTGCATCTGTCGTCCTCCTGAATCGTTCTGGCAAGGTGAATTTATTATAGCACATTTTTTGTTACAAAAACAGAGAGAAATCTCCCGGGAAATATGCTATAATCTAGGCAAAACCGGAACGCATCAAAGGAGGCAGAAAACATGGCGCAGAACAACACCCCCGTAAAGGCGCTGGTGCTGGCGGGCGGGGGCGCCCGCGGCAGCTATCAGGTGGGCGTCTGGCGGGCGCTGACCGAGCTGGGCTGGCGGCCCCAGATCATTACGGGTACCAGCGTCGGCAGCCTGAACGGCGCCATGTTCGCCCTCGACCTCTACGAGACGGCCCGGGACATGTGGCTGACCATCCGCAGCCAGGATGTGATGGAGCTGCCCGCCGAGGATGCGCCGCTTCCTGAGCTGCACGCATTCCTCAAAGACGCTGTGACTCAGGGCGGCATGGACGTCACCCCGCTGGAAGAGATCGTCGAGCGGGTGCTGGACGAAGAGAAACTCCGCAAAAGCCCCATCCGGCTGGGCCTTGTGACCGTGGAGCAGAAGACCCTCAAGGCCCGGGAGCTTCCGCTGGAAGACATCCCCGAGGGCAAGGTGAAAGACTACCTGCTGGCTTCGGCAGCCTGTTTCCCCGCCCTGCGGGCCCACACCATCGACGGGGTGTCTTACCTCGACGGCGGCTACCGGGACAATATGCCCACCGCGCTGGCCCAGAAGATGGGCGCAGAAGAGCTGGTCTGTGTGGACCTGGAGGGTGTGGGCATCACCCGCCCCAACCGCACCGGCCTGCCCACCACCCTCATCCGAAGCTACTGGGAGCTGGGCGACATCCTCCGCTTCGAGCCCGCCACCGCCCGGCGGAACATCGAGCTGGGCTACCACGATACATTGCGGGCCTTCGGGCGGCTGCGGGGCTGCGCCTACGCTGTGGACAGCGGGGCTGAGAGCAGCGCGGATGCTGCCGCATTCCATGCGGCCTTCGAGGCCGTCCAGAAGGACGTGCGGGAAAAGCACCCCTCCACCCTGACGGCAGACGCTGCTCTCCTGCTGGCAAAACTCTCAGATGCAGAGCTTGCCCCGCTGGAAGCCGTGGCTGAGGACGTGGGCGTAGACCCCGCCCCCTACTACACCACCCGTACTTTGGGAGAAGCTTTCCTTGCAAAATGCGACTTCGAGCGCCTCAGGAGCTTCGAGCCGCTGTTCGAGGGTGAAGCAGGCCCGGCGCAGGCCGCGCGGGCCGCTCTGCTGCCCAACACCTTTTTGCAGGCACTGGTCTGCCGGGCGCTGACCGGCAGAGTGCCGCCGGAGGAGATGGAAACATGAAGGTATATAAGGGCTTTACCGCATCGCCCGGCCTCGTGCTGGGTCAGGTCAGCCGGCTGGACCGCCCGCCGCTGGTGTTCGGCGAGGGGCCTTTCCACCCCGAACAGGAAAAGCAGGCGCTGGAAGACGCCATCAAGGTCGCTCAGCAGGAGCTGGACGAGATGGCCGGCCGTGCCGCGCCCTCGGAGCAGGCCATCTTCCTGTTCCAGAGCATGATGCTGGAAGACGAGGGCTTCATGAATGAGGTGGCTTTCCAGATAAAAGCCGGCGTCGGTGCCGCCGAGGCGATGGACCGTGTGGGCCACCGTTACGCCGCCCAGCTGGCCGCCATGAAGGACAACGCCTACATGCAGCTGCGGAGCGTGGACATCCTCGACGTGACCCAGCGCATCACCAACATCCTCTGCCACCGGATCCGCAGCTGGCTGGCCCTCGACCACCCGGTCATCCTTGCGTCTGACCTGCTCATGCCCACCGATCTGTTCAGCGTCCCGGCGGGCCGCATCCTCGGCCTCATCACCGCCGAGGGCAGCGGCCAGAGCCATGCGGCCATCATCGCCCGCTCGCTGAACATCCCGGGCATCACCCAGGTGGGCGAAGATTTCCTGAAAGACTGCGACGGCCGCGAGGTCATCCTGAACGCCACCGAGGGTGAGTGCATCCTTGACCCGGATGCCGCCGCCCGGCAGAGCGCCATCACCTGCATCTGCGAGATGCAGCGCCAGAACAAGGAGCTGAACGCCCAGCTTGAGCTGCCCAACCGCACCCGGGACGGCGAGGAGTTCGAGCTTCTGGCCAACTGCTTCGGCCCCGAGGACGTGGGGACCGCGATGGAGTCCGGCGCGTCCGGCGTGGGCCTGCTGCGCAGCAGCTACATGATGATGCCCGGCCATGCCATGGACGAGCAGGAGCAGTATCTGTTCTACACCTCCTGCCTCGCCGCCGCCAAGGGAAAGATGGTGACGGTGCGCACCTTCGACTTCGGTGCTGACCGCACCATGGCCGACGCCTATCAGGGCGTCCAGTCCTCCAAGCTGGGCCTGCGGGGCATCCGCAGCAGCCTGCGCAATATGCCCCAGATGGCAGTTCAGATCTGCGCCCTCATGCGTGCCGCCGCAAAAGGCCCGCTGCGGGTCATGTTCCCCATGGTGACGAACATCGAGGACTGGGATTCCGCCATGCAGGTGGTAGACTACTGCCGCCGCAAGCTCGCCGAGCGGGGCGTGGAGTTCGAGCCTGACGTCCCCTTCGGCGTCATGCTCAGCGTACCCGCCGCCTGCCTGACGGCAGAGGACTTCACGGCCCACGGCTGCCGCTTCTTCGTCATCGGCACCAACGATTTGACCCAGTACACCCACGCGGTGAGCCGGGAACTGGCCATTGCCGAGCACTACTATCGCCCCGCCAGCCCGGCCATGAAAAAGCTCATCGCCATGGTGGTGGACGCCGCCAGGAAAGCGGACATCCCCGTCACCATCTGCGGCCTCGCCGTCGGCAATGCCGTCAACGCGACCCAGTATCTCCGCCTCGGACTGCGCAGCTTCTCCATGAGCCCGCAGAACCTGCTGACCATCAAAAAGGCCCTGCGGGATGCAGATGCGAAATAAACCGTGCCATTGACAGTTTGAAGTTGATGTAGTACAATGTACTATGAAAAGGAGATGATGGTATGGCATTCTCGATTCGGTTATCGGAAGAAGAACGGCAGCTGGCCGACAGCTATGCAAAGCTCCATTCCATGTCGATGGGCGAAGCATTCAAGCGGGCGCTGTTCGACAAAATCGAAGAGGATTATGACATTACCGCCGCAGAGGAAGCCTACGGCGAGTATCAGTGCAGCGGAAAGAAGAGCCGCCCGGTGGGTGAGTTCTGGAAGGAACTCGACTTATGAAATACCGGGTGGAAACGACGCCGCGATTTGAAAAGGAATTTCGAAAATTAGACCGCTATACCCAGCGGATGCTGAAAGCGTGGATAGACAAAAACCTCGTGGACTGCGCTGACCCACGCGCCCACGGCAAGGGCCTGACGGCCAACCGGAGCGGACAGTGGAGGTATCGCATTGGAGATTACCGTCTGCTCTGCCTCATTGAGGATGAAGAGCTGGTGATCCTGGCTCTGACAGTAGGCCATCGGCGTGAAGTGTATCAGAACTGAATACAGCAAAACGGCGTCCCGCCTCGGCGGGACGCCGTTTCTGATGTCAGAACTTATTCGAGGTTCCCCGTCAGGGTCATGACGGCAGAGACAACGGCCAGCGGGGCCGTCTCACAGCGGAGGATGCGGGGGCCGAGGCCGACGGTCTTTGCGCCGGCTTTTGCGGCCATCTCGGCTTCCTCGGCGGCGAAGCCGCCCTCTGCGCCGGTGATGATGGCGATCTTCAGCTTTTCGCCATCGGCGGGCGTGGCCTCAGCCAGCAGCTGGCGCAGGGGTGCGCCGCCGCACTCGTAGCAGAAGAGCACGAGGTCATACTGGTCGAGGCTGCGGCAGACGGCCCCGAAGTTGGGCAGCGGAAGGGCCACATCCGGCAGTACGCCCCGGCCGCACTGCTTGGCGGCTTCAAAGGCGATGCGGTTGTAGCGCTCGTTTTTCTGCTCTTCCTTCTTGGGCGCGGCCACGCAGTAGCGGCTGAAAAACGGGATGAAGTGGTCACAGCCCAGCTCGACGCCGTGGCGGATGACCTGCTCCAGCTTGTCCTGCTTGGGGTAGCCCACCAGCAGGGTGACGTCCACGGTGGGCTCTGCGGCACTGGGATAGCCCGGCTCCACGCTGAACTCCACCGTCTCGTCGCCGAAACCGGTGATGGTGGCAGTATACTCGACGGCGCTGCCGTCGCAGAGGATGACGGTGTCCCCCAGTTTGCCCCGCATCACGCGGGAGAGATGGTGGGCATCGGCCCCCCGCAGCACGGCGGTGCCGTCGGAAATTTCAGTGGTAAAATAACGGTGCGGCATGGTTCCTCCTTGAGCGTCCTTGCCCTCTCCGTCATTGCTCACGCAATGCCACCTCTCCCAAAGGGAGAGGCTTTTGCCTGCCCGTTACGTCTTTGGCTCTCCCTTTGGGAGAGCTGGACGCGAAGCGGCCTGAGAGGGCAAGCCCGTTAAAAATTTTACGCTTTTTTGCAGACGATGCACTCCCAGCCGCGCTTCTCCTTCACTTCCAGCACGGCGAGGCCGGCGGCTTCCAGCGCAGCGATGACCTCATCCTTCCGGCTGTCGATGATGCCGCTGGCGATGAAGACGGCGTCGTCGGCCATCAGGCCGGGGACGGCGGGGGCCAGGGACATGATGGCGTTGGCCACGATGTTGGCTGTGATGATGTCGTACTTGCCGCTGGCCTTGTCGGACAGATCGCCCACGAGGACGGTCAGCTTGTCGGCCACGCCGTTGAGGGCGGCGTTCTCGCCGGCGGTGCGGACGGCCACGGGGTCGATGTCCACGCCCTCGGCCACGGCTGCGCCCAGCTTGAGGGCTGCGATGGCGAGGATGCCGCTGCCGGTGCCGATGTCCAGCACCCGCTCGCCGCCCTTGACCCGCTCGTCCAGCACTTCGAGGCAGAGGTTGGTGGTCTCATGGCCGCCGGTGCCGAAAGCAAGGCCCGGGTCGAGGATGAGCTTGACGCGGTCGGTATCATAGTCCTGCCAGGACGGCACGATGGCGAGGCGCTGGCCCACGTCCATCGGGTGGTAATACTTGCGCCAGCCGTTCTGCCAGTCCTCCTGCTCCACCCCCTCGGTCTCGGAGGTGTAGGGGATGCCTGCGGCCTCCATCCGGGCCGCGATGAGGGCCAGCGTCTCCACCGGCGAAGCGCCCGGCTCGAGGTACATGTGGATGATGACGGTGTCCCGGGGCTTGTCCAGCAGCTCCTGCTCGATGAGGTCTACGTGGGCGATCTGCTCCACCTGTTCCTCGATGTCGCTGTAGTCTTCGATATAAATGCCGCCCTCCGCGATCATGGTGGCCACGGCCTCAGCGGCCTCGGCGTCGGCTTTGGATACGGTCAGGCGAATATCAGTCCATTCCATAAGGATGCTCCTTCCGTGTATTGGGGATATACTGTCTTTATAGTACCCGATTCCGGCCCGGGATGCAAGCTCTCGGGCCGAAAGATGCCCGAAAAGGCTTTCTTTTTTCCCGGCAGTATGTTAATATGGTGTTGTACCCGGACTGGGTCCGGGCGGCTTCCTGCCGGAAGCGCCCGCCGCATCGTTCCCCAAAGGAGGAATTATCGTATGTTTTTGGGAATGGATATTTACAGCTGGATCGCCGCTATCGTCATCGCGCTCATCGTCACATTCCTTCCGATCACGCTGCCGTTCAAGATCGTTCTTGCCATGGTGGCCATGGCCTGCTTCTATTTTGGACGCAAGTATTATCACAACCATAAGAACGGCGGGGCAAAGACGCCCAGCATGAGCTCTGCCGAGAGCGAGGCACTGGCCTCCGGCATCCTGAAAGCCCTCGGCGGCAAGGATAATATCGCCAAGGTGGACTACTGCGCCACCCGCCTCCGCTTTGAGGTACACAGCTACGCCTCCGTGGACGAGGCCGCTGCCAAGGCCGCAGGCGCAGAGGGCGTCATCCGCCCGGCCAAGAACGCCTGCCAGGTGGTCATCAAGGGCGATGTGCAGGCTGTGTACGATGCCCTGCGCAAGCAGCTGTAACGAAGAAGCTGTTTTCTTACGAAAACAACTTCTCAAACACCGCCGGGAACGGGCCGCTGCGCCCGGCCCCGGCGGTATTTTTATCGGAAAGGAATTTTGATATGAAGCCCCAGAACTTTACGTGGAAGAAACTCACCGACGACGAGCTGACGCGGGTGTATCTGGACGAGATGCGCCGCGACTTCCCGCCCAGCGAGCTGAAACCCCTGAGCATGATACTGAACAGTGAAGCCGTCGGCATGGCCCACACCTGGGGCGTGTTCGAGGGGGAGACGCTGGTGTCCTATCTGCTGATGGTGCAGCCTATGGGCTGTGAAGTGAGCCAGCTGGACTACTTCTCCGTCCTGCCCGCCTACCGCAGCACCGGCATCGGCGCACGTTTGCTGGCCGCTCTGCCCGCCCACGAGGAGGGCGCAAAGGCCATCCTCATCGAGGCCGAGTGTCCCGAGAAGGCTGACGACGAGGTCATGGCCGTCCGGCGTCTGGGCTTTTATGCCCGCTGCGGGGCCGTTGACACCGGCTGGACGGAGCGTCTTTTCGACGCATGGTTCCGGGTGCTGGTCCTGCCTGCCGAGGGGGAGACACTGGATGCGGAGACGGCCAACAAAGAGCTGGCCGACTGCTACAGCCGGGTGATGGGCGCGGACAAGTGGCGCAGATATGTCCAGCTCTACCGCCCGGACGGCACGGAAGAGAAATTCTGATTCGATCATAGGCTCTGAAAGGCTGCTTTACGTTCTGTGAAGCAGCCTTTTTTGCACCCATCAGCGGGCGGGATGCACAAACGAACGTGCGGATTTTTGACAGTTTGACCGGAAATGTAAAATCGAGTGTCCTGTTTTCCACACCGACTTTACCAGAGGATGACAGCGGCGCAAAAACACTGCACAAAGCTTTACCTGCATTTTGCGCCGCCATGGTCGCAGCTGGATGGGCGGTGCGCTACAATAAAGGCGTCCCAAGAGAGATACAATGAGGAAAAGGAAAACAGCCCGGCCAGAACAAAAGGGCCGGCCCAATTGAAGGAGATATTATTATGAAAAAGATCACTCGTCGTTCGTTCCTGTCCGTCTGCGGCGCTGCTGCCGCTGCTGCTGCCCTGACCGCCTGCGGCGGTGCAGCTTCTTCCACTGCTGCCTCTTCTGCCGCCGCATCCAGCACCGCAGCTTCCGCTTCTTCTACGGCTGCGCTGTCCGGCAATGTCGCCACCGGCGGTTCCACCTCTATGAAGAACGTCATCGCCGCCCTGACCGAGGGCTTCGCTGAGCTCGAGCCGGATGTCACCATCAGCTATGACCCCACCGGTTCCGGCGCAGGCATCACCGGCGCTACCGATAAGACTCTGGACATCGGCCTTTCTTCCCGCGCCCTGAAGGCTGACGAGACCGGCGTCACCGGCACCATCGTAGCTCTGGACGGCATCGCCATCATCGTCAACAAGGACAGCAAGGTCGAGGACCTGACCGTTGATCAGCTCAAGCAGATGTTCACCGGCGAGATCACCAACTGGTCCGAGGTCGGCGGCGACGACGGCGAGATCGTTCTGGTGGGCCGCGAGGCTGGCTCCGGCACCCGCGATGGCTTCGAGAGCATCGTGGACGTCAAGGATTCCTGCAAGTACGCGCAGGAGCTGACGGCTACCGGCGCTGTCATCAGCGCTGTGGAGGCCAATCCTCTGGCCATCGGTTACGCTTCCCTGTCTGCCATCGGCGACACCGTCAAGGCTGTGACCGTCGGCGGCGTGGAGTGCAGCGAGGAGACCGTCAAGGACGGCAGCTATGAGGTGCAGCGTCCCTTCGTGTTCGTCACCAACGACTCCGTCACCCTCTCCGCTCAGGCTCAGGCGTTCTTCGACTTTGCTACCAGCACCGACGCCGCCGACCTCATCCGCACCGCAGGCGCTGTGCCGGTGAACGAGTAACTTTGTGAGGGGATCCCTCAGGTGTTTTTATGAAAAGATTCGAGCTTCCCCGCACCCCGGCCCAATGGCTGGAAGCTGTCATGAACGCCATCTTCTTCCTCTGCGGCATCCTCGCCGTGGGCTGCGTGGCTGTCATTACCATCTATATGTTCCTGTCGGGCCTGCCCGCCATCGGAAAGATCGGCCCGCTGAAGTTCCTCTTCGGCACCGAGTGGGCCTCCACGGCGTCCGAGCCGAAGTACGGCATCCTGCCCTTCGTGCTTTCGAGTATTTACGGCACCCTGGGCGCGTCCCTCATCGGCGTGCCGGTGGGCCTGCTGACAGCAGTGTTCCTCTCGAAAGCGGCAGCTCCCGGCGTGCGCAATGTGGTCGTCACGGCGGTGGAGCTGCTGAGCGGCATCCCCAGCGTGGTGTTCGGCCTGCTGGGCATGCAGGTGCTGGTGCCTGCGGTGGCGAAGGTGTTTGGCAAGGCGTCGGGCGCCTGCCTGCTGTCGGCCATCGTGGTGCTGTCCGTCATGATACTGCCCAGCATCGTGTCGGTGTCGGTGACGGCCCTCAACGCCGTGCCGCCCGAGTATGAGCAGGGCAGTCTGGCACTGGGGGCGACCGATACGGAAACGTGGTTTAAGATCAGCATCCCGGCGGCCAGGAGCGGCATTGCAGCCGGTATCGTTCTGGGCATCGGCCGCGCCATCGGCGAGGCAATGGCCGTCATGATGGTGGCCGGCAACAGCCCCAATATGCCGGACAGCCTCTTCCGCAGCGTCACCTTCCTGACCACGGCCATCGCCAAGGAGATGAGCTATGCCAGCGGCCTGCAGAAGCAGGCGCTGTTCAGCATCGCGCTGGTGCTGTTCGTCTTCATCATGGTCATCAATGTGCTGCTCAACGCTGTGCTGAAGGGAGGAAACAAGGATGAAAAGTGACTTCTCCCCCTCCCGCCGCGCATGGAACGTCATCATGACCGCGCTGGTCTGGGCGGCGGCAGTGCTGGTCATCGCCCTCACGGTGGGCGTCATCGGGCTGGTACTGGTGCGGGGCATCCCCAACATCAGCTGGGAATTCCTTTCCACCACCGCCAGCGTCCTCAAAGGCACCGACGGCATCCTGCCCGCTATCCTCAACACGTTATATGTCATCCTGCTCACCCTGCTCATCGTCCTTCCGCTGGGCGTGGGCGCGGCAGTTTACCTCACGGAGTACGCCTCCAACCGGAAGCTCATTGAGGTCATCGAGTTCACGAATGAGACGCTGGCGGGCATCCCCAGCATCATCTACGGCCTCGTGGGTATGCTGGTCTTCGCCCAGACCATGGGCTTTAAGACCTGCCTGCTCTCCGGCAGCCTGACGCTGGTGGTCATGAACCTGCCCACCATCATCCGTACCACGCAGGAGTCCCTCAAAACGGTGCCGCAGGGCTACCGGGAGGGTGCTCTGGGCCTCGGCGCGGGCAAGTGGCACATCATCCGCACCATCGTGCTGCCCTGCAGCATCGACGGCATCGTCACCGGCTGCATCCTGGCCGTGGGCCGTATCGTGGGTGAGAGCGCGGCCCTGCTCTTCACCGCCGGTGCGGCGGAAGTTATTGCAGGCAGCATCGCCAAGGCGTACACATCCAACGGCGCGACCCTCTCCGTCCTGCTCTATCTGCGGGCCTTCGAGGACGGCGACTTCGCCTCCGCCTGGGGCATCGGCGCAGTGCTGCTGGTCCTGGTGCTTCTCATCGACCTCGCAGCCCGTCTGGCAAAAACAAAGCTCAAACAGAAACAGTAAGGGGTATTTTATGGATAACAATATGCCGGTCATCTCGGCAAAAAATCTGAACCTCTGGTACGGCGACTTCAAGGCCCTCAAGGGCATCTCGCTGGATGTGGGCGAACAGGAGATCACTGCCCTCATCGGCCCCTCGGGCTGCGGCAAATCCACCTTCCTCAAGACCCTGAACCGGATGAACGACCTTGTGCCGAACGTCCGCATCGAGGGCGACGTCCGGCTCCGGGGTGAGGATATTTTCTCAAAGGAGATGCAGCTGACCGACCTGCGCCGCCGCGTGGGCATGGTCTTCCAGAAGGCGAACCCCTTCCCCATGAGCATCTACGACAATATTACTTATGGCCCCAAGCTCCACGGCGTCCGCAATAAAGCGGAGCTGGATGAGCTGGTGGAAAGCTCCCTGCGGGGCGCTGCCCTCTGGGACGAGGTGAAAGACCGCCTGAAAAAGAGCGCGCTGGGCCTCTCCGGCGGCCAGCAGCAGCGCCTGTGCATCGCCCGGGCTCTGGCTGTCAAGCCCGAAGTCCTGCTGATGGACGAGCCCACCAGCGCCCTCGACCCCGGCTCCACCATGAAGGTGGAAGAGCTGATGAGCGAGCTGAAAAAGAACTACACCGTGGTCATCGTCACCCATAACATGCAGCAGGCGGCCCGTATCAGCGACCGCACGGCATTCTTCCTGCTGGGTGAGCTGGTGGAGTGCGGCCCCACGAGCGAGATTTTCAGCACCCCGAAGGATAAGCGCACCGAGGACTACATCTCGGGCCGCTTCGGTTAAAAAGGAGGGTTTGCGATATGAGCACACGCACACAGTACGAAGCCGACCTCGCGGCTCTGAAGGGATCGCTGGCCAAGATGAGCCAGCTCTCTGCCGACGCGGTGGAAGATGCGCTGGAAGCCCTCTGCACGGCGGACGCCGAGGAAGCAAAGGGCATCATCAAGGGCGACACCGAGGTCAATCGGATGGAGCGGGACATCGAGCACCGCTGCATGACCCTGCTGCTGCGTCAGCAGCCGGTGGCAGGTGATCTGCGCTTTATCTCTGCTGCCATGAAGGTGGTGACAGACGTGGAGCGCATCGGTGACCATGCCGCCGACATCGCGGAGATCGTCCCCCATCTGGCCGGTGTCCGCAAGGCGGGCGACCCTGCCGTGAGCAGGAGCATTGAGATGGGCCGCAAAGCCCACAAGATGCTGCAGGACGCCATGGGCGCCTTTGCGGCAGAAGATGAGGCGGCGGCAAAAGCCGTCATCGACGCCGACGACGCGGTGGACTACGACTTCAACAGCATCAAGCGGATGCTGGCGGCGGAGATCGCCGCCGACCCCGGCAAGGTGGACGCCGCGCTGGATGTGCTGATGGTCATCAAGTACCTCGAGCGCATCGGCGACCACGCCGTGAACATCGCCGAGTGGGTGGAGTTCCTGCGCACGGGCCGGTATCACCACGAGAAGATGTTCTGAGTTCTGTTTTCCTCTTTTTCTTTTCCTGAAAAGCTGCTGCCCGAGGCGGGCGGCAGCTTTTGCTTTGTCGAAACCCCGTCTGAAAAATTTTGGAGTTTTTTCTTGTCTTATGCAATTTCCGGCCCGGCTGCGCCGTATTATAGGCAGAAGCCTCCCAACAGAGGGATGCTTATGAGACCTGAGCGCGGCCCGGCTCCGACATCCCCCCTGTCCCCGGCTGCGCCGCAACGGAGGATACCGATGAACACCAAGAATTTCCCGCTGGAAGCCTACGGCGCGGCCGTCAGCCGCGAAGAGCTGGTGCAGGCGGCTTTGGATGAGATCACCAAGAATTACCGTGAGGCCAGCCTCTCCAATGTGGCCCGCAGTTACGGCGTCTCTCTGGCCTATGTCAGCGAGTGCGTCCGGGCGCAGACAGGCCGTACTTACAAGGAATTGCTCCAGAAGCACCGGATGGAGACTGCCGCCCGCCTGCTGCGCCGCAGCGACTGGAACATCCAGCAAATCATCACCTATGTCGGCTACGAGAACACCAGTTATTTCTACCGCCTGTTCCACGAGCGGTACGGCCAGAGCCCCCGTGAGTACCGTCAGAGCCGCGCGGCCCGCACCCGCACACCGGCCTGACCTTTGAGCACACCGCGAAAAAAGACGTCCCGTGTCTGCGGGACGTCTTTTGATGTCTTAAGATGGAAAAACGATGCAGAGTGTGTTACAATAAAAGCCAGACCTGCAAAAATGTGGGAGTGCGCTGCGGCGCACGGAAAGAGAAGGTGGAAACGGAATGTTTCGTGGAGCACGGCGCTCTGATCTGGAGCAAATTTTAGAGATCTATGCCCATGCCCGGAAAACAATGGCGGATTCGGGCAACCCGACCCAGTGGGGCGACAGCTATCCGCCGCAGGAGATGCTGGAAGAAGACATCGACTCCAACCGGCTGTTCGTCTATATGGTGAACGGCCGTCTCGAGGCGGTGTTTGCCTTCATCCTCGGGCCGGACCCCACCTACGCGAAAATCGAAGACGGCCAGTGGCTCAACGATGAGGTGCCTTACGGCACCATCCACCGGCTGGCCTCGGCAGGTGACCGCAGGGGCGTGGCGTCTGAGGTCATCGCATGGTGCCTCGAGCACTGCGAGAGCCTGCGGGCCGATACCCACGCCGACAACAAGATCATGCAGCATCTTCTCGAGAAGAACGGTTTTGCCCGCTGCGGCATCATCCATGTGGAAGACGGCACGCCCCGCGTCGCCTATCAGAAGCTGTCGGCCACCGTACACATGCAGGAAGAATAAGGAGGGACTGGCATGAAGATCACACAGGTAAAGCTGGGCCGTATCTCGACCCCGCTCCGCGTCCCCTTCAAGACAGCGCTGCGCACCGTGAGCAGCGTGGAGGACGTCATCGTTGAGCTGCACACCGACACCGGCGCGGTGGGCTACGGTGAGGCACCTCCTACCGGCGTCATCACCGGCGACACCACCGGAGCGATCATCGGCGCTATCCGTGACCACATCGCTCCGGCCATTCTGGGCCGCAACCTCGACGAGTTCGAGGATCTGACCGCCGCCGTGCAGAAGGCCCTCGTCCACAACACCAGCGCCAAGGCTGCCGTGGATATGGCCCTGTGGGACCTGCTGGGCCAGAAGTACAGCGCCCCGGTCTACCGGATGCTGGGCGGTGCGCGCAGCAATATCGTGACGGACATCACCATCAGCGTCAACCCGCCCGAGGAGATGGCCCGGGACGCCCGCACCGCCATCCAGCGCGGTTACGACTGCCTGAAGGTCAAGGTGGGCATCGACCCGGAGCTGGACGTGGCCCGTCTGGCCGCCGTCCGCGAGGCCGTGGGCAAGGACGTCAAGCTCCGCATCGACGCCAATCAGGCGTGGAATGCAAAGCAGGCTGTCCGCATCCTCGACCAGATGCAGGAGAAGGGTCTGGACATTGAGTTCGTCGAGCAGCCTGTCCCTGCGGCTGACCTCGAGGGGATGCAGTACGTCACCCGCCACGCCAGCGTGCCGGTGCTGGCCGATGAGAGCGTGTTCAGCCCGGCGGACGCCCTGCGCATCATGCAGACCGGCGCAGCCGATTTCGTGAACATCAAGCTGATGAAGTGCGGCGGCATCACCAACGCCCTCCGCATCGCCTCGGCGGCGGAGGTCTACGGCGTGGAGTGCATGATCGGCTGTATGCTGGAAGCCAAGATCTCGGTCAACGCAGCCGTGGAGCTGGCCTGCGCCAAGAAGATCATCACCAAAGTGGACCTGGACGGCCCGGTGCTCTGCAGCGAGGACCACATCCTCGGCGGCGCGGTCTTCGACGAGAAGAATATCACCGTTTCGGATGCACCCGGCATGGGCATCCAGGGTTTCGTCCCCGGCAAAGTGACCTATCTGGACGACTGAAAGATCAGAAAAAATAAATAAGAATGACTACCCCCCGGCAGACGAACTCTGCCGGGGGATTTTTCTGCCCTGAGCGGTGAAATATTTTAATTGTGTATTTCTATGACGCACACATAAGGCGGCGCGGAGGAAGGCTGAAAACGAAAAAATCTGCCGAAGCAGCCCGAAAAATTCACTGAAAACCTTTGACTTTTCTTCCGTGTGTGCTATAATAACAACTGTCTTTGGGTAAGAGACAGGAAAAGTGTGCGTCGAGGACGCACAAATACAGAGGAGTGTTTTATATGATGAATGGTGCAAAAGCCATTGTGAAGAAGTACAATGAGGTCAGCCTCATCCTTCGCATCGTCGTCGGTCTGGTCATCGGCGCGGTGCTGGCGCTTGCGGTGCCGGGTGCAGGCTGGGTCGGCGAGCTGGGCAGCCTGTTCGTCGGCGCACTGAAGGGCATCGCTCCGGTGCTGGTGTTCGTCATCGTGGCGAGCGCGCTGGCACAGGGCAGCTCCAAGCTGGACCGCCGCTTCGGTACGGTCATCTGGCTGTACATGCTCACCACCTTCCTTGCGGCTGCGATCGCTTCGATCACCAGCTTCATGTTCCCTGTGTCGGTCGTTCTGGCAGACGCTGCGCAGTCGGATGTGGTGCCGCAGGGTCTGGGCGAGGTGCTGGGCACCCTGCTCACCAACTTCGTCGCCAACCCTGTCAGCTCTCTGATGAGCGGCAACTACATCGGCATCCTGTTCTGGGCCTGCATGTTCGGCCTTGCCATGAAGAACATCGGCTCTGACACCACCAAGAAGTTCCTCGCCGACACTGCCGACGCTGTGTCGCAGGTGGTGCGCTGGATCATCAATCTGGCGCCCTTCGGCATCATGGGTCTGGTGTACACCAACGTGGCCGGCAACGGTCTGGCCATCTTTACCCAGTACGGCAAGCTGCTGGCCCTGCTGGTGGGTACCATGCTCTTCATGGCGTTCATCGTTTCGCCCTTCATCATGTTCCTCTATCTGCGCTGCAACCCGTATCCGCTGGTGTTCCGCTGCCTGAAGGAGTCCGGCCTGACCGCTTTCTTCACCCGCAGCTCTGCGGCCAACATCCCCGTCAACATGGCCCTGTGCGAGAAGCTGGGCCTCGATAAGGATATGTATTCCGTCTCCATCCCTCTGGGCGCTACCATCAATATGGATGGTGCGGCGATCACCATCACCATCATGACGCTGGCTGCGGCCAACACGCTGGGCATCCCCGTGACCCTGCCTGCCGCCATCGTCCTGAGCGCCATGTCCGCTCTGGGTGCCTGCGGCGCTTCCGGCGTGGCCGGCGGCTCTCTGCTGCTCATCCCCATGGCCTGCTCCCTGTTTGGCATCTCCAACGATGTGGCCATGCAGATGGTCGGTGTCGGCTTCATCATCGGCGTGATCCAGGACTCTGTGGAGACTGCGCTGAACTCTGCCGGCGACGTGGAGTTCGCCGCGACCGCCGAGTATCATCAGTGGCTCAAGCAGGGCAAACTCCTGCCGGACTTCCTCCGCAAGTAATAGGCAAAACAAAATGGCTGGGGCCGCGAGGCCCCAGCCGTTTTTCATGTGCGGAATTTGAAGTTCTTGAGGATATTGTTCAGGCTGCGCTCGATGTGCTTTGCCATTTCCTTCTGGGCGGCCTTGGCATCCTGTTTCTGGATGGCCTTGAGGATGTCAATATGCTCCTGAGTGGACTTGATATAATGGTCCAGCTTCGGGGAGGCAATGCCCACGCTGGGGCCGTTCCAGAGACTGGACAGGAATTTGTAGAGCCGCTCGTTGTCTGCCGCTGTCCAGATGGCGGAGTGGACGGCAAGGTTCAGCTCTTCGTATTCCTCCGTTGAAACGCTGTCCATATGGCGTTGCAGAGCTTCCAGCTTTTTGATGTAGTCGGCGGCGTCCGGCATCCCCCGCTGGGCGGCGCGCTTTGCGGCCTCCGATTCCAGCAGGATGCGCATTTCGTAATGGTCGGTGATGTATTTCTCGTCGATGGTCTTGACGATGGCGCCCCGGTTCATCCGCAGCTCGATGAGGCCCTCGGCCTCCAGAGTCTGGAATGCTTCCCGCACCGGCGTGCGGCTGACGCCCAGCCGCTCGGCAGTCTCGGTCAGGCTCAGTTCATCGCCGCTCTTGTACTCGCCGGAAAAGAGCGCTTTTCGCAGGATGGCGGTGATCTGTACCCGAACGGGCATGGCTTTTTTTAAGCTGTCCATAGTGTGGTGTGCCTCCATAGGATCTGAAATCCCGGCTTTTCCGGACGGAAAGACCGGGATATTATTATTTTTCTATTTAAGAATATCATTTCCGAAATATCGTGTCAAACATTTTAGAAATGGAATATCGTATACGATATTCGTCGTTCTCCACAAAAAAGATGTCTGAAATTTAGAGATAGCGGAGAAAGCGGCTCATCCCTCTTGAAAACAGCGTTGAAACGTGGTACTGTAGAGCCACCGAAAAGAAATTGTATACGATATTCAAAATTTAAAAAAGAGAACGGGAGGATTCCACCATGCACGCCATCGAAAAAATCTTGGCCAAGAACAGCGGCAGAGCCGAGGTCCACACCGGCGAGATCGTGACCGCCAAGGTCGATTTTGCCGAGATCAACGACCTCTATCTCCAGACGGTCTATTCCTTCTACGAGATGGGCGGCGAGAAGGTCTGGAACCGGGAGCGGGCGGCTTTCGTCTTTGACCACTACGCCCCCTGCCCCGACATCAAGAGCGCAGCAAACCACAAGGAGATGCGCGAGTTTGCCAAAAAGAACGACCTGCGCTTCCACTTTGACACCAACTGCGGCGTCTGCCATCAGGTCATGCCGGAAGCCGGCGTCATCTACCCGGGCATGATCGTGGTCGCCACCGACAGCCACACCACCACCCACGGTGCTTTCGGTGCGATGGGTACCGGCTGCGGCGCCACCGATATGGCTACCATCCTGATGACCGGCGAGCTGTGGTTCCGTGTGCCGGAGATCATCGAAGTCCGTCTGGACGGCGAGGCGCAGAAGGGCGTCTACCCCAAGGACGTCATCCTCGAAGTTCTGGGCCGCATCCGTGCTGACGGTGCTGTGTATAAAGCCATCGACTTCACCGGCAGTTACGTCGAGAAGCTGAACGTCGCAGGCCGCATGACCATCTGCAATATGGCGGTCGAGATGGGCGCCAAGACCGCCTATATGCAGCCCAACGCCGACGTGCTGAACTACGTGGATAAGCGTGCTGTCCGCCCCTACGAGGTGCAGTTCACCGACCCCGATTTCCAGTACGAAGAGAGCTATGTGTTCGATGTCTCCAAGATCGAGCCGAACCTTGCCTGCCCCAGCAGCGTCGAGAATGTCCATCCCCTGTCTGAGGTGGTGGCAAACGGCCCCATCAAGCTGAATCAGGGCTACATCGGCAGCTGCACCGGCGGCCGCGTGGAAGACATCGCCATCGCTGCCAAGATCCTGAAGGGCAGACACATCCCCGAGTATACCCGTCTGATCGTCGTTCCCGCTTCCAACGAGGTCATGCAGGAGTGCATGAAGGCCGGCTACATTCAGGATCTGATGAATGCCGGTGCTACCATCACCACCCCCGGCTGCGGTGCCTGCCTCGGCGCACATGAGGGCATCCTTGCTCCGGGTGAGGTCTGCATCACCAGCACCAACCGCAACTTCCCGGGCCGCATGGGCTCCACCGAGGCTCTGATGTACCTCGCCAGCCCGGCCACCGTTGCCGCCAGCATGGTGAACGGCTGCATCACCGACCCCAGAGATTTTCTGTGAGATTTGAAAAAGGAGGAACATTCTTATGAACAGTGAGATCACTGGAAAGATCATCGTCATGGGCGACAACATCGACACCGACCAGATCTACCCCGGCTGCTATCTGGCCCTGACCGACCCGAAGGAGATCGGCAGCCACTGCCTGAGCGGCGTGGACGAGAACATCGCCGCCAACTTCCCGCAGGGCGGCATTGTGGTGGCAGGCCGCAACTTCGGCTGCGGCTCGTCCCGTGAGCACGCCCCCATCGCCCTTCTGAACATGGGCGCAAAGGCGGTCATCGCCGATTCCTTCGCCCGCATCTTCTTCCGCAATGCGGTCAATCTGGGCCTTGTTCCGGTCATCTGCAAGGGCATCAGCAAAAAGGTAAAAGAAGGTCAGACCCTGACCCTCGACTTCGTCAAGGGCGTCGTCACCGTGCAGGAGACCGGCGAGAGCTACCCCTGCGAGGCACTGGGCGAACAGGCTATGAAGATCCTTGCCGCAGGCGGCATCAAGCCCCTGATGCGCGCCCGCTTCGCAAAAGAAAAAGCGGAACAAAAAGCAGAGTAATGTGACGCGTGGAAAAATCTGGAGAAAAGAGTTAGAAGAGTTATAAGAAGTGTAAATTGAAGAGAAAGATACGGGGGCAGTTCGTGAGGAACGGCTCCCGGGAGGAAAAATTATGCCAATGGAACTTGTTTTTGTGATCGGAATGGCGGTCCTTCTGATCCTGTGTATCAAAGTCAAGGCAAATGCATTCATCTCTCTGCTGGCGACGGCGCTGGTCATGGGTATGCTCAGCGGCATGAGCGGCGCGGACACCGTCAGCGCCATCACCAGCGGCTTTTCCGGCACGGTCAAAAGCATCGGCATCGTCATTATTTTTGGCATCATGCTGGGCAACTATCTGGACGCGGCCAAAGGCACGAACCGGATGGCCTATGATGCGGTGAAACTGGTCGGCCAGAAGCGTGCAGGCCTGGCAATGGCCATCACCGGCTATATCGTTTCCATCCCCGTCTTTTCGGATGCGGCGTTCGTCATCCTGACCCCGCTGGTCAAGGCTATCCACAAGAAAACGAAGATCCCTCTTGCCATTCTGGCCGTCAGCCTCTCTGCCGGTCTGCTGTCCACCCACGTCTTCGTGCCTCCCACGCCCGGCCCTCTGGCCGCAGCGGGCCTTCTGGGCATCGACATTGGCCGTGCCATCCTCTACGGCGCATTCGGCGCAGTGTTCATGACGGCCGCAGGCTGGATCTTCGCGGAGCTCTACTTCCGTAATAAGCCCGAAAGCTACTATACATTCCGTGACGAAGAAGCGCAGAAAGAGGACGAGGCTACCCCGTCCATCGACGATGACAAGGACCTGCCCGGCACCTTTGCCAGCCTGATGCCCCTTGTCGTGCCTATCGTGCTCATCCTGCTCAACACCACCTGCGGCATGATCCTGCCTGAGGATTCCCCCATCCTGTCCATCGTCTCCTTCGTTGGTGATTCCAACATCGCTCTGGCCATCGGCGCAGTCCTGTCCATCATCACCCTGGGCAAGCGTCTGGGCGGCAAAGCCATCATCGACATCATGGACAAGACTCTGAAGGACGCCGGCCCCATCGTGTTCATCACCGCAGCAGGCGGCGCACTGGGCCAGGTACTTAAAGTTTCCGGCGCAGGCGACAGTCTGGCACAGATGGTGCTGAACACCGGTCTGCCCTTCATCCTCATTCCCTTTGTCATCTCCGGCCTGCTGAAAGTCGTGCAGGGCTCCGGCACGGTCGCAGTGACGACGGCGGCAACGCTCTGTGCTCCCATTGCAGCCAGCCTCGGCCTCGACCCCATCCTTATCTTCCTGGCTTCCGGTGCGGGTGCCCGTCTGTGCTGCCACGTCAACGACAGCTATTTCTGGGTCTACACCAACTGCATGGGCTTTGATATGAAGACGGGCCTCAAGACCCTGTCCATCAGCAATCTGTCTATGTCGCTGGGCGGCTTGCTTGCCACCTTTATCTGCAGCCTGTGGCTGTGATAAAAACAACATTCTCCTAAGCCTTTTTCCACGCTCATTTTCTCCAACCAAAAGCAGCTCAGCCAAAAACAGACCGTGCCGCCGAGAGCTAAGCTCCCGGCGGCACGGTCTGGCTGTTTTATAAGGATTTAGTCCATGAGCCTTGCCTTCTGCAGAGCGGTGATGATGAGGGGGATGAGCACCAGCTGTGCGATGATGCCCGGCACAGCGGTGAAGAGCGCGCCGGACAGGAAGGCCGAGAACGGGAAGCTCGAGCCGGACAGGCCCGCCAGCACGAAGCGGACCGCGCCCCAGACGAGGCGGCCAGCCACCATGGCCGCCGCGAGGGTGGCGTAGGTCATGGGCAGGGTGTGCTTCACCCGGCGGTAGAGCCAGCCGGACACAGCACCGTAAGCTGCCAGCTCAAAAGCCATCGAAATGGCGATGGGGAACATCGGGGGCATCCCGAAGAGCACCGAGCGGAGCAGCGGGGCCGCAAAGCCCACAGCCAGACCCCACGGCCCGCCCAGCACGAAGCCGCAGAGCAGGATGGGGAAATGCATCGGGCAGAGCATATTGCCTACCTGCGGCAGATGGCCCGTCACCATGGGCAGCACAAAGGCCAGCGCCAGAAAGAGTGCGGCCAGCACGACATTGCGGGCCGGAGAAGAGTTTTTGGTTTTCATCTGTTTCCTCCTGTGACTGCGCCGCAGAAAAACAAAAAAAGGGCCTGCCAGTCGGCTTGCAAGCCAACGGCAGACCCCTTCATGGCGTCTGTTTCAAAAATGCGGCGGCTGAAAATAGTGTAAGGCGGGCTTCGGCCCGCAGGCCCGGCTTCCTGCCGGAAATTGTGAAAATTATAGCAGAGTGCCGCAGGATTTGTCAAGACAGCCCCGGACGGGCTGCAAATTGACCAAAAAAGAAGGCGTTTGGAGCAGTTTTTGACCGCCTGTGTACATTTTGCTGAAAGAAGCTTGACCTTTTTGCGCAGAATAGATAATATAAACTTGAATTATAGCGCAATGGGGCGGCGGGAGCTGTGCCTTGCGCGGCTGTATACTTGCAACTTCTGAGGTTCATACGGGAGGACCATCATGACAAATGCAGAAAAGCTTACCCTTGCCAAGCACGCCTGTCACATCCGCATGGGCGTGATCGAGGGAACTCACAGCGCCAAGTGCGGCCATCCGGGCGGCAGTCTGGACATCGCCGAGGTGCTGTCTTATCTCTACTTCGTGGATATGAACATCGACCCCAAGGAGCCGAAAAAACCGGACCGCGACCGCTTCGTGCTGTCCAAGGGCCATGCAGCTCCGGCACTTTACGCCACGCTGGCCGAGCGCGGGTTCTTCCCGGTGGAAGACCTCAAGACCCTGCGCAAGATCGGCAGCTACCTGCAGGGCCACCCCAACATGAATGAGACGCCGGGCGTGGATATGTCCACCGGCAGTCTGGGTCAGGGCGTGTCTGCCGCCTGCGGCATGGCTCTGGGCGCAAAGCACAGCGGCAAGCCCATCAATGTCTACACCATCCTCGGTGACGGTGAGGTGGAAGAGGGCGAGTGCTGGGAGGCTTTCATGTTTGCCGCCCACTATAAGCTCTCCAACCTCTGCGTCATGCTGGACCGCAACCACCTCCAGATCGACGGCACCACCGAGACGGTCATGAACAGCGCCCCGCTGGAAGAAAAGCTCAAGGCGTTCAACTTCAACGTCCTGACCATCAACGGCCACGACTACGACCAGATCGAGTCCGCCATCAAGGCGTTCCACGCCGAGAACGATAAGCCCACCTGCATCATTCTGGACACCGTCAAGGGTACTGGCGTCTCCTTTATGACCAACTCTGTGGATTGGCACGGCAAAGGCCCCAACGACGAGGAGTACGCTGTGGCCATGCAGGAGCTGAACGCAGCCTACGCCGCGCTGGAACAGGAGGACAAGTAAGATGGCAGATGTGAAAATGATCGCTACCCGCGAGAGCTACGGCAATACTCTGAAAGCACTGGCCGCTGAGGGCCACGACGACCTGGTGGTCCTGGACGCCGACCTCGCTGCCGCTACCAAGACCGGTATGTTCCGCAAGGCTTACCCGGATCGCCACTTTGACTGCGGCATCGCCGAGGCCAACATGATGGGCGTCGCCGCCGGCCTGTCCACCATGGGCTATGTTCCCTTCGTGTCCAGCTTTGCGATGTTCGCTGCGGGCCGTGCCTTTGAGCAGATCCGCAACTCCGTGGCCTACCCCCACCTGAACGTGAAGATCGGCGCTACCCACGGCGGTATTTCCGTCGGTGAGGACGGCGCTTCCCACCAGTGCTGCGAGGACTTCGCCCTCATGCGCAGCCTGCCCGGCATGACCATCATCTGCCCCGCCGACGACGTGGAAGCACGCGCTGCTGTCCGCGCCGCCTACGAGATGCAGGGTCCTGTCTACCTCCGCTTTGGCCGTCTGGCGGTTCCCGTGTTCCACGATGAGGCCAACTATCACTTCGAGATCGGCAAGGGCGAGCAGCTCACCGAGGGCAGTGATATTGCCATCGTGGCCACCGGCCTGATGGTCAACGAGGCCCGCAAGGCCGCTGAGACTCTGGCCGCCGAGGGCATCCACGCCCGCGTCATCAACATCCACACCATCAAGCCTCTGGATGAGGACATCGTCCTTAAGGCTGCCCGGGAGTGCGGCAAGATCGTCACCGCCGAGGAGCACAACGTCATCGGCGGTCTGGGCGAGGCTGTCTGCTCCCTGCTCAGCGAGAAGCTGCCCACCCCTGTCCGCCGCGTCGGCGTGCAGGACAAGTTCGGCTGCTCCGGCCCTGCTTGGGACCTGCTGAAGGAGTATGGTCTGGACGCTGCCACCATCTGCAAGACTGCAAAGGAAATGCTGGGCAAGTAAGCTCTTTCTCTGAAATAACGAACGCCGCTGTGCATTGCACGGCGGCGTTTTTGCATCTCACAGAGCTTTTATCAGCTTTTCCCTCTCGGCGTACACCTCAGCGAAGACCCTGCGCAGGGTGCATATCTCGGGGCGGGGGTCATCCCGCAGGGTCAGCAGGCGGGTGTCCGGGATGGACAGATGCAGCGGGATGTGCCACCCGGCAGGGAAAGCCGGGTATATCATCGGGCAGAGGAACATCCCCCGCCCGGCCAGAAGCTCGGCGTAGGCCGACTCGTAGTTTTCTACCATCCGCCAGACCGGTGTGGAATAGGGCATCCCCGGCTGCTTCCGGGCGAAATCTACCATGTCCTGATAAAGGGGCTCGTAAAATATCTGCTGCCCGGCGAGGTCAGAAAGCTCGACGCTGCTTTGGCCGGAGAATGGGTGCTCCGGCGCGGCGATGAGGTAAAACCGGTTGCCGATGATGGTCTCACAGCGGATCTCTGGCGGCAGCGGGCCGAAGGGAAGGTAGAGCGCCGCGTCTGCCTCGGTGCAGAGCATGTGGTGGTAGCTGGAGGGGACAGGCGTGGTGTCCACTTTGAACTCATAGCCCGGCAGCGCGGCGTGGAGCCTCGCCATCAGGATGGGGTAGATGGGGTCCCGTTGCAAAAGCACCGGCGGCAGGCGGAGGGTCAGGGTGTGGTGGGTGCCGAAGCCTTTCAGCGCCGTGCGGGCGTTGAGGATGCCGCGGTAGATGTTTTCCGCATGGGGCAGCAGGGCGCGGCCTGCCTCGGTGAGGGCCACCTGCGTCGTCGTGCGGCGGAACAGTGCGGCGTCCAGCTCCTTTTCGAGGCTGCGTATCTGGTAGCTCAGGGCGGGCTGGGTGCAGTAGAGTTCCCGCGCGGCAGCGGAGAAATTCAGCGTCCGGCTCACGGTGAGAAAGCAGAGAAGCTGGTGCTCGTTCATGACAAAAAACTCCTTTCCGGCGGCGGGACATCCATACAGCCTCAGTATAGCAGGAAATAGGACACTTATAAAGCTTTTTTATCAGGATGCTTAAGATTTTTTAATTCCCTTTTACTTCGTTATATTTTATACTATCTCTCGGAAGAACGATTTTCTGCCTGAAAACGTCGAAAGAAGAAAGAGTAAGGAGCATTCCAGATGAAAAAGATCTCTCGTAAAGGCTTCCTGAAGGTTGCCGCCGCTGCCGCTATGAGCGGCGTTACCGCCAGCGCACTGGCCGCCTGCAACGCAGGCTCTTCCAGCAGCACTGCCGCCTCCACCGGCGAGGCCATCTACACCCCCGGCACTTATACCGGCACCGCCGCCGGCATCGGTGAGGTGAAGGTCACCATGACCTTCAGCGAGACCGCCATCACCGACGTGGTCATTGACGCCTCCAACGAGACCGAGAGCATCGGCGGCGTGGCGGCCCCCACCCTGAAGGACGCCCTGATGGCTGCTCAGAGCACCGAGATCGACAACATCTCCGGCGCTACCATCACCACCAACGCCGTCAAGAAGGCCGCCGCAAGCTGCATCGAGCAGGCAATGGGCGTCCACACCGCAGGCGGCGACACCGCTGCATCTTCCTCCGATGAGGACTGGCTGGGTACCGAGCCGGAGATCGACGAGAGCAAGGTCGCCAAGACCGTTGACGTGGATGTGGCAGTCGTGGGCTGCGGCATCGCAGGCGTTGCCGCCTGCCGCAGCGTCGCCGAGGACGGCGGTCTGGTGGCTGCTTTCGAGAAGGCCGACGGCCCCCAGTGCCGCAGCGGCGAGTACGCCGTCATCAACGGCAGGGTGCAGGCCAAGTGGGGCCGCGACACCTGGACCCGCGAGCAGATCGACGACATCATCGACTCCCACATGGTGGAGAGCACCTACCGCTGCAAGCGCAGCATCATGAGCAAGTGGGCCCACAACATCGGCGACGCCTTCGACTGGTGGGTGGAGGCAAACCCCGACCTGTACTACGCCGAGACCACCCGCAGCGCTATCCCCGACGAGAGCGCGGACAACTTCATCATCCCCATCTTCTACCCGCTGCCCGAGTACTACGACTGGAAGCAGGAGCGTTTCCCCTGCTACCCCACTTCCGTCGAGTTCAAGCCCGACCAGCACGTCACCGTCGAGGCCAATATGCAGAAAGCCATCGACACCGGCAATGTCCAGACCTTCTACGGCTGCTTCGTCGAGAAGCTCATCATGGAGGATGGCCGCTGCGTGGGCCTCTACGCCCGCGATGCCGCCACCGGCGAGTACATCAAGTGCAACGCCTCCAAGGGCGTCATCCTCTCCACTGGCGACTACTCCCAGAACACCAAGATGCTCAAGCACTTCTGCCCCGAGGTCATCGAGAACAACATCCAGTGCCTGTTCACCAATGTGGATGTGGAGGGCAACTTCACCAATCAGGGCGACGGCATCCAGCTGGGTATGTGGGCCGGCGCTCAGGTGCAGCAGAGCCACGCCCCGATGATCCACCACATGGGCGGCGGCGCCGACCTCGCCGGCGTGGGCGTCATGGGCAATGCAGGCTTCCTGAACCTCGACCTCAACGGCAAGCGCTTCATGAACGAGGACCTGCCCGGCCAGCAGCTGGAAAACCAGATCGAGCTGCAGAAGAACCGCGAGAGCTGGCAGATCTTCGACTCCAACTGGCCTGAGCAGCTGCCCTATATGCCCGCAGCCCACGGCGGCGCCTGCTACTATGAGGACTACGCCAGCGAGGACGAAGGCCCCAAGAACAACACTACCTACCGCAACTACAAGAGCCCCTATCAGCTGGAAGCTGCTGTGGCCGATGGCCGTGCTCTGAAGGCCGACACGCTGGAAGAGCTGGTGGCAAAGATCTACCCGGACGATACTGCCGCCCAGCAGACCGCTCTGGACTCCATCCAGCGCTACAACGAGCTGGCCAAGGCCGGTTACGATGAGGACTTCCATAAGCCCGCTTCCCGTATGTGGGCAGTCGAGAACGGCCCCTTCTACGCCGACAAGTTCACCACTGCTCTGCTGCTGGTCTGCATCGGAGGCCTCGAGAGCGACGAGGACTGCCACACCTTCGACGCCGACCGCAATGTCATCCCCGGCCTGTACGTCGCCGGCAACATCCAAGGCAACCGCTTTGCCACCGAGTACCCCATCGGCCTGAAGGGCGTCAGCCACTCCATGGCCATGTACTACGGCTACGTCGCCGGCAAGAACGCCCTGAAGGACATCTGAGCCTGAAATCGCAAAATAATTTCCAGAGCCCGGAGCAGAAAATGCCTGCCCCGGGCTTTTTATGTGACTTGCTCACGGAAAAACGCCGGAGTTTGGGGTATACTGTCCCTGTCAGATGAAAAAACACTCTTTATGGAGGAAAACGATATGGCAGTCATCACCATCACGAAAGAAAACTTTGAGACCGAGGTGCTGAAGAGCGCTCAGCCCGTCCTGCTCGATTTCTGGGCCGCCTGGTGCGGCCCCTGCCGGATGCTGAGCCCCATCGTGGACGAGGTGGCCGAGGAGCGCACCGACGTCAAGGTGGGCAAGGTCAATGTGGACGAGCAGCCCGATCTGGCCGCCGAGTTCGGCGTCATGAGCATCCCCACCCTGCTGCTGTTCGAGAACGGTAAGCTGGTTCGTCAGGCTGTCGGCGCACGTCCCAAGAGCGGCGTGCTGGAACTGCTGGGCTGAGAATAAAACGGCGAGGAGCCGCTGCACGGAAAACGCTGTGCGGCGGCTCCTTTTTTGCGCCTGCATCATCTCAAAGCGGGCTTTCGTGAAATCATTTCGCCTTTCTGTACAAACGCACAGAAAAATCGTATCATAAAAATGGAAACACGGTCACTTTCACGCTTTACAACTTTATCTTGATAAAGTAAAATAACCTTATCATAAGACAAAAGCGCCCGGGAAAAGGCGGGGCGCAGGGGCCGGGGCGGGCATCTTCCACCAGAAGCTGCTCACCATCCGGGAGCTAAAGGAATACTTAAACGAAAATGGCGTGGAAATGCGGCTCTGAGCCCTTGCGTTTGCCCGCCGAATACGCTAAACTATAGCTGTCCCCCTGCGGGGAAGGAGAAACATTATGGACCTGAAATTTGACGAAAAGGGCCTCATCCCTGCCATCGTGCAGGACCACTACACCAAAGAGGTGCTGACCCTCGCCTACATGAACGCCGAGACGCTGGCGCTGACCATCGCGGAGGGCCGGACGGTGTTCTGGAGCCGCAGCCGTCAGGAGATCTGGCGCAAGGGCGAGACCAGCGGCAACGTCCAGCGTGTGGTGTCCATCACCGCCGACTGCGACGCCGACGCGCTGGTGGTGGAGGTCGTCAAGAGCGGCCCCGCCTGCCACACCGGTGCCGAGAGCTGCTTTTTCAACGAAGTGTATGTTTCCCCGGAGCTGAAGCAGTTCAGCTGGCAGGGGCTGTATGACCTCATCAAGGGCCGCAAGACCAGCCCCAAAGAGGGCAGCTACACCACCTATCTCTTCGAGAAGGGAAAAGAAAAGATCCTCAAGAAGGTGGGCGAAGAGTGTACTGAGGTCATCATCGCGGGCGAAAAGGAAGACAAGGCCGAGACGGTCTACGAGATCAGCGATCTGGCATACCATGTGCTGGTGCTGATGGTGCAGGCCGGCATCACGGTGGAGGACATCACCCGCGAGCTGGAAAAACGACACGTTATCGACCACAAGGTCAAACAGGAAAGGATGCAGTGATTCACTATGGCAGATTATAAGAAGTCCAGTGTCCATTGTCACTCGACGATGTGCGACGGCAAAAACACCTTGCAGGAGATGGCCTCCGCTGCGTGTGCGCAGGGGCTGACCACACTGGGCTTCACGGGCCATAGCTATACCCAGCGCGACCGTGAATACTGCATGAGCCCCAGCCGCACGGCCCAGTACAAGGCCACCATCGCCAAGCTCAAGACGGAGTACAAGGGCAAGGTGGACATCCTCTGCGGCATCGAGTGGGACCTGCTGAGCGAGGACAAGTGCACCGGCTACGACTACTGGATCGGCTCTGCGCACCACCTCTACGGCAAGAACACCGGCAAGTACTACGAGATCGACTTCCGTCCCCAGGATCTCCACGACTGCATCTACGACGACTTCGACGGCGACCCGCTGGCCGCTGTGGAGGCATACTTCGCCGAGGTGGAGAAGGTGGCGGCCATGGGTCCCGACATTCTGGCCCACATCGACCTCATCAAGAAGCTGAACGCTGCCGGTGAGTTCTTTGACGAGGAGTCGCCCCGCTATAAGGCCGCAGCCCTCAAGGCGCTGAATGCTGCCAAAGAGCACGGCTGCCTGCTGGAAGTGAGCACCGGCGGCGTCTACCGCGGCTACCGCAAGGACTTCTACCCCGGCGCATGGCTTCTGGGCGAGTGGCAGAAGATGGGCGGCAAGGTCATCATCACCTCCGACGCCCACGATGTGGACAGCCTGACCTTCGGCTTCGACGAGGCTGCTGCCGCCGTCAAGGCCGCAGGCTTCAAGAGTGTGGAAGTGCTGACCATCAACGGCTTCGAGACACAGGAGCTGTAATTATTTCTGAATTTTTGAAGCAAGGCTACTGCGCAGTTTATCTGTGCGGTAGCCTTGTTTTCTGGTGAGCGGCCTGCGCCCTCTCAGGCGCTCACGCGCCAGCTCCCCCAAAGGGGGAGCCAAAAGCCTCTCCCTCTGGGAGAGGTGGCACCGAAGGTGACGGAGAGGGCGAGCCGCCTTAAAGTATAAAGGAGAAACCTATGACCCAGTCCCCTGCGAAAAAATCATTCTTCAACCGGAACGTCGATTTGATGAACGGCCCCATCTTCAAGAGCCTGTTCGTCTTTATGCTGCCCATTCTGGTGTCGTGCCTCTTCCAGCAGCTCTATAATACCGTGGACACCATGATCGTCGGCAATGTGCTGGGCGATACCGCCCTTGCCGCCATTGGCGCCTGCGGGGCTATCTACGAGCTTCTGGTCGGATTTGGTATCGGTATCGGCAACGGCCTCGCCATCGTCGCAGCGCGCGCCTACGGGGCCGGAGACGAGGACCAGCTCAAACAGACCGTGGCGGGTTCCATCGTCATCGGCATCATCGCGTCGGCGGTCATCACGCTGGCGGGTGCGGCGGGCCTGCATCCGCTGCTGGAACTGCTGGATACCCCGGCCGAAATTTTAGAAGACGCCTACGGCTATATCATCATCATCGACCTCGGCGTCATCGTCATGTTTGCCTATAACCTCTGCGCCGGCCTGCTGCGGGCCATCGGCAACAGCTTCATGCCGCTGGTCTTCCTCATCCTCTCGTCGGTGCTCAACGTCATCCTCGACCTCTGGTTCATCGCCGTGCTGGGCATGGGCGTGGCCGGTGCCGGTGTGGCGACGGTCATCTCTCAGGGCGTGTCGGTGGCGCTCTGCATCCTGTATGTCTTCCGCAGCGCCCGGCTGCTCCTGCCCGGGAAAAAGCACTTCCATGTGGAGAGCCGCCTCTATTGGGAGCTGTTCAGCCAGAGCATCTCCATGGGCCTCATGAGCAGCATCGTCTCGGCAGGCTCTGTCGTTTTGCAGTACGGCATCAACGGCCTCGGTACGCTGGTCATCGCGGGCCACACCGCGGCCCGGAAGCTCTTCGCGTTCACGGATATGCCCCTGTCGGCGATGGCCTCTGCCTGCTCGACCTACGTCTCCCAGAACTACGGCGCGAACCATCCCGACCGCGTCCGCCGCGGAATGCGGGACATCTATCTCTACAGTGTCGTGGTGGCTGCGGCTGCTGTCCTGCTCATGGCGGCAGGTGCGGAGTGGATGGTAAAGCTGGTGTCCGGCTCTTCGGAGCCGGTGGTGCTGGAAAACGGCGCACGGTATCTGGTCTGGAACGCACCCTTCTACGCCGTGCTGGGAATGCTGCTCTCCACCCGCTACGCTCTGCAGAGCATGGGCGAAAAGGTGCTGCCCCTGCTGTCCAGCGTCATCGAGTTTCTGGGCAAGATCGTCTTCGTCCTGCTCTTCATCCCCCGCTTTGAGTATAACGCGGTCATCCTCTGCGAGCCGGTCATCTGGTGCTTCATGACCATAGAGCTGCTGATAGCATACCGGCATGATTCCTTCGTGTTTCCGAAGATGAAAAAATAAAAACAACGAGGCCTTGCGTTCGCAAGGTCTTGTTGTTTTTTGTCAGAAAATATGTTATCATGAAACTGCCACTCAAATCACATGGACTGTTTCTCACAGTAATGATAAAGACAAGAAAAAATGACCGCCTGACTCTCTACATCTGTGCGGTCATTTTTTCTTGATCCACTAAGGTAAGGAGCAAGCCGTTTGCAGGCCAGCGCCTTTCTTATTTGTAGTATAATCATTTTTTAAATGGCTGTCAAGGGCAATAAAATGCCTTTGACGGCTCTTTTTTATAAAAGAACTCCCCGCCATGCAGCTGCACGGCGGGGAGAAAGAGGGAGGATAATTTCAGATTCAGAGGGCCGAATAGCCGAAGCTGTTCACCAGCGCGTCGATGTGCTGGCCGGCCTTGCACATGGGGCAGTCGCGGCTGTCGAAGCTGGCGTAGTCGGGCAGGCTGGAGGGGTCGAAGATAGAGGTGACCGGGATGCCCAGACACTCGTGGGTGGTGGCGAAGATGGCCGACAGGCCCGCTACGGTGCCGCCGTAGTAGTTGACCGCCTCGATGGCCGCCTGCACGGTGTAGCCGGTGGTGATGGAGGCCGACAGGATGAGGACGTGCTTGCCCCTGACCATCGGGGCGAGATTGTCGCGGAGGATGATCTGGCTGCCGCTGGTGTACTCGGGGGTGATGACGTAGATGGTCTGGTGGGCATTCATGTTGGCAAAGCCGTCTTTGGTCAGCTCGTTGGCCAGACAGGTGCCGATGACCTGTGTGCCGTCCAGACAGAGCACGGTGTCCACGATGGTGCTGTGCTGATAGGCGGCCACCAGCTCCTTGGCGACAGCCTTTGCCTCCGAGAGGCGGGCTTTCTGGGTGGTGACGTCGATGTAGTAGTTGATGTGGCTGTGGCTGGTGGCGAAGTGGCCCTTTGCCACGCGCAGGAACAGACTGCTCTTGTTGGTGGGAAGCTTTACCATATTGATCATAACTGCACACTCCTGTTCTTGTGAAATCAGGCAGGACGCCCATCCCGAAAAACAAAACCGCGCGGCGGCACATCTGTCCGGCCGCTGCGCTCCCCGGTTGGTATGCTCTTATTGTAGCAGGAAAAGCACCTTATGCACAAGACACAAAACCACTAAAAATCCTTGCTTGCGTTTTGGCAGAATGACGGAGAGGTGCAAATAAAAACGCCCAAGGCGTGAGCCTTGGGCGCAGAGTGCGGAAAAAGATTATTCAAGGACGATGCCGCTGGGAGTGCCGGCCTTGGCAACCATCTTCCAAGTGCAGAAAGCACGGGTGTAGCCGCTGTTGCCGCTGCTGGCCTGAATGCGGGGCCAGTACTTCAGCTCGACGGTGTCGCCAGCCTTAATATCGACATCTTTGATGGTGAGCTTAAAGTCCTTTGCATCCTCGCTCTCTTCCAGATCAAATTCCGGGTCGGTAATCGTGATATACTGCTTGGCGTAGTTCTTCTCAGTCTTATCGCGGGTCACAGTAAGCTCAAAACACTCATTGGTCACATACAGAGGAACCTTTTTGGTGGTGCACTTGATGTTGACGGTGCAGGTGAATTTGGACGTAGTGCTATCATAAGCAGGTGCCTTGTCGGGATAGTCCGTGCTCTTATAGGTCTTGAAGGTACCCATCAGCTTCAGGGTGCTGCCGATTTTACCGGTCTTCTGGTACTCATCCTCACCACAGCCAACGAGCAGGCTGGAACCAGCCACAGCCACGGCAGCGGCGGCGCTGTACTTCAGGAAAGAGCGGCGGTTGAATTCTAAGGACATGATCGTTCCTCCTTTATGTAGAAACACAGAAATCATTGTGCTGCCCCGAAGGGCGTCTTGCCTATACAATAGGCGAAAAATGAGCAGATGTCAATGCTTTTCGCAAAAATTTTGTGGGGAAGCTCTGCCCTTTATGACGGAATTTCGTCTCGGAAAAATGCCTCAGGCCTGCGTCAGGTCAGAAGAGTTCAGAGAGAAGGTGAGGCTCTTGTTTGCCACGAAGGTCGGGGTGAAGGTGACGCTCAGCTTCTGCCAGCCGGTGGGGACGCAGCAGATCAGCTGGATGTAGCCTGCGCCCTGCGGGGGCAGATTGGTGGACTCAGAGAAGCTCTGAGCGGCGGCATCATAGAGCTGGATGTAAGCGCCGACCTCGGCCTCAGCGCCGTCGCAGACAGCGGTGAAATCGGTGGTGGAGGCGGCCAGAGCGTGGAAGTACTGACGGGCGACATCGAGCTTGGTAGCCTCATCATTCAGCGGATAGGCGGCATCCAGTTCGGCGAGGTTCTGTGCGCCGATGTTGAAGGTAGTCGCGCCGGAGCGGTTCACAGCGGTGACGAGCACAGCGACATACTCGTGATTGGGCAGGTCGGGGGTGTTGACCATGGTAAAGACGCTGGTGAGCTGGACGCCCAGATTGTTCCAGTTGCTGACCTTGTCGCCGACCTTGACTTCGATGGCGTTGCTGGTGCTGGAGCCGCAGCCGCCCAGCATGGCAGCAGCGCCCAGAGCTGCTGCGGAGGCACCGGTACACTTGAGGAAGGTGCGGCGGGAAATTTTATTGGACATGGATGTGTCCCTCCTTAAATTCGCTTTATTATGAAGTACGATGAAAATGTTCTGTCTTGTTTATAACATCTTTTGCACGCAGATGCAAGCAAAAAACGGCATAATTTACACTAGTTTCACAGAGACTTAAGTGCGGTCCTCTCCGGTCAGCTCCCGGGCGCGGGTCTCGCTGGTCTTGACCAGATTGAGCAGGCTGGGAGTATACAGCGGGTATTCCCGGGTCAGGCTCTCGGTGGTCATGGCGAGGCAGGACGGGTCGGCCACGCCCTCGCCGCCGGGCAGCGCTTCGCCGGCCAGCAGGGCCTCCACATTGGCCTGAGCCGAGTGCATCACAGCGTCGGAGTAGCCGGGCCAGCGCCGGGCGTCCACGCTGAACATGCTGGGGGCATTGTGGGACTCGGCGGAATAGAGCAGACGGAACATCTTGGCCACGGCGGTCATCAGGTAGGCGCTCACCTCGGTGGTCAGGGCCTTGCTGTGGCACTCGCCTATCTTGGCGTAGAGCACGTTCAGGCTGTTGGAGATGAGCTTTTTGTTCATCGTGGGCAGGACGCTGCCGTGGTAGATGTTGTCCTTCATCTTGTCGGGGTTGGGGATGTCCTCTGCCGAGAGCATCATGCCGTTGCGCTCTGCCGAGCGGCCCAGCAGATAGTCGCAGGAGACATTGTAATAGTCTGCCACCCGTACCACAAAATCCAGGCCGCACTCCCGGATGCCTTTTTCGTAGTGGGAAAGCAGGGCCTGCGAAACGCCCAGATCCTCTGCCGCCTGTTTCTGGGTGATGCCGCGCTCCTTGCGCAGCAGTTTGATGATACGATTGAACTCCATGATGTTTGGCTCCTCAGATAAAAATAGGACTTCCTTGATTTTTGGTTTACAGCACGTTGATTATACACAATGGAAAACGACTTGTAAAGCGAAAAAGTGACGGTTTTTCCGCCGGAATTTCGGTGTTTTTGTCAAAGGGGTTGCTCTTTCTACCATATCTATGTTAAAATAAACCTTACCGGCATATATTTAGTGTCTGATGATGCCGGAAAAATCAGCAGAAAAGCAAGATTTGTGCGAATCAGCACAGGAATAGATAGCTCATAAGAGGTGTTTTTGCATGAAAACCTTTAAGCTCCATCTCATCCGCCACGGCCTGACTTCCGGCAACTTACAGGGCCTTTACATCGGCAGCGGCACGGACATCCCCCTGTGTGACGAGGGCCGCGCCCAGCTGGCTGAGCTGAAAGAGCGGTTCGAGTATCCTCAGGTGGATACCGTCTTCTCTTCCCCGCTCATGCGCGCCGTGGAGACGGCCAACATCCTGTTCCCGAATGCGACCCACCAGTTCTCGGTGCATGACCTGCGGGAGGCCGGCTTCGGCGTCTTTGAGAACCATCCCGTCAAGGAGCTGGTGAAGAACGAGGACTTCAAGAAGTGGATCACCCCGGGCTCCGGCTTCGTGCCGGAGGGCGCAGAGCCCACGGAGCAGTTCCACGCCCGCTGCTCGGAGACGCTGCTCAAGCTGTTCGAGTATATGATCCGGATGGATGTCACCGAGGCCGCCTGCGTGACCCACGGCGGCGTCATCATGAGTATGCTGAGCCAGCGCGCCCTCCCCTCCCGCCATCCCGAGCAGTGGATGGCCGACCCCGGCTGCGGCTACACCGTCCAGACCGACGTTCAGCTCTGGATGCGCGACCGTCTGGTGGAGGCCATCGACATCGTACCCTTCGGCTATGCCGACACCCTGCGGGGTCAGGCCGAAGCCGAGGAGAATGAAGCATTCGAATAAGACTGTGTTCATTGCCGTCCGGTGCGATTTTGCCGCCGGGCGGCATTTTTGCATCCTCCTGGTACAAAATCAGCAAAGAAAACGCAAAACCTGCGGCAGAACGCTTTCAAACCCTTGACAGGGGGCAAAGAAACCGATACTCTATAAAGTGAATGATTTTTCTCGCTGCAAGGAGGAGTCCCCGATGTCTCAGTCTCTTTCCCGCCGGTCGTTCCTGAAATGCGCCGGTTCGGGCGCGGTCAGTCTGGCCGCTGCCCTGCTCACAGGCGTTTCGGCGGCTGCGGCACAGCCCCGTGTGATGGGCCAGCCTGCCCTGCTGGACGGCAAGGCGGCGGTGGAGCTGCTGGGCTATGCGCCCGCACCCGGGCTGGGCGGCGTGTTGGTCTACCTCTCGGTAGAGAACCTCTCGGCCCGCACTCTGCCGGTGGGCGCAAGCTACCTCCACAGCCGGGATGTCTCGACCCTGAAGGAGCTTTACAGTCTGGACAGCGGCGTGACCGCCCGCTGCGGGGGTCAGAGCGTCCCCTGCGGCAGCTTTGCGGCACCGCTCTACGCGGAGAACGCTGCCGATGCTTCGGCCTTTACGCTCAACCTCGCCGCCGGGCGGGGCGCGATGCTCCATTGCTTCTGCGCTGTCCCGGAGGATTGGGAGGCGCTGGAGCTGAGCTATCGCCCCGCCTTTGCCGCCGGTCAGCCGGTGGAGTTCGTGGTGCGCCGGGACGCCGACGCAGTCCGCCTCGGACCGGTGCCGGCGACGCCGGCGGAAGTCGGAAGCGTAGTGGATTTATAAACGGCTTTGCGCGCCGGTGGCGCGGGGTAAGATTGCTTTTGCATTGGGGCTAAGTTCTCTTTTGCGTGCCAAAAGAGAACCAGAAATGGTTCTCGCGCTGGTGCGCGGGGCAGAGCGCTTTTACGTTAAGTGGAATTGTTCTCTTTTGATGTCAAAAGAGAACCAGAAAACCACCAGCGATTTCGACGCGC
>OLRY01000045.1_pt1 | contig 154915 bp, 118 predicted proteins | sample 1672541 | NCBI WGS metagenome assembly OLRY01 (sample SAMEA3136697, study PRJEB25190) | human gut metagenome | biome: human gut; feature: human-associated habitat; material: faeces | place: Austria | collected 2013 | reverse complement strand
GTCAAAGGTCAATGTCGCAGTTATTATTTTATATGCTAAGGTCGGGAAAGTGAGGAATAATAAATGAAAGAATGGAAAGTCAAAAAGAATGAATTTGGAGAAGAATGGCACGAACTTCGTTTTAGCCCATTTTATGAAGATGATGATGAGGTAATTGCGAGTTTTGTTCAAGATGAAATGGATGATAAAGTATTTTATTATATATCAGAAGAATTAAGTGTAGACGATGACCTATTGTGGGCTGATAGTATAGATGACGCAAAGCAACAAATCGAAGAAATGCTAATTGAGCATTGGAAAGATGAGATTGAATATTTAGAGGGCAGATTAAAGGAATTTCAAGAAAAATAAACGGAGGAATAATAAATGAAAAGAAGATTTATAAAAATAATTGGAATATTGATGATGTTTTGCATAGCAGTAATGCTGACGGCGTGTTCGGAGGCGGAAATGGTAAACTACAATATGTCAAAACAGGCAGACTATTTTGAATGCGAACGAAAAATCACCGTTTACAATGCACGAACAGATAATATCGTGCTTGAGGCGGAGGGATATATGAGTATATCCAATAATACAACTAACGAATTGGTGATAACTGTTAAAACGGGTGAGAATTCGTATAAGAAAAACTATGTGTATTTAAATGAATACACAATGTATGCGGTTGAAGATATTACAGGGACACATACAGACCCATATCATTACAAATTGTATTGGCACACGCACGAGGGTGTGAGCGTTGAGGTGAAATAAAATTAAGGAGGAAAAGTAATGAAAGTAGAGTTGAAAGTGAACGATAAAAGCGTTCAGGCTGAAATACCTGAGGAACAGTTAAAAGAGACAGTATTGTTTGAACAGCTAAAAAAGCTGGGATTGATTGAGGATAAGCCTAAAACAGGATATGAGAGAAGAGAAGAATGTAACAATAAGAAGTATTATTTTGTCAATACTATAGATTTAGTAATAGAAAATGAGAATACCGTCCTATTTGACCAAAATCGTTATGATGTAGGCAATTATTACAGCGATAAAACCATTGCTGAGAACAATGCAAGAGCTGATAGGTTATTGCGTTGTTTAAGACAGTGGCAGGCACAAAATGACAAGGTTATTTCTGTGTCTGATTGGAAAAATGATAAAATCAATAAATATTGTTTTGCATATAATTATAGTTTAAATGAATTAAACATAGGAATAGAACGGAAATTAAGACGACCGAATGCTATATATTTCTCAACATCCCAAAAAACAGAGGAAGCTATTGAAGTATTCAAAGATGAACTGCTATGGTATTTTACCGAGTATGTTCAGCGATTAGATGAGGCGCAAAATGGTTAAAGAACAATTATGTTGGACGTGCCAGAATGCTTGCGGATGGTGTTCGTGGAGTAGTTGCTTTCAGCCTGTTGAGGGTTGGACCACTGAAAAGGTACACCGCAAGACGTACGATTCGTATAGGATTGAAAAGCGTCCGGAATATGTACCGGATAAAGCAAGCAATTCTGAAAACAAGAAAAAGACACGAGTAACCAACAAAGAATTAGATACAATGAAAAGATTAAGAGATAATGGTCTATCATATTTTGAAATAGCAAAGATTGTGGACAGAAACCCTGACGTGGTTAGGGTGAATTTGACGAGGTGTTGATATGGATAAAACAGCGAAGAAGTTAAAGCAGAAACGCAGAGCCGAACGTGAAAAAGCATTAAACGCAATACGCCAAGAGCAAGAAAAGGAATTGTTAAAGCGATTTGAGGTAGTAGCAAAGAAACACGGTATCAAAAAGTTTAACAAAAAGCAAGCGTTGCTGTCATACAAATTAGTCGAGGACGAGGCGATAAGCGACGGAACGATATACACTATAATGTTTGTGGCGTGGTATTTACATATCAAATATGGCTACAACTATATCCGAATAGCACAATTCATTGACGCAGTTAATTATTATTCCAAAAGTACCGTAGAGAATAAACGTGATACTGAAAAATTGATTGATGAAATGAAACGCGAATGCCAATTTGATTATGTGGAATTGATGAGCGACTTTGACCCATTAAAAATTAAAACAGATACGTCGGCGGAGGATAAGCTAAAAATGGCAGTCTGTAAAATGCAAGCAATATTACCTGTGACGCTGTATGTGTTGTATTTCAAAATGGGTTGGAAGAAAAAGAGAATGAACGCTGTCGGCGAAGTGGCAAAACAAGTAATGAAAGAAATACCAAAAGGCAAGATAAAGGAAATCAGAGAAGTATTGCGTAATGATTGTGGTATGGTGTTTTACAGCAACGGTTGGATAGATTATCTGAAAGCAAAAGAGTAGGAGGACGAGAGATTGACGGAGTTTCGATATTCAAGGACGTTAGACAAATTGGGGATAAGCTATAACACGCAAGGATTAATATATTTCCTGTGTGTTAATGCTAAACGACTGCCGGAGCAAGATAAGGCAGTGCTGAATATGTGTCTTGAAGTCGCAGGAGAGGACTATCAGGCGCTATATAAATTTCTGACGGACAGCTCCGTCAATCACGTCTACATACAAATGCAATACGGATTGCACCCGAAACGATTATTCAACCTAAAACGAGAATTTTATAAACGGTTTCGGTATAACTTAACTCACTTTGAGTTGCGGTAGAAAATGTGGTATAATATATATGCTCACTTGAGAGATATTATATTTTTTCATTTATTCCTAAAAAAGACGGTTACCAAACGGTAACCGTCTTTTTTGTTATGCGTTTTCAATCAGTCTTTCCACGATTTGACTGATATTTTCACGTCTTTCGAGAGCAAGTGACTGAAGCTTTTTCTTAGCTCCTGCCGATAACGTTATTGTTGTTCGGTAGGTGTCGCCCTCCGACACTTCACCGAAGTATTGCTCATAAACTTCCGGTGAGGCGTGTTCTTCGGCAAACGCCTTTGCGTCATTTTCCGAAAGTGGAACAATTCGCTCACCCGAAGTCCACATATTACCGTCGGCTTCGGCATAAGCCGTTCTTGCACCGCCGTAGCCATACAAGAAAAACTCTCCGGTACGCTTTATATATAGTTGCTCGCAAAGGGCGTCAAAGTCGCTCTCCGGCAAGCCGTTATCGTAACTGCATATTTTAGTTGCAGTTACGGTATCATACTTTCTTCCCTTAATTATTTTTAACATTTTATTTTCCTCCTTTAATTATCTATGATAACCCTCCAAAGATTATACATTTTTTTATCATATTGCACCTCTGCATTGCACCGACGCACCGAAATGCGTCGGAATTGCGTTTTTATAGCTCTTTTTCAATTTCAGCGATGATGTCTACATATTCTAATACTTCGTCTGCTGATAATTCGTAACTGTCGTTTTCCCAAGAGCTATCATCTTCAATAGTTCTTAAAAATTCTTCTGCTTTTTCAGTTTTTTCGTCATCATCACAGTCAGCTAAATTCGGGAACCATTCTTTGACTGTGACGTATCTGCAACGTCCTTCTTCGTCAATGCTAATGATAATGTCGTATGCGTTTGTTTCTCCGTAAATTAATCTCTTTTTCATAATTAATCTTCCTTTCTTGCCTTTCGGCTGACCTCTTTTGTTATTTTCTGATTATAGTATAGCATACTTTTATGCCAAAGTCAATACTTTTATGCTAAAGTTAAATAAGATTATGAAAAGTATACATATATTCCCATGATGATTTATGCAATATGTGCAAAATGCAAAAATACCGAAATTGGGAAATAGTGTGGGGGATAGATTTGATTTACTACATATAGTAGGTAGAACCGTCGTGGTGACGGTGGGTTAATATTTCACTGATTGTCGGTGGGGACGGAAATATTAAATTGACAAAAAAGGGGGTGTCAGCCATCGCAAAACAGAGAACATATACAGACGCCGACCGTGAGCAGGCATTTGCGGAATACACGGTATTGGGAAATTGGGAATTAGTATCACGCAAAATGGGTATTCCCGTAAACACGTTAAAATCGTGGTGGCGACGACATCCGCCTGATATGGACGAATATGCAGAAAAACGGCGAGAAGTCCGCGAGGGTTTCATTGAAACGGCGAGTAAGGCTATTGAAAACGGCGCGGAACTGATTAACAGGCGTATGGAAACGGCATTGAAGTACCAACAAGAATTGGAGGGACTATTAGATGAAGTATCCAACGACGAAGATATGACAGTGCCGCAGAAAAAAGCCTTGATATCTAAAATAAAGGCTTTGGAACTGCACAAGTTAAGCGAAATCAGCACAGCAGTCGGCACTCTGTATGATAAGCGTGCATTGGCACAAGGTCAATCAACCGAGAACACGACTATTGAAATTAAAATGCCGCAGGACGTGATGAAATATGCAGAATAGTCTGAAATTAGACCTATCACGTACCAATCCGAAACAAGAACAGTTTTTCACCGCACATAACAGAATGATTATGTACGGCGGAGCGAGAGGCGGGGGCAAGTCGTGGGCGGTCAGAATGAAGGCAGTGTTATTGGCTATCAGATACGCAGGTATCAAAATGTTGTTTCTGCGACGGACATACAGGGACTTGGAGCGTAATCACGTTCGCGAGTTAGAGCCGCTATTGAAAGGTATAGCGAGATATAGCAAACAGGAAAAGTGTTTCTATTTCAATAACGGTTCGCTGTTGGAAATGGGATATTGCGACAGCGAAAGCGACGTCAATCAATATCAGGGTATCGAATACGACGTTATATTTATGGACGAAGCAACGCAATTCACTGAGTATCAATATTCAACACTGACGGCGTGTATCAGAGGTGCTAATTCGTTTCCGAAACGTATGTATCTGACGTGTAACCCCGGCGGTGTCGGTCACGAATGGGTAAAACGTCTGTTTGTATCACGAAAATACAGGAATGCAGAAAATCCTAACGATTATATGTTCATTCCTGCGACGGTGTTTGATAATGCGGTGTTATTGGAAACAGATACAGGCTATGTTGATATGTTAAATAATCTGCCCGACGGACTGCGAGAAGCGTGGCGTGACGGCAGTTGGGATTTGCTTGAGGGGCGTTATTTCGATGAATTTGACAGGTCAATACATATTGTTAAACCGTTTCAAATTCCTGAACATTGGCGTAAATATCGTGGAATGGACTACGGTTTAGACTGTTTAGCATGTGTATGGGTGGCTATTGATGAACGCGGTAACTACTACGTTTACCGTGAGTATGCCGAAAGCAACAAAGTTATTTCAGTCGGTGCGGAGGAAATAGTCAATCTGACACCGACTGACGAACGAATAGAATACACTGCCGCCCCACCTGATATGTGGGGACGAACACAAGAAAGCGGTAAAACAAAGGCGGATTTGTTCCGTGAGGGCGGTTTGCCACTGTTGAAAAGTTCAAATAACCGTGAGGCAGGTTGGCTGGCAGTCAAAGATTTATTACAGGTCAAGAACGGCAGTAGCCGATTGATGATATTCGATAACTGCATTGAATTAATCGACTGTTTAACATCACTGCAACGTGATACCAAACACCCGACGGACTGTGCGACAGAGCCACACGATATAACACATTTACCTGACGCGTTGCGATATTTCGTGTTGCAATTCACATCACCGTCAAAACCGCCAAAAGAGGAAAAGACGGCGGTACAAAAGTACAGAGAGAAAGCATTAAAAGGCAGATTAGAAAAAAGGAGGAGCTATTTCTAATGAAAATCAAGAAGATAAAGAGAAAATGCGAAGTCAGAGGGTGCAAAAATACCGATACATATTCACTGACAAATACAAATGAATTCGGTAACAGTGTCATTATCTGCGAAGAATGTTTAAAAAAGGCGGTTAAAGCTGTTGCGGAATACGACCCATCAGCAGAGAAAAAGACGGTATCAGTACCACCGCCACCACTATTTTTCCACGGTGGAATAGAGAAAACAGCTAAAAACGTGGAAGAAACAGCGGAAACAAAGCCTATTCCATATACAAAAGAGTATTTGGACGGTGTTAAATACAACGATTTGAAAAAAATCGCAAAGGAAATGGGTATCAACGCAAACGCCGGCAAAGAAACGTTGATTGAGAGTATTTTGCAAGTTAGTTAAGGGGGAGTGGCTATGAATGTAACAGGGTTTCTACTATGCGTTATAGCTATTCAGACACTAACCATAGTAGGAATGACAATAGTGCAACATATCGAACGCAAAGACCTGTATAACAGGTTGATGTGCAGAAATATGACTGAATACAACAACATCAAAGCCGATGAGCCAAAGCAACCTATCAGCAGGCATAAAGCCGTTTTGAATAGGTGGCGCAAGAACGACGCAAAGGTGGGTGATGAATAATGAATTTAAGATATTCACCTGTATTGCAGGGCATAAAGGCGGGTGTTAAGAGTATGTTTTCGCCGCCTAACAGTGAAAGTGCAGATGATGAAGAAGTTGACAGAGTAATTGACACCGACGACGACGGAAATCAGCTGTACAAAGAAGATATTATCGCAAATATTCACGAAGAATTAGAGAAACGCCGTTCAGCACGTTCGGCATTGGAAACACAATGGCATCTAAATGCTAATTTTTTAGTCGGTAATCAGTATTGCGATTTTAATCCGTATAGTCGCGAAATAGAGCAGTTGGAACCTGTATACGATTGGTTGGAACGTGAAACGTTTAATCAGATTGCACCGTTAATAGATACACGAATTGCCAATCTGAAAAAGATTAACTATCGAATGAAAGTAAATCCACGAACGAACGAGTTAGAGGACTACGCAAAGGCTGAAACATCAACTACGATATTGCAGTATTTGCAGACTTCAAGCGATTTTGACACCAAGAAAAATACCGCAATACAGTGGAATGAATTGTGTGGTAATTGCTTTTGGTTATCGTGGTGGGATAAGGACAAGGGTGAGAAATACGCCACCGAAAAAGTCGTTACGGTTGATGATGAAGGCAATGAACAAAAGTTTGAACAAGCGTTTTACCAAGGTGATTTGGAGTACGGACTGATAACGCCGTACGAAGTGTTTCCTGAAAGCATTTTCAAAGAAGGTGTAGAGGCGCAACGTTCAATTATTTTGGAGCAGGTAAAGACCAAAGAGGAAATATACGACCTATACGGTATCAAAGTTGAGGGTACAACGGTTGAAACATTTGAACTAACACCTGTTGTTGCCGGAGGCGGTTTCGGTTACGAGAATACCGTCACAACATTAGGTACACGTTCGGTAGATAACGCCGCAAAAGTGATTACGTATTTTGAACGTCCGACAAAACATAGACCGGACGGAAGAATGATAATCATTGTCGGTGACGAACATTTGGTTTACTACGGTCCGCTACCGTATTCACGCATACCATTAACACAAATGATGTGTCGCGAATCGGCAGGACAGTTTTTTGGAAAATCAATAATTGAAGATTTGATACCACGTCAAAGGGCGTATAACGGCTGTCTGAACCGAATACACGAATACATCAAACGCATTGCAATACAGGGTTTCTACACCGAGGAAGGCAGTATCGACATCGAAGAATTTGAACAAAACGGTGCGGCACCGGGTGCAATGTTGGTATACAGACAGGGAACAAAACCGCCGACACCTATTCCGAATGGCAATTTGCCATCAGAGATTATGACAGAACGATACAACTTAAAAAGTGATATGGAATATGTGGCAGGTGTATCACAGCTGATGATGAACGGTGCAACGCCTGCAGGCGTAACGTCGGGTACGGCTATACAGAACCTTGTTGACATAGACAATACACGTCTATCGCTGACAGGCGACCATATCCGAAACAGTATCAAAAATTTGGCGGTAATGTGGCTTGAAATCTATAAAAAATACGCTAATACGCGACGCGTGCTGAATTGCACAGGTAAAAATCGTATCGGTAATGCAATCATATGGAATAGCGACGATATTAACAGCTATGACGTTGAATACGTCACTGAAAACGAACTACTGATGTCGGAAGAAGTGCAAAAGGAACGTTTCTTCGACGCGTACAAAATGGGGCTGTTTACCGACGCAAACGGTCAGATACCTGAACGTGTAAAACAGAGGGCACTGGAGTTTATGAAAGTAGGCAATTACACCGAAATAATGAACATCAATGCACTGCAAATACAGGCGGCACAACGTGAAAACGTATTTTTTGAGCAGGGTGCAGTGCCGAGAGTATCAGAGTTTGACGACCACGATATACACATAGACGAACACCTGCGGTATATCTTGCAGTTGGATTTTCAGCTGTTAAAACTGAAAAAGCCTGAGTATGCAAAAGCATTAGAGGACCATATCAGACTACATAAACAGGCGCAGACACAAGACCAATAGCAGAATGTAATTGCTATGTTGGCACAACAACAAGGACAAAGATAGGAGGATATACATAATGGATAATTTCTACGACGCAAGACGAGCGACCGAAGATATGTTCGACGGTCAAACGGTGTTAGGGGAAGATAGTACCCCTCAAGACACCTCACAAGATACCCCTCAAGAACAGCAAGAGGGACAAGTACAAGAGGAACAACCGCAAGAACAGGTACAAGAACAACCGCCGCAAGAGAATAATGCAGTTGATGAGGCGGCAAATGTAGCACAGGCGGCGGCACAAGCGGCGGCACAACGTGAACAAGATTATCAACGCATAATGGAAGAAAATGAACAGCTAAGACAGACAAATAACGAATTGCAACAGACTATAACGCAGCAATCACAGCAACGTGAGCAAGCGGTTATAGAGGACGCAATGCAAATGCCTATGTTGGACGTTAATCGTTTAGCATTTGAGGACGATGCAACTGTTCAGAAAATGCAACAGGACTATGCAAATGCAATGCAAAAATACGTCACACAGCAAGTGCTAAAAGACGTTGAACCTGCCTTGCAATACGCAAAGGACGGTATGCGTGAGAAAGAAAAAAGGGAAATGCTTGAGGCGTTCAAAGGTGTAGATGAACTGAAAGGTATTAACGATATGTTGCCACAGCTGGACTACATCATTGAACATAACAAGTGGTTAGACAACGACGATATACCTATGGACGAAAAGTATTTGACGGCGTATATGATTGCAAACGGCGTAAATTCCGCGAATACACCGCCACCGTCAGACCCAACAGCAGAAGAATTAATGAAATACTACGACAGCAATCCTGAATTTCAACAAATGATTGAAAAAAAGAGATTGGACGACATTAAACAAAGTCAGCAAGTGCCTGCAATGTCAGCGTCAAACGGTGCTGTAAACGCGGCATTAACAATAAAAGAAAAACCAACAACTTGGGACGACGCCTCCAAAAGAACACGAAATATGTTCAGAGAGAGATAACGTACCCACAAATGACAAAAGAGGGAGATACTTAAATGGGAAGAGAACAAAACTTAAAAACTATTGAAGAGGCTCTAAAATCTAACTACTTACCGGTATGGAATAACCTACTCGGTATCGAGCCTACACCACTACTATCAAAAATCAAGAAAAAGCCATTGGTAGCAAATGAGATTGTTGCGTCAGCTCCAATCGGTCTATCAGGCGGTTTTGGCTACGGCGAAGAAGGACTTGCGACACCTGAAGCAGGTAACGTTATGTTCAAGCGTTTCAGAACATACGCAAAAGATATGTATACAAACGTTGAATTGTCAATCAAAGCTGTACAACTTACAGGCAAGGACGGCGCTATGGCAAACGCACTTGACACAGAAGTTAAGGCGGCGTACGAAACAGCAAAATGGAATGTCGGACGTTCACTATTCGGCAATGGTACAGGTGCATTAACAAAGGTTGTTAAACAGACAACTCCGACAACAAAAGTTGAAGTAACTGACATTAAGTACGTCAAGGAAGGCTTGATTGTAGACTTTTATCCGACCTCGGCTACAACGCCGAACGACGTGGTTGCTAAACAGCTACGAATTATGGCAATTAACCGTACAAAGAACAGCAACGGTAACTATGAGATTATCCTTGACAAATCACCTACAACAGCACTTGTTGACGGCTTTATGACGGTGCAGAACTCATTTAACCGTGAAATCACAGGTCTTGGTGCTATCTTCGACGATGAAGTCCCTACAATTTACGGCGTAAGCAAGGCAGACAATCCGATTATCAAGCCTATTGTTATTGACGCAAATGATAATGTTGAGGACAGCATTATTACAAAGGCTCTAAGACGTGCCGAAAAGGACAAGAACTCAAAGGTTGATATGCTGTTGTGTGGTGACGAAGCGTACGACCACTACACAGAATACCTAAGAGTAAACAATATCAGAGTTGAACAGAACACCTTACAGGGTGGTTTCAAATCAATTCAGTTTGCTTTCGGCAACAGACAGGTTGATGTTGTCAACGAAATGTTCGTGCCGGATGATGAAATTTGGGGTGTTGATACATCAGCACTTGAACTACATACACAGGAATGGAAATTCGCTGACCTACAAGGCGGTGGCATTTTCAACCTAAAGGAAAATTCATCAGTTTACAGAGCGTTGCTTGCAAACTATGGTGATCTTATCTGCTCAAATCCTGGTGGTCTAATCAGAATTTACAACTGTATTTAATCTTTACGGCAAGGTAATTATATGTTGCCTTGCCGTATTTTTGCCGTTATTTTAGGCACTTGCTGAAATATTTTTTTCTGAAATGCGGTGATAGATTGGAACAAGCAGAAGTAACACTTAAAGAAATATATGAAAAAGTAAGTCTTAAAGTACCTCTTGAACAGCGACGGTTCTTTAATTTCTTTAACGACACCGTTGCAGAACTTGAAGCATTATATCCCGACTTACTGTTCAAAGAGGGTGTGCATTTTACACCGGTACACGATTTATCGGACGAAAACGTTGTATTACCGCTTTATACTCCGGCAATCGTGGACAATATCTTATACCTTTGTGGTTACGACCAACAAGGTATATTCAAACAGGAATTTACACGAAAATCAAGAAATGCCTATGTGCATTATTGGAAAAATCACGCACATAACAGACGTGTACGACGAATGAGGTGGTAGAGAAGTGTTTGACAGTGGAATATCTGCAAAAGCGTTAATAGCAGAATTACAGAGTGAAGTGGACGTCGCACTTCCTATCACAAATTCGACGTATGCAACGTGGCTGAACAGTCTGCAATGGCTGTTATACAGTGCGATTATAAAAGAACAGAACGACTTGATAATTACCGAACCGCAAGAGGATGTTATACAGCTTGCAAACCTTGATGTTTCGGATAATGAAGCACCGATACGGTTTGAAGATATATATGCGGTGTATGCAGATACAACACAATTAATAAAGACGAGTATAACAAGCGGTTTCGTATTTCCCGATTGTTTTTATAAAAAAGGTGATAATTTAGCTGTTAAAATGCAAAAAACACCTAATTTTATTAAATTAATCTATCATATCAAGCCCAAATTGATAAAAGTAAATGAAAATGACGAAATACAAGACGGTAACGTGATGATACCGATAGAATTTATCGAATTGGTAAAGTCAAAGCTAAGAGGCGAAGCATATTCACTTGAAAATGAGTACGGTCCTGCGTCAAATTGGCTCAACAATTACAATATTTTACTTGAAAATTTCAAACAATGGCTATCTGATAAAGCCCAACAATTCGGACAGTAAAGGAGAGGTTATATGGCAAAGAAACAAAACGAATTACAATTCGGACAAGTACCATTACCACAGGCACTAAAGCAATATAGCCTTTCCAAACTGAATTGGAGTGGTTTAAACAGACGGCAAGTTATAGATACAGGTGCTTTGTCTATGGAATGCAACATTTCTACAGTCGAGACACCTTATTTAACACCGTCGCAAAGCAGAGTAGACATATTGTCCGATATGGGACTTGAATACAAACACCCTATATCGCTATTCAGTTTTGATGATTTCCTTGTTGTTATCTATCGTGACGATACAGAATTAAAACTTGATTATCTCGTTTTGAGCGACAAGAAAAACAGTAAAGGACAAATCACAAAAGTATATACAGGTCTAATAAAAAAGGGTGTGACAGAAGAAACTGACGCGATACAGCGTAGTATGGTGCAATTCAATGTATATGAAAATGCCGTTGATGTACTTGGCGGCACATATGTAAAGAAATTGATACTGTTTCCTGACAAAGTATCTATGTTTATGAAGATTGTAGATACAGACAAAGACCCTACTACATTTGACAAACAGGCAGTTAAGGACGGCAATGCCGATATTGATGTTATGTATTGTCAAAAAGAAAGTAGCGGCAAAAAAACTTACTATGTTTGGAATGGGGCGATAGGCAGATTTACTTTGACAGGTGGCGTGAACTACTTTAAAACAAGCAATTTGGATGTTGAAATAAAAAAATACTACAATGACGGATATACTCAGACGAAAGACGAGTATTACAATGACGGTTACAGAAAGTCAAGTAAACAAACGTATAATGACGGTTACAAAAAGACGGAATATAAGGTGTTCCGTGACGGTTATGTGCCGATAGAAGATACGAATGAAACAACATATGACGGTGGTGATGTGTATTACTACGAAAGGCAAGGCGAATACTCACCGTATACATACACCGTTGCCACTTGGTTACAGCAAGGTGATAAGTTAAAAGGAAAAGGTTTATATCAAAGAGAGCCTGCACCATTGGGAACAAATACAAATGTAACATTTTACGAGCGAACAGGCACTTCGTTCCCTTATACATATGTGAAAGTTCGCAATCTGAAAACAGGCGATAATATATCAAGTTACTATGAAAAGGTTTCTGATAGCACAGGTACGGTTCAAACCAAACTATATGTAAGAAAAGCTGATGATAACGGTACGATAATACCGTATGAGTATGAGGAAGTAACTGATATTGCATACGGTACGAATATAACCGATTATTATGAAAAGATAAGCGACAAAGAAGTTACGGCAAAAGCATATTACAAAAGGACCGAAAACACCGATAAGGATAGCGACGATAAATACAAATACGAATTGATTAAAAATCTTGAAAACGGCAAGAAAGTATCAAAGTATTATGAATTTACCGAAAACTATGCACCGCCTGAGGGGAGCAATAAGAGTTGCTATTGGCTTAACACATACGATAATCAAACCTATCAATTTTGTAGCGATATAGGTGACGGAAAAAGTGGGTTTGGAATAACTGTTTCGCCGTCGTTCCCTAATCTAAAGTATGCAGTAGTGCATTTATCACGACTTTTCGGAGTTGATGAGGATAGAGTACACGTTTCAGGCTATAACGACTATACGAATTGGAACTTAGACACCGTAGCTGAAAGTAACGAAAGCAATGCGTGGAGCAGTGCCTCACAAACCAACACAAAAGCAGGCGGTAACTTTACAGGTATAACAGTGTATGACAACCACGTTGTTTGCTTTAAACGTGACTTTATGCACGAAATATACAACAGTAAAAATCCGTTCAGATTGGTTGACGTGTATGCGGAGGGGTCTATTGACAACAGGAGCATACAAGAGGTAAACGGCAAACTGATATTTGCGTCAGATGATGAAATCAAGGTGTATACAGGCTCACAACCGCGTGAGATTGGCTATAATCTTGGAATTGACGAGTTCAAAAGTGCCGTTTCGGGTAGTGACGGAAGAAACTATTACTTGTATTGTACAGACAGACAAGGCGAAATGTATCTGTTTGTGTATGACACAATGGTCGGTCAATGGTCGCAACAAGTGATTAATAGTGAAGTATTAGGCTTTGCACATAACAAAAACGGTATGTATATGTTATGCAAAGACGGTGTTGTATACAAAATGGATACGAACAAATATACGGACGATTGGAGCTGTGAAACGGACTTATCAACCATACTGACATCATCATCTTCAAGCACATATCAGACAGTAAATATCAAACATATAGCAAAATTTCAAATGCTTGCGTATATTGAGGGGCGTTTCAAGGTGTATGCACTGTACGACAATGAAGAATTTAATCCTGAAACATCGCAGTTGCTATATGACAGTAACGGTCGGAAAGGTATGCAAGCAATACGCTTAAAACCACGAATGACCGCTAATTATGGCTACAAGTTACATTTTGAGGGACACGGCTATGTACGTTTCTATGAAATGGAACTCGGTATTACTCCAGGAGGTGAGTTATTTGTATCATCAAGATGATATTAACAATATGAATTACAAACAGCTTAGAGAAACGGTATCGGAATTAAACGACAATTACGTTAAGCTGAAAAGGACATTAGAGGACGCTTTAGACAACATAGACGAAAGCAACCTCGCAACCACTTTGCGAAAAAAATTAAACGGCTATGATACTCAATTCAGTGTAACGGCTGAAAAGATAGAAAGCAAAGTATCGTATGAGGACTTAGAAAACAGTCTAAATCAATATTCAACCGTATCGCAAACGGCACAAGCTATTGAAATGTCAGTAGTATCAAGTCAAGAATACACGGATAATTCAGTAGAAACATTATCTTCAACGTTCACTATGACTGCCGACGGAATATCTACAAGGGTTTCAAAGCTAAAGAAAGGTGTGGAAACACAATTCAATCAAACAGCAGAAAAGATTGAATCACTTGCATTTGAAAAAATGAATACATCAGAGGCTATTACGGTAAAAGAAAAACCGTCCGCAAGCGATAAAACGTTGGATAAAGAAAAACTCTACAAGTATAACAACAAATATTATTATTTCAATGATATTTTACAAGATTGGTTAGAGTATGACGAAAAAAACGGCATTAATTCTGCATTCACTCAAATATCAGGCGGATTTATATTGAACGGTTGCGTAAAGGTGAGCGGTGACCTTATAACAGAGGGAACGATAACAGGTACAGATATAGTTGGAGCGAAATTTTATAATGAGGATAAAAGGGCGTATGTGACTATTGGTAATTCAAGTGGTAATTATGGTGATTTGACATTGAAGCGAGTATCGAATGGCAAAGGACAAGAAGTTTTTCAGATTTACGATACGGGTGTTGGTATTGCTATAAAAGCTGTAGGAACGTCTTTTATAGGTTCGACTGGAAGTAAGACATACCCCAAAGGCACTTGGGATTTTTCGAAATGTACGGTAATAGGTTTACCGACAAGTACAAGTTAAGGAGGAAAATATATGTTATTTAGAATAGGTGATAACGTCGCAGTGACGTGTAAAAACCCAAACGAAACACTGTTGTTTATAAACAGAGTACCAACAGCTTGGTTATTCTCGATAGATATAGAGATATGTCAAAAGGTAAAGAGAATAATTGTTGAAGAACAAAATCTTAAAGATATAAAAATTGAATATGAAACTGAAGATTGTACGATTGGCAGAGGAGTTGTTGATTTGCCTATGGACAGTCTGCACAGCTTTACTATCGACTATGCAAGCGGTATGGCGCACGTTGAGTTCAAAAGGGGGATAAATAATAATGTATAACAAACCAACAAATGCAGAAGAAATGGAAGAATTCGAACGAATGACAACCGGCTTCGATTATGTATATGAAGATACAGTCGGAGCGGGAAAGATAATATATCTTAAAATGCCTGTTGTATCGGCAAATAAGAGAGGTGTGAACGATATAGGGTGGCAATGTGACGGTGACGACGTTGCTTTATATGCCACTATGTCAAGAAAACCACGCGAGACTGAACTATGGTCGGAAGTCAAAGAAAACTATGTTGTAAATAAGACTGTATCGGCGTTGAAGTTTGAAAACAAGGACACAAAGCCTTGTAATCTATGTGTAAGGGTGCGTTTAAATTAATGGGGGTGATTAAATGAAGGGTAATGTATGTTATCAAAAGACAGACTTCGGCTCTGAAACACCTGACTTGCTTAATAAATACGTTCTGAAAATAACTCAAATAGCAGGAATATCACTCAAAAAAGATATTTCAAGAGAGAGTTTAAGGCTTGCTTTAAGCGTTCCTACACTTGTATCGCAACTTGTTAATGATAAAGAGTACATAACCAAATCTGAAATTGAGATTATACAAAAATCTCTTGAAGATATGGATAGCGTGTTAAACGGCAAGATTGACGATACAAACGCAAAACTTGATGATGAAATAAACGCAAGGGAAATGCTTGAAAATGTGGTGAATACACTGCAAACACTGGCTCACAAGCACAGTAACAAGAATGTACTTGATACTATCACAGAAGATAGAGTAGCAATATGGGACAAAGTGAAAGACCTTGATAAATACTTTGACTATATTGATTTTAAGGCTTTTGTCGAAGAAATAGTATATGCATATACAAACGAACTTCAAAATCTGTACACAGCAATCGGCATTACATCATACGACGGTGGTGTATTCGGTATGGAACAGTTAGGAACAGAGCTTGACGGCGGTAACTTTGACAGTGAACCCGAAAACAGTTTTGATTGCGGTGATTTTAACCCGCTTGAACTGTCTGCACAAGTAACATCGGTCATTGATTGTGGAACGTATTAAGGAAAGGAGGATTGATAGAATGGCAACAAGATTTATAGCAAAGCACGGTTTGAAAAGCAATATAAATAGATTAACACTTTCGGAAGGCGAAATAGCTATTGCATATAGTGATGACAAATCAGAGGCTGAAATATATGTAGGTGGAAACGACAATACACCAATCCCCGCAGCAGGTGCGTCGATGAAAACAAAAAACCAAATATTTGTCGTGTGTGACGGCGACCACGACGAACTGAAATTACAGGCGGCGATAGATAGTGCGCAAAACAACAGCGTTATCTATCCTGTAGGTACACAATGTGTTTTGACAAACGAAAATACCATACGTGGTTATGGATTGACGAACAGTAGTGGTGGATGTGTTATATCATTAAAAGGTGGTATGACCCTAGATGGGTCAATGTGTGATGAATTCATTTTTAAAAACACAAATCCTGCTGAAAAACAGCATATTTTTCACATATCACAATTTGCGACAATGAAAAATGTAACATTGGTAGAAGATACTAAAACAGTGACATCTGATACAATTAATCCAATGGTATTATATGCTGAAGATGACTCGAACATTATGTTCTGTTCATTTGTCACTATATTTAGCACGCATCAAATAGGTGTATCAACATTTAAATTGGGTAAAGTACTATTTTTTAATAATGTTATAGATGGGTTTGAGGGTGCTCCAGGAAATGCAATAACGAAAGAAATTTACATTGCACGTTATGCAAAAATAATAGGGAATGAATTTTTAAATTTTACACAAAACAAACCACTTTTAGGGTTTATGCTTTCGGCGACAAATATTTTCTTTCAATGTAATTATATTGAAACTTGCGATAATTGTTTAATATCGTTAGGTGGAAGTATTATGGGAAATATTTTCAGATCTATGGAAGATTGTAGTATTAGCTGTGGTGGCGAAATTATAGGCAATATCTTCTCGTCAATATACCAAAATGAAGATACGTCATTCTTGACAAATTCGGGTAGACTAATTGGGAATCAATTTACTTCAATAAGAATTACTGGGGAATATGTTCAATTCATTGATTGTAGTAATTCTTCTATTATATCAGATAATTATATGTCTATCACATCTATACCTGCGACAGGAAGTTGTTCATTGATAGGTGCAACTGGTAAGACATTAATCTTAAATAACACGTTCTCTACTTCATCATCATTAGCCGACAATAACGAGTTTAATCTTTTAGATGTCGATGGTAACACAGTAATCAAAAATAATGTAACAAGTGCTAAATCTTTTGGTAGAATTGCAGATACTTGTATTGCAGAAGGAAATATAACATCGTGGAGTTAAGGAGGCTATTATGTACAAATTTTATAGTAAAAACGGGCAGGCACAATTCTACGAACACGGTGTCGAAATTGACGGCACTGTGTACGGAATACACGCCGATAGGGATATATTACGTATAAAACGTAGGATTGTCAATGATAAATTCGCCGAAACTGACGGTGATTTCGATATGGACACAGAAATTGCAAAAATTAAGCATACAGACATCACATTTGAACAGCCTACGGCAGAACAGCTGTCACAGATACAGTCAAAAACATTTGACAGTATGTCGGATATGAAACAATATGTTCAGTCCGTTATGAACGGTGACGAAACAATGTCACAGGACGAAATCAACGCAATGCTGTTATTAAAAATTGCGGAAATGGAGGTAGCAATTACAAATGAACAAACGACTAATTAAAATGTATTACAAAAAGGGCATTTACAAAGAAAAGGATTTAAACACATTTGTAAATGCCAGATTTATCACAGAGAATGAGAAAAAAGAAATTATGGAGGGTTAAAAAATGGCTAATAAAATTCAATTTAGACGTGGACTGAGAAAGTTACTACCAACATTGTCGTTCGCTGAGCCGGCATACACAAGTGATACAAACGAGTTTTTTATCGGCACAGGCAAAGGAAATGTAAATATGAACGGTAGCTTGTGGTATACAGGCACAGCTTTAAGCGGTACGTCTAAAAACATCAACTATACATATGCAGATTGTCCTCTTGTTAAAGTGGGTGATATGTACCTTAATACCGATTATGGCTATATCTATCAGTCTACTACAGCAGGTAGCGGTGAAGACGTAAAGTGGCAATACAAAGGTACGATAAGAGGACCACAAGGCATACAAGGTGTTAAGGGCGACACAGGAGAACAAGGTCCGCAAGGCTTGAAAGGTGATACAGGTGCAAAGGGTGAAAAAGGCGACAAGGGCGAAAAAGGTGAAACAGGAACACTTGGAAGTAATTCAGTGAAAACCGTGCATATTGCAGATGAGGCTATTACAAGAAGCAAACTTGCAGGAGATGTTTATGATTGGATAAATAGCGGTGAATATTCCGAATCTGAATGGAATTTTGACCAAACCATAAAAAATCTAATAAAAATAGGAGCAATAAACATACCGATTTTGGAATGTTATCCTGCAGAAAATATAGGGGCGAAGATAAACACAGTAGCTAAAGTAGGTGACTTGTTTATCATAAAAAATGTGGTTGCAGACCCGGATACAGAAGCAATAGAACAAATTCGCTATAATGATGATTTAGGTTCTGTTTTTGTTTTCAACGGAAGTATACAAAAAGGATATTGTGGAGTTTGTAGAGTTACTAAAGCCTTAAAAATAATAGATGTGGGAGAATATGAAAGCGGAGAGGTTAAACTGCTATTCACATTCAAACAAGGTGGAGAAGAAGTAGTAATACGCGAGGAGGATAAATAAATGAACATTTGGGAAACAATCAATATATTTTGGGTTACATTGGCGTGTAACCTATTCATAAAAACTGTATTTGTTGCAGTTATGTTAGATACGGTTTTAGGGTTACTAAGGGCAATCAAAGAGAAAAAGTTTAATAGCTGTTTCGGCATTGACGGTGCAATACGAAAATTTGCAATGATTGTATCGGTTGTGGGTTTGGCTATTTTGGACAAGCTGATAGGCTTTAATATGCTACCGTTTGTGCCGGAAGAAGTGCTTAAATATATAGGCATTACGCAAGTGGGCATATGTGAGTTTTTCTGCTTGCTGTACATAATGTATGAAAGCATTTCGATACTGAAAAATATGTGCTTGTGTGGTCTGCCGATACCGAGCAAATTGCGAAGTGGAATTGAAAAATGGCTAAACACTATGACATCAGAACTTGAGGGGAAGAAAGGGGAATAACTATGAATTTACAAGATACTGTTGCACTGATGAACAGTGCGGACTACAAGGAACGTTTCAAGGCAGAATATTATCAGTTGGCGAATCGGTTCAAAGGGTTAAAGAAAATGTTGGAGGAATGGGACAGGGGAAAACTAAAATTTTCCCCAACGTGTCCACGCAGTACATATAACATACAACTAAACGCAATGGCTGACTATTTGGCAATTTTAGAGGCGCGAGCAGTAATGGAAGATATTGAATTGAAAGAGGTGTAGGAAATATGAGAATTGGAATTAACTGCGGACACACTGTAAGCGGCACTGTCGGTTGCGGTGCAGTCGGTTACATAGATGAGAGCGTAGAGGCACGGAAAGTCGGCTATGCACTTGAAGATTTACTAAAAAAGGCAGGGCATACAGTGCACGACTGCACAAATGATTATGCGCCGACAGTAAGTTCAAATCTAAGACAGATAGTTGATATGGCAAATTCACAGTCACTTGACTTGTTTGTATCAATTCACTTTAACAGTGGCGGTGGGCAAGGTACAGAGGTGTGGACTTACGGCGGCAAAAAGTTTGATGAGGCAGCAAATACTTGCAAGGCGATAAGTGAATTGGGTTTTAAAAACAGAGGTATTAAAGACGGCTCTAAGCTGTATGTGGTACATCACAGTGACGCGAAAGCTATGCTTGTTGAAGTGTGTTTTGTAGATACAGAGGACGCAAATAAATACAAGAAAATCGGTGCGACAGAGTTTGCAAAAGCGATTTTTAAAGGAATTACAGGACAAGTGACAAAGGATAAAACAAACAAGGAGGAATTAAATATGACACAATATGAGGAACTACTTAGCAAAATTAATGAGTTGGACAAGAAAAAGGCAGATAAATCAGAAATGATTTACGATTGCATTGACAGTAATATGCCCGAATGGGCGCATAAGCCTGTTCAGTGGTGTTTGGATAACGGTATTGTATCAGGCGCAGACGACGCGCACCTTAATCTAAACAATACAAAATTGTGGGTATGTGTTGTTGTATATCGTGCAGTTAAATTTGTTGCAGGACTTATGAAAATCAAGATTTGATAAGGAGTAAATGACTATGGGTTTGGCAGATACAATAAGAAATAAGGTAAACAGCCTTTTTAATTTCGATTCACAACAACAGAGTAATCAATTAAAAAACAAAATTGATACATTGTACGGAAAGCAAAATACAGCAACGGCACCGAACATAAATTCCTTTAACCCGTTCATCAGCAAAAGAGACGGACAGGTTATAAATAAAATGGCTGATTATAAGCCGATTGTAAACAGCAGTGCGACAAGCGATAAGGTTAGAGAATGGATAACACAAGCAACAGGTATTCAACCAACAAACACAATGTCAAATTCATCAAATTCTACTCAAAATGAAAATAGTACCGCTCTTAGCAGTGGTACTATTAATTCAAACGGTGATGATAATGTTGGTTTTAACGGAAATCTTGACAGTTCGTCGCTTGGAAGTCTTGATGTAGCAACACAACTTCCGAAACTATCAACAGCACAAATAGCTGAAATCATTAAAAAGCACTTTAATCGCAGTTCAGTCATATCAACAAGTGACGCAGAGGGTATATACAATGCTCAAAAAACAACAGGTATGAGCGCTTTGGCAATACTCGGTATCGGAGCTTTGGAAAGCGGTTGGGGTACTTCAAACATAGCCAAGAAAACCAATAATATTTGGGGTTACGGTGCTACAAATGTTAATCCTGAGGGCAACGCCCATAGATACGGTCAGATGTCACAAGGTGCTACTCAATTTGCGACTGAATTTATGAAAACATACTACAATGGGTATGGTGCAAAGTCAATTAATTCAGCAGGTACAGGTAACAATCCGAAAGGAATGGGGTATGCATACACAGACGGCGGAGCAATAGATAGCAGTTGGGCGACACAGGTAAGTTCTATTATGGGAAAACTATACAACACAGCTAAGGGTGTAAGCGGTTCAAATACAGGTAATTCATCAAGTAATTCATCAAGAAGTTATCTAAACAGATTGAGCTATGCGAACAATTCAAACACTTCGTCAGGCGGTTCTTCCAAAGGACGGCAGATTGTTGCGGCGGCAAAGCAGTATTTGGGAACACCGTATGTATACGGCGGTACTTCGTCAAGCGGTGTTGATTGTAGCGGTCTTGTACAACTCGCGGCGAAAGCAAGCGGTATTGATATACCACGAACAACATACGACCAAATAAATGTAGGGCAAGCTGTAAGCAAGAATAACTTGCAAGAGGGCGACCTTGTATTTTTCAGAGGTTCGGGCGGTAGTACGTCAGCTCCGGGACACGTCGGAATTTATATAGGTAACGGACAGTACATACAAGCACCAAAGACAGGTGATGTCGTTAAAATCAGCAATTTATCAGGACGTAGCGACTATGTCGGTGCAAGAAGAATAGCATAAGGGAGGTAAAACGAATGGCATATAATACGCAAGACGCCGTAAATACAATATTACGGCTAAAAGGTAATTGGCTTAATGCAAATGCAGAGGGCGATACAAAGAAAACGGCACAAATAGCAAACGAGGCACAAAACTATTACGGACAAATGCGTGAAAATGGTGACACAAAGCTTGCCGACACGCTTTATAACAGCGGATATGACGCGTCAAAGAAGTATGTTAATGACTACTTTGCACAGAGCGGTAAAAGTGCAATTAGACCGTATTTTTACGGCTTAGGCTCAAAGTACGGTTTAAGTCAAAGCGATATAGACAATGCACTTCAATATAACGATACGACAGGTGAGGTTAGCTTAGGCGGTAAAAACATAGGCAAGCCGTCGGCAATAGGCTCAAATGGGGTATCTTATTGGGATAACAGTACGCTTGATAATGCTTTTAAAAACTATGTTCAAGACACAGGCAAAAGTCAAACCACATCAAGCCTTGTAGGTCAACAGCAAAGTAATCTATTCGACCATTATAACGACTTGATGAAAACAAATACACAAGATTATAACGACTATATGAACTTGGTTAAAGCTAATCCTTTTTCTACCGATGAGGCAAAAGCGATACTTGGTAAATATAATCTATCAGCTATACAGGGAAGAAATAATCAGCTTGCTTTAGGTACAGCTTCAAACGGCGGTAATGTTGACAGTTACAGCGCCGCAAACGCAATGCGACAGCAAGCGGCGCTATACTCACAGGCGCAACAGAATGTATTAGACGCGTATAATGCAAAGGTGCAAAACGCTTATAATTCAACGCAAAAAATTGAACAGGCACGAAAAATCCTATCCGATATGGGTGTTCAAATCGACAATGCGTTCAACAGAGACGAAACAGCAAAGAATAACGAAGTACAAAGAAATGAAACTGTACTTAACGGTAAAGTATCACGTGACGCAACAACAGCACAAGTTACAGGTCAAATTCCTAAGGGTATGCAATATTCTTCAAATCCATTCTTTGATGATAACGGCAATCCGATAGAAGATATTGACTATAAAAAGGTAATCGAACAAGCTATCGCAAGAGGTGATACGCAGACAGCACAGGCGGCGAGAGTTGCAAGGGGCGTAAAAATTTGGAACAACTACAGTAAATACGGTCAATATGATGACGGTGATTACGGTGTTCCGAATACGCAAACAGAGGACGCAAGACAGTTTGACGCAGAACTTAAAAACAGCAAGGATATTGCACAAATGGGTTACGACCACGAAGAAAGAATGCCAGGCATTGAGGCTGACAATACAATCCGTATTAACAATAATCAAGCCGATAATACAATTCGTGTTAATGACGCAAGTGCCAAGAATGAAATGGCTGTTGCAAACAATGCATCGAAGAATACGATAGCTGAAAAAACGTCAGAAATAAATAACACTGTAAATGCATACAAACAGACGGATGGTGCGTTAGGTGGAAATACAGCCTCTTCGTCTAATTCTTCTAAATCGTCAAAAAACGGTAGTCAAGTGGATGGAATAACAAAAGAATTCTTTAACAGTTGGATACAGAGAAACAACAACGCAGCACAAGAAATGGGAAAAAAAGATATGTTTATAGTCAATGCTGATGGTACATACAAAATCAATCCTGCAATTCCGGACAATTATAAGAAAGTTTTGACGATGAATACAGCTAATACGGACGGTCTTACAGATGAACAACGTATAGATTTACTCCATTCAGTGGGTCTAACCGATGATGATATTTATAATGCAGGTTCTTTAATAAAATAATTACAACCAAAGAGGAGCTTAAAATATGAGTAATATGCAAGAGAAATTAAAATCATTACAAAATATTATGTCACAAAGAGGATATAATAGATCTGCATCAACAGCAAGAGAAAATACCGATTTAAAAAGTAATTTGAAATCATTGCAGGATATTTTAGTTAAAAGAGGGTACACACCAAAAAGTGTACCCTCTGAACAAAAAAGCAAAACACGGCATAAAGAAAAGGGCAATAATCTTTTCGAAGAAACAAGTAAATCTACTTTTGAAACAATGCCGAAATACCAAGAGGCAAAACAAAAACACCAAAAAGAAAAAGAAGATAAACTTAATGCTATGTATGATAAATATGGTATTGACCCGAATAATTTTTCTTATGATGATTTTTCAAAATGGGCAGAAGAACATAATTTTAACCGTATTCCACATAACGACCCTTTAGAAGCAGGATATGATTGGCTTCCTAATGAAAAAGGCATTAGCAAAGAAGTAAAAAAAGATAAAGAAACATTAGAGCAACTTGCATTAAACAATCAAAGAAAAAACATAGCAAAAGAAGGTGGGAATGTACCGGATACATTTATAACAAGTTTAATGGACGGTGCGACTTTGGGTGGAAGAAGTGCGATTGATAATTTAAAGTCACAAAAAAAATATAAAGAAACAGGACTTAATGTCAACGATTACGTAAGTGAAAAACAAGCAAATGCAAAATCATCAGAAGAACACCCAATAGCAAGTACCGTCGGAGAGTTAGCAGGTTCTACAGTTTCACTAATAGGATTAGGTGAAGCTGTTGGAGGTGCTTTGAAAGGTGTAAAGTGGTTGGCGAAAACACCTACTTGGGTTCAAGGTGCAATAAAAAACGGCATTGTTTTTGGACTACAACAAGGAACAGAAGCAACCACTGACGGAAAAAAAGCAAAAGATATAGCAAAAGAAACCGCTATAGGCGTTGTAGGAGGAGCCGTAGGCGGTGCGACAAGTTCCACTGTTGAAGATTTTGCCGAAAATATCTTGTTTAAAACGAAATTGCAACATAAATTTATACCTGAAATGATAAGAAATGGGGTTGCGGGCGCGTCATTTGCCGGTGCAGACAGTGCTGCTACATATTTTTTGCACCCTAAAGAAGAAAGACCTACAGCTAAAGACGTTGCTAAGAATATGGCTGTGACCTTTGCTTTTGCAACAATTACATCAGCTATAAATATGGGTAAAATCAAGCAATCAAGTAAAGAGGCTTTAGACGTTGTAAACGATAAGATGATGAAAGATTACGAAGGTATGATGAATTCAGCAAGTACAAACGACGTAGAAAGTGTTAAACAATTTGCTAAAAATGTTATGGATTACTCCGATTCAATGATTAAGTATCTTGACGGAGAAGGTTTTAAACTAAAAAATAATGCTCCGTCAGATACTGTTACAGAATACTTAACCGGCAAAGGAAATGCACCAGTTAAAGATACTGTATTAGAAAAAGCTCGTTTTGTTGGTGAGGACGCTCGTGTAAGAAGTATGCAAGAGGACTTAAGGACTATCAAAAGCAGAGCAAAAGAATTTTACGACAGAGCTGATTCAATTCCTTATGATGTAGAAAAAATATCGAAAACATCAAATGTAGGGAATGTGGACAATATCACAAAAGAGCCTACAAACATAAATAATACAAATCCAACACCACAAAACACAAATCCGATACAAAATGTACCAAAAACATCAGAAGTAGAACCGATACAAACCGTTCAAGAACAAACGCCTATAAGCGTCAAGACAAATGATGTTGAAGTTCAAAAAACAGATAAGTTACCGAAAGAAGTTCAAGACAGCGTAAGCAAAGCTGATGTTGTCGCAGAAAACAATCCGCAAGGGTATAATAAGGATTTTGTCAGACGATACGCGAATAGTTTTGTTGAGGTTGCTCAAAAGAGTGACAATTATCCGAATCGCGATTTTCTTGATAACAATATTGCTGATGAATTAACTCAAAAGATACTTACAGGGGAAAGTAAACTTGACGGAAACAGTGCTTTTGATTATGCAGTAAAACAATTCAAATTTATACTAAACCAAGCTGACGAAAGCAAGCTTAATCAAGTACAACAGTTTAATGAAAATCAAAAACAACAGAATGATGTATCAGCTTCCGAAATTAACACCGATAATTCAATTATTAATGATACAGCAGACAGCGTTAATAGCGCAGATACACCAACTACAACTGACACTGCATTTAACGACACACAAGAAAACGGTGTACAATCGTCTGTAAATCGAGTTACAGATGAAGTACATAATGCAATGAATAAAGTCGGCTTAAATGTATCTGAAAGTGCAACAGGTATACAAGAGGCAAATACAAGATTTATGTCAAGCAATGATAATCTTTTCGACAAAAATTATGTAAGTAACTATGCGAATGACTTTGTGCAAGCTATGTCAGAGAAAAACGGACGTAGCTACACAGTTTTATCACAAGAAACAGATAACCTTGCCGACGAACTTGTAAATAAAATTCTTACCGGAAACAGTGTACTTGACGGAAACAGAGAATTTCAAACTGTAGTCAGAAATTTTAAAGATGTTTTAAGAGAGGGAATAAAGAAAAACACCAATCTACATAACAATGTATATGGCGCAAACGAAGTTTTAAATGCACAAGTGCAAGACGTGGAAAACGGCGATTATTCTTCACTTAATATAAGTGAAAATGCAAATAACAATATAAAATTTGCTCCGGTAAGTGAAAATGGACAAAATGTAGGTTATGTTATAGAACAAGGCATTGACTATACGAACCAACTAAGTGAAACGTCGTTTGCAGTAAAACAGAAAAATGGAGAATACGAAACAAAACAAGGAGTTACATACGGTCGTTTTGGCACGCACCAAAGTTCAAACGGTAGTTATATTGTATCGTATTTGCCGACGGGCAACGCAACAGCAATATTCCCTAATCAAGACACTGCTATTGAATTTATGAAGCAAGTCGAAAATGAAACAAGTGGATATTCGATTTATTTGCATAACGACAATGATGGGATAACAAAGACAGGGGGCGAAATATCACAATTTATAAACGCATTAAATACAATAAAGAGTAATTTGCAAGTTAAAGAAAATTCTGCTAAAGAAATGGTCAGTGCCAATCCCCTTGCAGCGCCGGTGGAAAATGCAACTCAAAAAGACAATTCCACAATAGAAATACCTAAATCCGATATCAAAACAAATGAAACACTTCCTGTAGGTCAATTACTTGAAGATTACAATGATACTGTGGATAATATTCTTTCTGTATCTGATGAAACAGCAAAAGAACTCGCAGATAATAGAGTTGCGGTCGAGATATTAAAAAATACCCCTAACGTCATTCTTGACAATGTTAAAGGTGCAAGAGATCTGAAAGTGATAATCAATTATACCAAGTTATATCTTGCAGTTAGAAAAAACGGTGTTTTTGAGGGACATTATCACAATTTAGGTGCGGAAATCGCAAAAAAATTACCTGATTTTCTACAAAATCCCGACGCAATTATACAGCTTGCAAATGGTAAACTAAACTTGTTCACAACAGTCAAAACAAAAAAAGGAAATAATGGCATAATATCCGTTGAGCTTAACAGTACGAAAGATATTGGTGGCAAATACAAAGATTACAATGTTGTTGTAACAATGTTCAGTTCCAATGATAACTATACTAAAAACTTGATTTCCGGTGAAGGTGTAAACATAAAATACAAAAAAGAGGATTTATCGCAAGTGAATCCCCAACTGTATAAGTGGTTGGCAATTATTAACGATAAATCCTCTACTAACAATATTGTATCACAAGATAGTGATGTTGTCAATAGTAGTATACGCCGAGATACAGAAAATGATACATTAAATTTGAAAGATAAATGTAACCTCACACAAACAAAGCATACCAAAACAGGCGAGGATTTATGGATTATAGGCTTAAAAGAGAGAATTTCAGCAGATGAATATAAAAAGCTAAATGCAAAAGTAAAAGCAGTAGGCGGCTATTATTCAAGATACGCAAAAACACCCGATGGTAAATCGATACCTGGTTTTATTTTCAAAGCTGAACCGACAGAACAAGTTTTTGATGTGTTTAATGATTTCTTTGGAACCACAGGCACTTTAAAAGAAACAGATGATGTACAAGCAGATGAAAATATCAAAGATAGTCAATCAACAAATAATAATACAGAAAGTGACGAAGAAAACGTTTCAGAAAACAATAAAACTGTATTGAACAGCCAATCCGAAAATGATACAATAAAAGAAATACCTGACTTGGAAATCGGCGATGTAATCGAGTATGATGGCAGGCAATGGAAAGTTACACAAACAGGCTTAAATATGAGTTTTGAAAATCTTGATAAGAGTGACAACAAACAGACATTCTCACATATCGGCGGTATAGAAAACTTTAAGCAAACACACGATTACAAAGTGGTTTCAAAAGTAGATAATCAAAAAAACGGAGGTAAAGAAAATGGCATATCGCAACAAGGAGTATTGGACGGAAAAAGTAGAAATGATGATAGAGGACTACGCACCCGAACTGACGGAACTAATGAAGAAAGTGGAATTGACGGAGTTCATACGTCACATAGCGACGATAGCAACAACGGACTACGACAATCAGTTGGAAACGAAAGAAACAGACCCGATGTCAGAGATGATAGCGAGGGAATACACGGAGGAACTGATAAAAGAGAAACTACATCAGAAACTGAAGGAGTATCAGACGGAGGACGACGAGGACGAGGAACAGTACACAATGGAGGAATTGATGTTGTTCAAGGAATGGGTGGACAGCCTGGACAATTAAAAGACAACACCGATGATACACCCGATGTTATAGAAACAGGCGCAAAAACCGTCAAAAAAGAAAAGTTACCGTCTAATAAGAATAATTTTGTTATAAGCGATGATTTTGCTGAAAAATACGATACTACTCCACCGAGTGCAAAAGATAACCTTGACGCAATAGAGTTACTTTTGAAGTTGGAAGAAGAAGGACGAGAAGCAACAAACGAAGAAAAAGAAATACTCGCAAAATACAAGGGGTGGGGTGGAATAGATACAAGACGTCTGCCGTATGAACAATATTCAAGATTTAACAGATATTTTGACGGTGTGCAACGAAAAAATGTACAAGATTCGATGAATAACGCATTTTTTACACCTACAAAAGTTGTTGATGCAATGTATAACGGTCTTAAAAGATTAGGTTTTAAAGGTGGAAACGTTCTCGAAACTTCAATGGGTATAGGTAATTTCTTTGGTAGAATGCCTGTCGCAATGACTGCAAAATCAGCACTTACAGGTGTGGAACTCGAAACATACACTGCAAGAATTGCACAATATCTATATCCTGGAGCAACTGTAATTAATAAACCGTTTCAAGATATAGCATTTAAAAACAATTCATATGATTTAGTAATCGGTAACGTACCTTTCGGTCAAAACAAGATTTCATATGATAAAAAGAAATATTCAATGCACAATTATTTTATCATATCATCTTTGGACAAAGTGCGTGAGGGTGGCATTGTAGCTGTTATTACAAGTTCAGGTACATTAGACAGTTATGGAATAGACGCAAGAAAAGCTATTATGGATAGAGCTGACGTTGTCGCTTGCTATAAACTGCCGGAAGGTGTATTTTCACGAAGTGCAAATACCGGTGTACAATCTGATTTGTTAATTCTTCAGAAGCGCGCAAGTGGTCAGCGACCGAGTGACGACAGTATTTTGAATGTTACCACGACCGATGATGGATTGAGAATTAACGAGTATTTCAAAAAGCACTCGGAAAATATTTTAGGCGCTCTCGCGAAAGGAACTAATGCGTGGGGCGAAATTACAACAGTAATCGGTGACGGTAACTTCTACGAAAAACTAAACGACGCAATGTCAAAATTGCCGAAAGGACTAATGAATGGCAAAAGTGAGTTAAAGAAAGTTGAAACACTTGTTTCGTGGTCTGAAAAGCCTAAATTTTTTGAAAAAGGCGGACGCATTTATGAAGACGACGGAGCAGGAACAGCAACTGCTTTAAAGGGATCAAAAGAAAATACAGCACGCGACTATATTGCAGTAAGGGACGTTTATAAAGAACTTCTTGAAGCTTACGAAAAAGAATTGCCGGATAATGATATTGAAATATTAAGAAAAAAATTATCAGAAGTATATGATAATTTTTATAAAAAACACGGTCCGATTACAGGCGACGGAAAGAAAAAAATAGGTAAAAAGAAAAGCACGAACAATAGTTTTTTGAAAGCTGATTCAGATTTCTATTTAGTAGGCGGTTTGGAAAGATACGACAAAGCAAAAAAAGAATTTGCAAAATCGGTATTGTTTGAAAAAGAAACGTTACGCAAGAAAAAAATTACTAAAGTGGATACTGCGTCTGACGCACTTGTAGTATCTATAAACGAAACAGGCAAAGTCGATTTTAAACATATGCAAGAATTGACGGGCAAAACCGAAAAACAGATTGCTGATGAATTAAAGGGTGAAATTGTGCTTACACCTCAAGGCGATTATGTTCTTACTGATATATATTTGTCGGGCAACATCTACGAAAAGTTAGACGAAGTAAAAGGTAAGCCCAACTTTGAAGAACAAGAAAAAATGCTTGAGCAAGTCTTACCAAAACCTAAAAATGCCTCTGAAATAATCGTTAAACTCGGTGCAAACTATATCGACCCGAAATATATAGAAAGTTTTGCACTTGATACTTTTGGTCAACGCTTGAATATAGAAAAAGATTCAAGCGGAAAATGGAAGATTGATGGAGCAGGACAAAGACGATATGGCGAAATCGTGAACACAAAATATGGTTGCAAGGCTTTTAATGCGGTACAACTTCTTGAAAAGGTGTTAAATGACGGCGAAATATTGGCTAAAACGAAATCTGTTGTTGACGGTAAAGAAGTTGTTACTATAGATACAAAAATGACAGAAGTCGCAAAGCAAAAAGCTGAAGATATAAAAAACGTTTTCAATTCCTGGATATTCCGTGACAGCAAAAGAAGAAATGTTATTGTAGACAAGTATAACCGAATGTACAATAATTACAGACCTCTTAATTACAAGAATATAGCTGAAAAGTTATCCTTTGATTCAATGAGCGAAGAATTAAAAGAAAAGCTATATCCACATCAAAAGAACGGTATTGCACGCTTTTTGTTTGGCGGAAATACTCTTTTTGCACACGGTGTAGGAACAGGTAAAACATTTGAAATGATTGCTTCGGTTATGGAAGCTAAGCGAATGGGTATCATAAATAAAACTGCAATGGTTGTTCCAAACAACAAAGTAGTCGATTTCAGAAACGATATAGCAGAAGCTTATCCGACAGCAAAAGTGCTTGTGATAGATACAGCAAAAGCCAAAAGACAATCTATGCTTGGATTGGTTAATTCAAATGATTGGGATATAGTCCTTATTGCAAGAACTACATTCACTAAAATACCGGTAAGTAAGCAACTGGAAGCAAATTTTATTTCTCAACAACTTGAAGAATGCAATATACAAATCGCAGAAGCTGAAAGTAACAGAGATGGTTCTACAAGAGCATATAAAAATCTGATAAAAAAGAGAAATAACCTTGAAGATAAATTAAAAAATCTAAATGCAGATACAAAACGTGATGAAAACGGTATTGAATTTGAAAAGCTTGGTTTTGACGCTATTTGTGTAGATGAAGCACATAACTATAAAAGTATTACAACACCTACATCGCTTAGTATTAAAGGTTTAGCAAATAGCAGTAGTGCACAACAAGCTAACGATATGCTGATGAAGTTAGACTATTTGCGTTCGATAAACGGAAAAATTGTGTTTGGAACAGGTACACCTATAACAAATACTGTATCAGAAATATACAATATGATGCGAATGGTACGACCGGATATATTAGAAGAAGCAGGAATACATTCACTTGATGAATGGGTTAATACATTTGCTAAAATCGAAAACACAGTAGAATTAGGAATTGACGGACAGATTAAACCGAAATCAACACAAGTAATACGCAGTTTTGTAAATGCGTCTGAAATGATAGGACTGTTTCGACAATTCGCAGACATAGTTTTTACAGAAGATGTTGTAAAAGATTTGCCTAAAGCGAAGTATGTAGACATAAAAATCGAGGGAACTCCGGAGCATAAGCAAATACAAAAGCAAATTACAGATACTTTAGCTAATACTAACAAGAAAGAAATGCTAAAAGTATATGCTCGTCTAATGGCGATGGCAGATATGGCGTCTGTTGATACAAGAATGCTTTCAGGTGCTGAAACAGATGTAAATATGTATAAAGATTACTCTGTTGATGAACTTGAACACGAAAATAGTAAAATTAACACTATGTGTAAACAAGTTCTCAATGAGTACAAAAATTCTAATAACATAAAAGGCACGCAAATCATATTTTGCGATAAAGGTGCAGGCTCTGGCGAAGTATATTCTTTTAATTTACATAAGGATATTAAAAATAAACTGATTGAAAGAGGCATACCGGAAGAAGAAATTGTTATAATAAGCAATCAAAAAGACGCACAGCTTGAAGAACTATACGAAAAAGTAAATAATGGCGACGTTCGTGTATTAATTGGAACTTGTCAGAAGATGGCTGAGGGACTTAATGTTCAAAAACGTGTTGTAGCAATACATCACCCCACAGTTACATATAAACCGTCGGATTGGGAACAAAGTAACGCTCGTGGTGTCCGTTCGGGAAATATCAACAAAGAAGTACGTATTTACAGATATCTACAAGAAAACACTTTTGATAGTCATAAGTGGCAAGCACAGGACCGCAAAGGCGAAATGATAAGAGCCGCTTTGCGAGGCGACGCAATTTCAGAAATGGAAGATGTCGGAGCAAGTGACGACGGTGGCGAATCAATAGACGCCGCAACAGCTATGGCTATAACATCAGGCAATCCACTTGTAAAAGAAAAGATAGATATAGACAAAGAAGTGTCAAGACTTAAAACACTGGAACAAGGTTATTTGAATGAAATTTATCACTATCAAGATGTCGTTGCAAAAAATCCACGCTTGATAGAGGAGTACACTGACCGAGAAAAAGGCTTAAAAAACGATATTATTTCAAGAGATAAATATAATGAGAATGAAATAATCATTAAAGATAAGCGTTATGAAAAGCAAAAAGACGCAAACAAAGCACTTTCAGAAGCTATAAAGTCTGCTCCGAAGAATGGCAAATATAATATAATCGGCTCATATAACGGTTTTAAAATTAAGTTTAAAGGCAATACAGGTGGTATGGATTACTCACTTGTAATCCAAGGTGAAAACACATACACAGTCGAGTATGCCGGTGGTGCGAATAATATTGCAAGAATAGCAGGTGTTCTAAAGAGGCTTGATTCGGATTTAAGCAATACACAAAATAGTATTACTAAGTTTAAAAGCGATTTGGAATTTGCAAAGCAGGAAGCAAATAAGCCTTTTGAAAAAGAAACAGAGCTAAAAGAAGCTCTTGCCAAGCAGAAAGATATAACATACAAGTATGAGCATTATAATGAAACATCTGCAAATCAAAAAGCAGAGAACACGAGTGAAACAAGTGAGAAAATAGTAAACAAGACTGATACGAGTAGTGATATTCAGTATTCTAAGCAAGCTAATACTGTTGATACTTGGACGTCTAACGAACTGCAGAACAGCAAAAAACAAAAGAATAAGAAATTAGGCGATATTGTTTCGTATATTTCAAAAGAGTTCAATATACCTATTTCAAAAGGAAATTTGTCACTGACAAGAGCTAAAGGTGAGTTTAAGAAACTTTCGAAAGCTGTAAGACTTCGTATAGCAAATGACTTGCCGACAGCTACTCACGAATTAGGACATTTGCTTGATGATGAATATGATTTTACTTCATCAGCTAATATTGATGAGATAATCGACTTTGCACAACGAAAAAGTCCAACATTGATGAAGCAATATAAAAAAAGTGAAGTACCGGACGAGGCAGTGGCTGAATTTGTGAGAGAGTTTGTTAAAGATCCGCAAAGTACAATAAAGGAAGTACCGAGATTTTCAAAAGAATTTATCGAAACTCTTTCTCCGAAAGACGCTCAAGCCTTAAAAACTCTATCAGAATATTCACAACAATACTATAATTCGGACTTTATGGACAAAGTAGACGCGGCAATGACCAACAACAAAGAGATAAAAAAGAGAAGTAAATCAACGGCAAGTGAAATATCGAAAGAAATATACACCAAGTTGGTTGATAGCTTTGCACCTATCAAAGAAGCTACTGATTATGTTAAAGAGGTAAAAGGAACTCTCAGCGGAAAAAAGGACGCATATATTTTAGCTATAAATTCTAAAAATGTAGACGCCACTATGTCTACTATATTTAAAGAAGGAATGGTTGACCCGAACGGCAATTTGACAGGCGGAAAAGGGTTGATAGATTGCATTAAAGATATATCACACAAAGATATAGATTTATTCGATAAATATTTAGTATTAAAGCACTCTTTGGAATGGATTGAACCACAAGAAGGTGCAAAGTTAAAGCGTGTATTCAGTGATGATACTTTGCAAGACGGCAAACGAATAAAAAGAGAAATAGCAAATCTTGAAAACAATCATCCTGAATTCAAAGAAGCGTCGGAAAATCTGTACAAGTTCCAACAAGATATGTTAAAATATTGGGTAGTATCTATGGGCGGTATGGATGCTATTACATACAACAAACTACAAAAAATGTACCCACATTACGTGCCGTTTATGCGTGACACTGGTAGGAACAGAACAGGATTTAAAAGTGGTTTTGCAAATCAGCAAAGTCCTGTAAAAACTGCGAAAGGTAGTGGTGCTACAATCATATCCCCACTTGAAAGTATTATAAAAAATGTAGAAAAGCAAGTGAAGTTCGGAACAAGAAACAGAGTTATGGCGGTATTGGGCATGTATGCGGACAATGTACCGGGGTTTGCTAATTTTATAGAACCTGTGCCACCAGACCAAGTAAAGAATATAATCAACATTGAAAAGTTGTCTGATGAATTCTTAGGCAGAATGTCAGAAAGTCTTGACGAAAACGATTTGTTTAACTTAACAGAGGCTTTTGAAGACGTATTCGGCACACAAGTTGAAAGTTATACACCTGTAGTTATACCTGGAAAGCAAATAGTTACATATTTGAATAAAGGCAAGCACAAATATTATCAGGTACACGATAAGGCACTGTTTAATGCTATAACAAATTTAACACCGATCCAAACAGGAAAAATAATGAATTTTGCAGGAAGAACTTTAGGCATAACAAACGCACTGATAACGCAACTAAATCCGGTTTTTGCTACCACGAACGCAATACGAGATTATGATACTGCAATGAAAAATTCAAAAGCATATAATAATCCTATTACTTTTACAGGGGCATATATGTCAGCTTTATGGGACGTTATAAGAAACAGTGACAACTATAAACAATATAAAGCTGCAGGTGGCGGACATATGTCAATGTTCAGCGATAATATTGATGTACTGAAAAAGACTTTGCGCGAGGTGAACTCAAAAGACGCAGGACTTGCAAGGCGTTTGGCACAAGCAATATTCTTACACCCAATAGAATGCGTTACAAAAATCAACGAAATTACCGAAGCTATTCCGCGACTGGCTGAATTTAAAGGTATGAAGAAAAAGGGAGCCGATAATCAACAAGCTATTTATGCCGCGTCTGATATAACCGTCAACTTCAATAGAAGCGGTGATGTCGGCAGAAAACTAAATAAAATATTTAGATTTTCAAATGCGACTGTTCAAGGTATGGATAAACAAGCTCGTATATTCACAAGTGGTGGTAAAAAAGAGATTGCAAAGCATATGCTTAGGTACCTAATCAGTGCAATTTTAACTACTGCACTATTGGAATTTTGGAACAGGACGTCAGATGAAGATGGTTGGGAAGAATTATCTCAGTATCAAAAAAATAATTTTTACTGCATATCTATAGGTAACGGAAAATTTATAAAAATACCTAAAGCAAGAGAAGCGGCAATACTAAACACAACAGCAGAAAGAGCCGCCGATTACGCTTTTGGTGACAAAGAAGCATTTTATCAATTTGGGCAATACATCGGTGATACAACATTACCTGCGTGGTTGCCTGTTACCGGTATTGCAGAAGGAGGAATTGAAGAAGGTGTACATCAAGCTGCAGGAGGTACAATATTAGGCGGAATTGTTGATAATATGGTTAATAAAGACTTTAAAGGTACGCCGATAGTAAGTTCGGCACTTGAGGACGAGCCAAACAAGGAGCAATACAACCAAAAAACTTCTTTATTGGCAAAGTCAATAGGTCAGACATTTAACTGGTCGCCGATGAAAATAGACCACTTAATTGATAATTATACCGGTATTATCGGTAAGCTCAATAGGTCGGTTACTGCTGACGGCTTCAGTCCGTCTAACCTATACGGAACGTCTTTCAGTGCGGATAGTGTATATTCAACAGATGTATTTAATCGTGTGTACGAACAAAGAGATAAAATGCAAAAGAAGTATCAAAATGAGCCGACACCTCAAAACGCTTGCTTATACGAAAAGTACGCTACAAAGGCGGCGTATATTACACAAGCAAACAAAGCGATAAAAAGACTGTCGGAGGATGAGCAAAGAACTGCACGTAAAGAACTTATAACAGATATAAAAGCAACAGGTTCAGCAATTACCGATACAGACAAGGGGATTGTTAATTCTTTTAGTAATGGCTTATTAACCTCTGATAATGGTTATGTAGACAGCTTGCCAAAGTCAACTATAACTAAAACAAAAAATAAGCAATCATACACTTGGGAAATGACATATTCGGAATACAAAAAATATTACGACGATTATCGGAAAGAAGTTGAAAAACAACGTAAAAAACTTCTGAATACAAGCGCGTACAAAAGAGCTTCGGATATTGAAAAAACTGAAATGTTAAAGCAATTAAGTAAAGACGTTTTGAAAGATACCAAAGAAAAATATAAAAATAGGAACGCATTAAAATTTAAGAAAGATGAATAAGAAAATAAGCTATCGACATTGCGTCGGTAGCTTATTTTTATTGTATCATACTCTGTTTTTGACTAAAATCTGACTAAAATCTGACTAACTTTTGACTAACAGACTAATAAAAAAGTATAACATTTTATCACATTGATTTTATTTATAAAAACACTAAAAAACCGCATAAACACTTGATATTCAAGCATTTATACGGTTTTATGTGATTTTAAAATTTGGTGACTCGTGAGGGAATCGAACCCTCGTTGCCGGCGTGAGAGGCCGGAGTCTTAACCGCTTGACCAACGAGCCATTAACAAATACTATAATACCACATCAATTTATATTTGTCAATAGAAAAATAGCGGATTTTGAAAAAATATCAAAATCCGCATAATAATCTTTTGGAGCTGTCGATATTTTGGTGACAGGCTCGATAGGTTTATCTGTAAAGTGGGTATTTATCGCAAAGAGCCTTAACTCTTGTCTTAACTTCTTCTTTATTATTTTCAAAGTCTTTGATTGTCATAGCAATAAGTTTACCGACTTCGACCATATCTTCTTCTTTAAAACCTCTTGAAGTTGAGGCAGGAGTACCGATTCTGATACCGCTTGTAACGAACGGACTCTTTGTATCAAACGGAATTGCGTTTTTATTTACTGTAATACCGACTTCGTCGAGCATTTTTTCAGCTTCTTTACCTGTAACGCCTGTATCTGTAAGGTTTACAAGCATAAGGTGGTTATCAGTACCGCCACTTACAAGTTTAAAGCCTTCTGCCATAAGTGTATCTGCAAGAACTGATGCATTTTTAACAACCTGTTCTGCGTATGTCTTAAAGCTTGGGTCAAGTGCTTCTTTAAAGCATACTGCCTTAGCTGCGATTGTGTGCATTAGAGGACCGCCTTGAATACCCGGGAAGATAGCCTTATTAATCTTAACAGCGATTTCTTCGTTATTTGTAAGAATAAGACCGCCGCGAGGACCTCTTAGAGTCTTGTGAGTTGTTGTAGTAACAACGTCTGCATACGGCATTGGTGACGGATGGCAACCTGCTGCAACAAGACCTGCGATATGTGCCATATCAACCATAAAGTATGCACCGACTTCGCTTGCAATATCAGCAAATTTCTTAAAATCAATAATTCTTGGGTAAGCTGACGCACCTGCAAGGATAAGTTTTGGCTTACATTCAAGTGCTATACGTCTTACTTCGTCATAATCTATTGTGTTAGTATCTTCTGTAACACCGTAAGGTACAATGTTAAAATACTTACCGGACATATTAACAGGACTTCCGTGACTAAGGTGACCGCCGTGAGCAAGGCTCATTGAAAGAACTGTGTCGCCCGGTGTAAGAAGTGCAAAGAATACAGCCATATTTGCCTGTGCACCTGAGTGTGCCTGAACATTTGCAAAGTCTGCACCGAATAATTCTTTTGCTCTTTCGATAGCAAGTGTTTCTACAACGTCAACGTGTTCGCAACCGCCGTAGTAACGTTTTCCCGGATAACCCTCTGCATATTTGTTTGTAAGCGGTGAGCCGTTAGCCTCCATAATTCTTTCCGATACAAAGTTTTCAGACGCAATAAGTTCAATTTTATTGTTCTGACGATTTGTTTCATCTTGAATTGCCGCATAAATTTCCGGATCAAAAGATTTCATCTTTTCGTATTTTTCCATTTTCCCATTTCCTTTCTTATAAAAAGTGTTGAGTTGAAAACAACTTTATGTAATATTATATATGTTATTTAATAAAAGTGCAAGTCTTTGTTGCAATTTTTTACGAAAAATTATATAATGTACTTATCAGAAAAATTGAATTGAGGTGATTTCTTTGACGAAGAAAGAACGAGTTTTGAAATTGCGAGAGCTTTTGGACAAGGCATATCCCGATGTCAAATGTTCGCTTAATTACACAACACCGCTTGAAATGCTTATTGCCACTCAAATGTCGGCACAATGTACCGATGCAAGAGTTAATATAATTACCGAAACACTTTTTAAAAAGTATAGGAATGCAGAAGATTTTGCAAATGCGGATTATGACGAGCTTTGTGAAGATATAAAATCGGCGGGATTTTACCGCAACAAGGCGAAAAATATAATCTTGTGCTGTCAAAGGCTTATTGACGTTTACGGTGGGGAAGTACCCGATACAATGGAGGACTTGACAAGTCTTGCCGGAACGGGCAGAAAAACAGCAAACCTTGTACTTGGCGATATATTCGGTAAGCCTGCTGTTGTGGTTGATACACACTGTAAGCGGATTGCAAAGCGTATAGGTCTTACAACGAACGACGATCCTACAAAAGTCGAAATGGACTTGAAAAAGATTGTACCGTCCGATTATCAGCTTAGAATGTGCCATCAGTTTGTGGCACACGGTCGTGCGGTATGTACGGCAAGAAACCCTAAATGTGCGGTATGTCCTATTAAGGAAGTTTGCAAAAGTGCGGGAAAATGCTGAATTGTTAAAAATAAAGCAGACAAAATCATAAACGATTTTGTCTGCTTTTGCATTTATTTTACTTTATATATCTGTATTGAATTTTCATCATATATTTTTTCAAACTGTGAAAGTGAATTGTAATTTATATTGAAATCCTGTTTTTCGTTGTTTCCTATATAAATATATGAAATGTTGTTTTCATCTGCAAATGACTTTAACTGTTGAGAAGAACCCTCATATGCTGTTTTTAATTCTTCACTTCTCTTAGTATATTCTTCTCCGAACCCGTGGAAATGCACATACAACGAAGAACCTACATATATTGTTCTTCCGGCAAGTGAAACTACAGGGTTAATGTGATTTGTACTTGTCATAAACACACCGTTTGCGTCGGTGTTGTCTTTAATATATTCAGAAACTTCAATATCAGCGGCACTATATGTCTGATACATTGCACCTGAGTGATATTCGCGGATAATTGTCATAACTCCTGACAGCGTAGCGGAAATAATAACCAATGCCGCAAGGAAACCACGTAAGTTGATACCTTTAAGTTTATTATAAATAAGTATAAGATATTCCGAAACAATGATTACCGCAATCATATATGCTATGTAGAACAGTTTGTTGTTATCATAATCGTTAGGCTGGAACAATATAAGTTCGGCGATTAAGAACAACAATCCGCAGCTAAGCACTAATTTTTTATTATCCTTTGATGTATTGAAAAACGCAGGGATAATGAACAAGAAAGGAATTCCCCAATTCTTGATATAGAACCATAAATACGGATCAGCCTCATTTACCCAGTTAAATGAATATCTTAGGAATGAACTGTTTCCCGAAGTTTGTGAGAATGTCCAGAAGAAAAGCTGTGGCATAGCAAGTACAAGAGTGATGCCTCCGAAGTATATCCAACGCATAATATAGCTTTTCTTGTCTTTTTCATCGTAAAGATAAAGGAAGAACATTCCGGCACTTATAATTCCGAGTGCAAGCAATGAATGTGTGTGTATCATCGGCATACAGCCGGCGACAACTCCGAGAATAATGAAATAAGATGTCTTTTTATTCTTTACCGCATTTACAAGCATTTCAAGTTCAAACAGGATTACGCACCAACCAGCCATTGTTGTTCTTTGTGGTATAATCATATCGCAAATGACATTTGACCAACGTATATTGTGTTCATTATAGTTTGTCGGTGTCTGGTAGTATTCCGTAAAGAACTTTGTAAAGTTTGAAGGGTCTTCTTTTGCACTCTCAAAGAAATACGCAAAACCAAATCCGCCGTTTAAGAAGAAGAACAATGTTGCAATAACAGATACGGTTGTACTCTTGGTAAGGGAGAATGAAAAAATGTAAAATCCCATTACTATACAAAGTGCAAATATAAAGCTTGGAATGAGTACGGCAATTCTAAGCGGACAACCGAACATATACAGGCTTGAAGAAAGCGAATCAATAAGGAACGGATAGTTTAATCTTGTTCCCGAAAGGAAACAGTATTCCGGCGGAAATGATTTTTGTTCGGCTATTGATGTAACAAATCCAAGGTGCATTTGTAAGTCACCGTATGTAGACTGTCCCGAGCTTACAGCACCGTTGGCATAAGGTGCAAGGATATGGTTTACCATAAGCAAGCATATTAACAGCGTGACAGGTATAATCAAAAACAGAAAAATCTTATTTGATATAACCACGTTTTCTTTGCATAAAAGATGTTTTTTTAAATATACTGTTTTCTCAGAAAAAATACTTTGCACAACGTCTTTGTGCTTAATTCCCAATACAATTATCGGTATAATCGCCGCAATAAGTAAAAGTATGTGGCTTATGTATGTGAATTTAAAAATCAAGGCAAACGGAATAATTCCTGCCATAAGTATTATATTTCCGAAAACAAGTCCCGACCATAGTTTGTAATAAATATCTTTTTCTTTGAAGAACATCGAACTGTAAATAAATCCGATGATAAGAAAAAGCAAATAATAAATAACTCCTAACAATTAAATCACCTCTGTTTAATAATTATTGTACAAAAAACATAATTGAGCCGACTAAATTAATCGCAAGACCGATAAAGAATAGGGGATAGTTGAAACTTTCCCAATCATTATCCTTCGGCAGTAACATAACCGTTCCTATAAATATAATAGGAAGAACGTCATTTGTGTACCTGTTACCGAAATGTGCACCGCCCATTGTTTTGTGCACAGTTATTGAAAGAAGTTCGATTATTGCGATTGTCAAAACAAGAATCATAAACTTCATATCAAATTTTTCGTGCTTTATAATTGAACGTGCAATATATACCAAGTAAGATATAAATATCGGACTAACCAAGAATATGCACATTCCGTTGGCATAAGGGTATTGCCAAATTCCGTTCTGTGTTTCGGGAACGGAAAACATATTTTTCAGATTTTCAGCCATATATCCGATATTGAATTGACCGAGTTCCGAACGTGTAAATTCGGGCAGATAGTTGTGACCGAATTCCGTAATATGGCCGAAACGAGCGAAGTTTAAAATCATATACGATAATGCAATGACCGCCATAGGAACAAGGGTGAGATAACGCTTTTTTATAATATCGATGATTTTATCTTCTGGGTTGACTGCTTTGTGTGCGTTGTATATCAGATATAGAAGTGCAGGCAGATATAATATCTGGAACGGTCTGCAACCTACCGCACATGCCCAAAATGCAAGTGAAAGACCTATTTTGTTTTTCAAAGCATAGTATATTGCCATAAGACTTAATGTAAAAGCCATATTTTGAGCGATAAACCATACCCAAGCATTTTGTGCAGTCATAAGCCAGTTTGAACCGACTGTAAGAAGTAATGTGAAAAATATTGCGGTTTTACTTTCAATATCAAAATGCTTTAATATCTTAAATGCGTATACCGCTCCCAAAAGCGATACCGCAAATGCAATCATACTGTCACAACTGTTCCAGCCGATAAGCACAAACGGCAGCATAGCATAAGACGGAAACGGCGGAAAGCTTACATAATATTTATTATTGAAAATCGCAAGCTCAAGATACGGATAGTCACGCCCTAAATCAAGTCTGCCCTCAAGCCAAGACTGAGCTTGAAGTATGTACGAATTATATGGCTGTGATTTCCAAGGCCATTGTCCCGTAAATGTCCAGGCGACGAAGAAAACGGCTGTAACACAAAGACAAAGTACAAGAATATTTATATAGTCCGTATTTTTTGTTTTTAATGGTTTTACTGTGCTCATATTAATCCTCCGTTATAAAATTTGTTTCCAACACAAGTATCCTGTCAAATAAATGCCTAAACCTATTGCCATTGAGGCTGTGATAATAGGTTCTGTCCATTTGTGTCGTTCCGAAAAATCTGAAAGGAAAAGGAATGCCGGAATTGCACAAGTCATATATCTCGGAACGCTTATAACCCAGTCGAAACTTGTGTTTAAAATCAGATACACAACGAGATATGCAGTGTACATACTTTTGTGCTTTCTGATACCGTAAAATAAATTTGCGGTTACAAAAATTATTGCAGCCAAAGACGGAATCCATACAGACGCAAGCATATCTTTGTCAGTACCCAAATTTAATTTTGAAACGATTGAATTGATACCCGTTCCGAAATATGCGGAGCCGTGTCCCCAAATTGTTCGTTGATATTCAAGGAATTTAAAGCAGTCGCCTGTGACTTTATAGTTACAGAACAGATAAATTCCTGTTCCAAGTAGCATTAAAAATATCCAAAGTCCTTTGGAGTAGAAAAGTTGCCATACTGTTTTTATATCCTTGTTTTTAAGCTTTTCAAATATTTTGTAATGTTCAAGCCATTCAACTGCCGCAGGTATCGCAAGCAGTATTCCGAGCATTCTCGACAGTGCTGCCGCGGCACCCCATATACCGACAAGGTACCACTTATGTTTTCTTATATAATATAAAGTTGCAGCAGATGTGAAAAGCAACATACTTTCATTCATAAGTGTTCCGAAAAACAGTGCGTGTGGAAATACCGACATATACACTATTGCACGAACGGCAACAGATTTACTGTAATCTATTGAAAACAGTTTGTATAGGAAACAGCACGCACCCGAATACAGTGCGAATGAAGTCAAAAGTCCGCTTACTCTCAAATCTCTGAAAATAATATTGACAATCCTCATAAGCCAAGGATATAACGGAAAAAATGCAAGAGTTGTAAAATTTTCACCTTCCGTATAGTATGTATATCCGCCTGTAGCAATGCGAACGTAGTTATTTGCGTCCCATTTCATATACTGTTCAAGTATATCGCCAAAACTGTTTATGTTGTCATTGAACATATATATTATCACTACGGAAAACAAAAATACTATAATTCTGAAAGAGAATGCCAAAAGAAATACGCATAGTATATCCTTTTTTGTGGTTTTATAATTTGATGAAGTACCTTTGTAACAAGTCAATTCAGATATGTATTTGTTGTTTGAAAATTGAATACCTGAATTTGTTACAACTCTTAATGCTATAATAAGTACGGCACTCCAAATGATTATACTTGATAAAATAGAAGTAAACATTTATAAAGCTCCTTATATTAAAGTCCTAAAATAAAAAGCGTATAACCTCTGCAAATGCAATGGTTGAAAACGCTTTTTATAGTTTTATTCATCATACATTAAACCTAAACAAAACAATATCTCCGTCTTTCATAACGTAGTCTTTACCCTCACTTCTTACAAGACCTTTTTCCTTAGCGGCTGTCATACTTCCGCATTCCATAAGGTCGTCATAGTGAACAACTTCCGCACGGATAAATCCACGCTCAAAGTCTGTATGAATTTTACCTGCCGCTTGAGGTGCTTTTGTTCCTTTTGTGATAGTCCATGCACGAACTTCAGGTTCGCCGGCTGTAAGGTAACTGATAAGACCAAGCAATGTGTAGCTTGCTTTGATAAGTCTGTCAAGACCTGATTCGCTCATATTAAGTTCTTCAAGGAACATTGCCTTTTCATCACCGTCAAGCTGAGAAATTTCTTCTTCTATTCTTGCACTTACAGGCATAACCTGTGAGCCTTCTTTTGCGGCAAGTTCTTTAACTCTGTTTACAAATTCGTTGTTTTCGATACCTTTTGAGAAATCGTCCTCCGCAACGTTTGCGGCATAGATAACCGGCTTCATTGAAATAAGCGAAATTTCTTTCATTATAGCCATTTCGTCGTCTGTGTATTCAATACTTCTTGCAGGAAGTCCTTCTTCCAAAGTCGCTTTAACTCTTTCCAAAAGTGCAAGTTCTGTTGCAAGTGACTTGTCGCCCTTCATAGCTTTCTTTGTACGGTCAATTCTTCTCTCAATCATTTCAATATCAGAGAAAATAAGTTCAAGACTGATAGTTTCAATATCGCGGATAGGGTCGATTGAACCGTCAACGTGAGTGATGTTTGCATCCTCAAAACAACGTACAACGTGAACAATAGCGTCAACCTCACGAATGTGAGATAAGAACTTGTTTCCAAGACCCTCACCCTTTGAAGCACCTTTTACAAGACCCGCTATGTCAACAAATTCGATATAGGCGTGAGTAACTTTCTTAGGGTGATACATTTCTGCAAGTTTGTCAAGACGTTCGTCAGGAACGTCAACTATACCGACATTCGGCTCAATCGTACAGAACGGATAGTTTGCCGATTCTGCACCTGCCTGAGTTATTGCATTAAATAATGTTGATTTACCTACGTTAGGTAAGCCTACGATTCCAAGTTTCATTATGTTTTTCGTCCTTTCGTAGTGCCTGAAAATATATTCGACACCAATTTGTGAAAATTTTATGAATTTATTATATAACATTTAAAACATTTTCGCAATACTCTTTATTATTTTTTCGGTTTATGGTATAATAAATGTATCATATTAAGATGAAAAAACAGGAGGACAAAATAATGGCTAACAATAAGGTACTTATAGTAGATGACGATGAACATATAGTAGAACTTATAAAACTTTATATGGACAAAGAGGGGTTTGATACCGTTACCGCAAACAACGGTAAAAAAGCCGTTGAACTTTTTAAGTCAGAGGCACCGGCTATTGTAATTCTTGATGTTATGATGCCTGAAATGGACGGATGGCAGGTGTGCCGTGAAATCAGACGTGTAAGTAATATTCCTATTATAATGCTTACCGCAAAAGGCGAAACATTCGATAAGGTGCTTGGTTTGGAACTCGGTGCGGACGATTATATGGTTAAGCCTTTTGAGCCGAAAGAACTTCTTGCAAGAGTTAAGGCTGTGTTGAGAAGAAGTGATACAAAGGAATCAAATGCGGAAAAAGAAATTGTTTTCCCTAACCTTACAATAAACCTTTCAAACTACGAACTTAAAATAAACGGAAATATAGTTGAGGTACCGCCGAAAGAACTTGAACTTTTGTATTTCCTTGCGTCAAACCCGAACAGAGTGTTCACGCGTGAACAGCTTTTGGAAGAAGTATGGGGATTTGATTATTTCGGTGATTCGCGTACAGTTGACGTTCATATAAAAAGACTTAGAGAAAAACTTGAGGGCGTTGAGGCAAATTGGCAGCTGAAAACCGTATGGGGCGTAGGTTATAAATTCGAGGTAAGATAATGTTTAAGAGTATTTTGGGACGTTTGTTTTGGACGTATGCTATAATACTTATGCTTGTTTTTACGTCGGTTGCGGTTACGGTCGGTATATTTGTAAATCATTTTGCAATAAGCACTCATATGAATAATGTTATAAGCGTATCGCAGAATTTGGAGTACTGGACAGGATCACTGCAAATAGAAGATACCGATTATCGTGCAAGAGCGGCATATAAACAGCTTTTAAGGTCGTGGGGCAGCTTTTTGAACTCTGATATTATAGTAACTAATTCAAACGGTGAAGTTTTGGAAAGTACAACAAGTTCCGCGACCGTTCCGGACGAACTTGTACATATTGTAACAAACGGAAATATCGTAAAGAAATACAGCACATTAAACGGTTCGTATAAAAATAAAATGATGGTTATAGGTGTACCGATTAAATATCAGGGAGGTATTGTCGGAGCGTCATTTTATGTGACAGGCATTTTTGATATAAGAAAAACTACGCTTGAGTTGTTTATGATGGTTATTATTACATCACTGTTTTCTGTATTGGCAGCATTTGTACTTGTGTATATGCAGTCGAAGAAAATCTCAAAACCGATAGAGGAGATTAATAAGGCTGCAAGGGGAATTGCGTCAGGTAAGTTTGACAAACGTGTTGAGGTGACAAGTGCCGATGAAATAGGACAGCTTGCGTCAAGTTTTAACTTTATGGCGGATTCCATAGAGGCATTGGAGGATACAAGAAGTGAGTTTATAAGCGACGTATCGCATGAACTCAGAACTCCTATGACGAGTATTTCTGGATTTATCGAGGGTATTTTGGATGGTACAATTCCGCCCGAAAAAGAAAAGGAATACCTTAAAATCGTGCTTGACGAATCAAAACGTCTTACGAAAATGGTTAATGATATGCTTGAAATGTCAAAAATGTCGTCAAGCGAATATAAACTTGATGTGTCTGAATTTGATTTGAACGAGCTTACAAGAATTTGTATAATCGGTTTGTGTAACAGAATTGACGAGAAAAATCTTGAACTTAATGTTGATTTTGAAGATGACATTTTGAAAGTTATAGCAGATAAAGACGCGATAAAACGAGTTGTCATAAACTTGCTTGACAATGCGATAAAATTCAGTTATCCTAATACGACAATCGGTATAAGAACATGGATTGAGGACGGCAGAGCGAGATTTTGCGTAGGTAATTTCGGTGACGGAATAAGCGGTGCGGATTTGAGCAATATTTTCAATCGTTTCTATAAAACCGATAAGTCACGCGTAAATGAAAAGAGCGGTGCGGGACTGGGTTTGTCGTTTGTTAAAAATATTATGACATTGCATAAGCAAAACGTTTGGGTTGAAAGTGTCGATACAAAGGAAGGCTCAACGGTTAAATATACAAAATTCACGTTCACACTTGAACTTGCGTGATTTTGGTATTGACTGACAATGAAAATAGGTGTAAAATAGTATTATATGAATTTCAAGGAGGAAAAATTTAATGGCTGAATTACGTTGGAACCCACTAATAAAGGATTGGGTAATGATTGCATCACACCGTCAGAACAGACCTCAGATGCCAAAGGATTGGTGTCCGTTCTGTCCGGGTTCGGGAAAGGTTCCTGACCACTTTACAGTGTATGAATATGATAATGATTTCCCTGCACTTTCACAAAATCCGCCTGTACCGGATGATGTTGAAACAAGAATTTACAAGACAAAGCCAGCATACGGCAAGTGCGAAGTTATTTTGTACTCACCGGAGCATACTGTAACATTGCCGGAGCTTCCTGTTGACCATATCAGAGAACTTGTTGATTTGTGGACAGAAAGATTTGTTGAAATAAGCAAGGACGAAAAGATTAAGTATGTATTTATTTTTGAAAACAGAGGTGACGTTGTAGGTGTTACAATGCCTCACCCTCACGGTCAGATTTACGGTTATTCTGTAATTCCGAAGAAATTACAGCTTGAAATGGAATCATGTAAGGAACATTTTGACGAAACACATAACTGTCTAATCTGCGATATGCTTGAAGATGAAATGAACTGCGGTGACAGAATTATTATGGAAAACGAAGATTTCGTTACATTCCTGCCATTCTTCAGCGAATATCCTTACGGTATGTACATAGCCGCAAAGCGTCACGTACAGAATTTGTCACAGCTTACAGACAGTGAAAAGACAAATCTTGCAAAGATATTAAAGGAAACAACAGGTACATTTGACAGCTTGTTTGATTATAAGTTCCCTTATATGATGTGTATGTATCAAAACCCTGTAAACGGTGAAGATGTATCTGATTATTACCACTTCCATATCGCATTCTATCCGCCGATGAGAAGTGCAGATAAGATTAAGTATAACGCATCTTCTGAAACAGGTGCTTGGGCTCACTGTAACACAACTGCTCCTGAAGCAATGGCTGTTGAACTTAGAGCCGCACACGAAAAATTTCTTAAAAAAATGAACGGCTAAACCGAATGAGTCTGTCGACATTTTATCGACAGACTCATTTTTTTGTTTAAAAAGTGTCACATACACAAAAAGTCGGTTTATAGCCGATTATGTTTTCAAAATCGCTTTTAATCACATTTATTGCATAATCGACCTTATCTTCTTCAACGATTGCCCAAATACCTTTATCCTGACATCTTGCGGCGGCTATGCCGTCTGTATTGCGTGCAGTGTTTGCAAGGAATTTATGTTCTGTGCCAATATCCCAAAAACGTTCCATGGATTGTTCCGAATTGTTTATTTCGCGGAAAAGTGTTTTTATATCACATCGTTTTAATGCGGCGGAAACGGTATTAATGCGTGTATTTTCGGTGGATAGGTGATACATATATTTAGCCGCTTTGCTGTTTTTAAACGATGATTTTGCGGTGCTCAGTATTTCGGGCGTCAAGTCTGATATTGAATTGATGTGAGGGTATAATCTTCGTATTTCGGACATAGCATATTTAATGTGCTTTGAATGGTTGCTTAACGGTTCTGTGCAGTGTGCGGTAAGAATTTTGTAGCCGGAAAGCGGCAACGGCAGGTTTTTCGGCTCACCACTGTTCATAAGTGTACAGTAGCCTTTTTTAGAAAAAAGTACGGCGAGATAAGGCGTTAAATCGTCGCTTAATGCACATATTGCGGCGGTTTCAAGAGGGGTGAGTTCTATATCACTTACTTGCATAAGTGATTTTATCAGTGCAGCCGAAAAAGCGTGTTTTGAGGATATAAAATTCGGTATCGTGTTATTGTACAGTATTTCTGCACCTTTTAAACCGCTGTTTTCAAGTGCGTGTATTAACTCGGCAAAGAATTTTGTTTTGCCTTTAAAAAGGTCTGTGGACGTGCCGAAAGGGTATTGCAGACATTTGTCTGTGGTGGTGTTTTCGATTTTTACATAGTTGCCGCCGCTTTTTCGTGCGAACATTTCAACTCGCATTGATAATGTACAGCATAACGACGGTGCAGTGGGTATATCTGTATGTCCGAGAAGTGTGCATAATGCGCCGTATGAGGTGTAGTGAAGAAATTTGCCTGATGTTTCGTACCGCTTGTAAAAGTCCTCTTTTAAAGTGAGAAAATTCAAAAAAATCACTCCTTTTTATTAGCTTGCCCATAATTTTGAATTAAATTCATTGTGATTTGCCACCATGGTATATATTCGGGCGACCGATGATCGCCCTTACGAAGCGTGTGTGATTGGTGTAACTCTAACGTCAATATTAATATATTTCCGTAGGGGCGGTCATTGGCCGCCCGTTGAGAAAATGCAAAAGTGGGCGACCAATGATTGCTCGTACGAATGGATAAGCCGTATCAAAGGCTCCCCTTGAGGGGAGCTGTCGACAAAGTCGGCTGAGGGGTGGCTAAAATAAGAACATCACACGAATAGAAAAGCCACCACACCACCGCAAGCGGTACCCCTCTCCTCAAGGAGAGGCAAGGAACGACGAGGCACCGTCCCGTACAAGTTGGGAAATCCATACTAAAAGGCTCCTCTCGAGTGGAGCTGTCGACAAAGACGATTGAGGGGCTAAATATATATTTTTTTGGTGAATGATGACCGCCTCTACGAATGTTTTGCTTGAGGGGAGAAATTAGTGTTAAAATCCCAATACAGCTTGACAATTCACTCAAAAAAAGTTATAATAGTTAAATCGTAAGTGAAAATAAGAGAGGAATGACATAAAATGGCTGATGAAAAGGAATTTGTTTTAACACGAGAAGGTAAATTGGAACTTGAAAACGAACTTGATACTTTAAAAAATGTTACAAGAAAAGAAGTATCTGAAAAAATTAAAGAGGCTCGTTCATTTGGTGACCTTTCGGAAAATGCCGAATATGATGAAGCAAAAAATGAACAGGCAGAAGTAGAGGCAAGAATTAACGAAATCGAATATATGCTTAAATATGCAAGAGTTATTGACGATGAAGAAATCAAGTCAGACGTTGTAACTCCGGGTTCAAAGGTGGTTCTTGCAATATTCGGTGGTGAAGAAAAGTACACAATCGTCGGTTCAACAGAGGCTGATCCTTACAAGAACAAGCTGTCATACGAATCACCTATCGGTGCGGCTTGTCTTAACAGAGCGGCAGGCGAAACTGTAAAGGCAAATACTCCCGGCGGTGAGATTGAATTTAAAATTCTTTCTATTGAAAAATAATCAAAAAATAATTTAATTAATAAGAAATTTAAGTGCGGTATTTGAATACCGCACTGTTTTTTTGCATAAATTTTCTTAGGGGGTGAGGCTATGAGGAATATACGGAATATTTTAAGCGTCGTATGCGGTTATGCGGCGGCGGTTATCGGTGCAGGTTTTGCGTCGGGACAGGAGATTATAAGCTTTTTTGTGAAATACGGAAAATACAGTATTATAGGTGTATTGCTTTCGTGTATTATTTTTTCGGTGTTTGCGTATGCGGTTTTATCGGTGTGTGTAGAAAAAAATATAGAAACTTATTCGGATTATCTGAACAATTTTTTTAGACATAATATAAGAAAAATTGTCGAAATTATAACTTTACTTTTTGCAATATCCACAGTATGCGTTATGACGGCGTGTGCAGGGGAAATGTTTTTTATATTGTTCGGAATTAAAAAAATATTCGGCGCAATTATTTTTAATGCAGTATGCGGAATGATATTTTTTATGAACAATAAAAAAATTATGGGGATAAATTCGATTTTGGGTGCAATAATAATTTTCGGTATCATTTTTTGTTGTTTCTATATATTGAGATTTCGAGAACATCAAGTTTTTTCAAATGAAGTTAAAATGACTGTTTCAAGTATTTCATATGCCGGATACAATCTTATAACAACAGGTGCAATTCTTGCGGGTATGAGCCGTTTTTTGCAAGACAGGAAAGAGGCGGCATTGGCAAGCGTTATGTCCGGAGTGGTGCTGTTTGTTATGATGTTACTTATATGGACTGTGCTTGAAATATATTACGGCAAAATAAATCTCGGAGAAATACCTATGCTCACAATGGCTCTCAGACAAAACAAAGTGTTTGGGGCGATTTACGGAACAATGCTTTTCTTTGCGGTCATTACCACAGATGTATCAAACGGATTTAACGTACTTGACATAGCAAGCAGAAAAATAGGGAAGAATGTTGTTGTATTCTTTATGACTGTAATTGCGGTTGCTATGAGCGGTGCGGGTTTTTCTAAAATTATAAATACAGCTTACAGACTTTGCGGTTACGGCGGATTGGTGCTTGTTTTCTATGTTATTTATAATTTTATAAAAAATATGAATAAAGTAGAAAATGAACGTAAAAATGAGAATACAAAAGTAAAATTAGCAAAAAACAAACATAATCGACTGTAATCGAGGTTTACAAAATTAAATATCTTTGCTATTATATACAAGTCGTTTGGCGAGAGCAAAACGGCAGAGAACATACGTCGGGATGTAGCGCAGTTTGGTAGCGCATCTGGTTTGGGACCAGAGGGCCGCAGGTTCGAATCCTGTCATCCCGACCAAAAAGTATGGGAGTTTAGCTCAGCTGGGAGAGCGTCTGCCTTACAAGCAGGATGTCACAGGTTCGAGCCCTGTAACTCCCACCACTTTTTAAATAATGTTCTTAAATATGATGCTGGTGTAGCTCAATTGGTAGAGCAGCTGATTTGTAATCAGCAGGTCGCGGGTTCGAGTCCCATCACCAGCTCCACAAACAGGGATAAGCTTTTGTTTATCCCTAACACATGGGAGAGTTCCCGAGCGGCCAAAGGGGGCAGACTGTAAATCTGTTGTCTTCGACTTCGATGGTTCGAATCCATCCTCTCCCACCACATCAGAGCAAGCTGTATACAGCTTGCTCTGATTTTTTGTATAATATTGTTTTGAACGTTTTTGAACGGAATATTTGATATTTTTCTTTGATTTGGTTTCGCAAATTTGGTGTATTTTTGAATGCAAAATAAAACAAAATTTTTTGTAACAATTTGTAACAACTTCTTAAATCATTTAAACAATTTTGTAAGTCTGTTGTTGTTGTAATAAATATTCATACGGCGTATAATAGACTTATAAAGAGAACAGGAAATGAATGAAAGGGAGTGTCAAATATGAAGAAGAAAATGTTAGTTGCGGCGCTTATGCTTATAGTTATGATGACTCAAATCAGTGCATTCGCTTCATCATATGCGACATATGCCGTTCATAATGAGAAAGCTGTTCTGAAAGCTGCGGATAATCTCGGCGAATATGCGGTAATACCAAAGGAACTTGAAGGTGTGACGGTAGAGGGAATCGGAGCGGATGCCTTTAAAAACAACAAAGAGTTGAAAGGTATAGAAATTCCCGAAACAGTGTCATATATCGAATGGGGAGCATTTGAAGGCTGCGATAATCTTACTGATATAAATATACCTCAAAATGTGATGAAGATTGAAGATATGACATTTGCTGACTGCACAAGCCTTGAAAACATCAAGTTACCTGAAAAATTACAGGAAATCGGAGTGAAAGCATTTTCAAACACAGATTTAAAGGAAATCGTAATTCCTGACGGCACGAAAGCCATAGATATAAAAGCATTTGAAAATTGCAAAAATCTTAAAACCGTAGTTTTGCCAAAGAGCGTTGAATACATTGCCGTCGGAGCGTTTGACGGCTGTGAAAAAGTCAACGTGAAATGTGTAAAAGGCACATATGCCGAAGAATATCTGAAAGCTAACAAAATTTCATATATTGCACATTAGTATAAAAATTTAATATGGGTTAATAATTAAAGGGTGGTATGGAAATATCACCCTTTTTGTGTGCTGATGAATTATCTGAAATGCAATTTGACTTTTGGATATGTATGTAAAGTTTACAAATAGTTTAAAAACATAAAGTGTTTTTTCTATTGACGAGAGTAAGTTTGAATGGTATAATTAAAATATATTGTATTTTTTTGAAACATAGATGAATATTTTTGGAGGTTAAAGAGTGAAAGTTAAATTTAATGTAAAAAGATATTTTCAAGTGCTTGGAATATCACTCGCAGTGATTATTGCCGCGGCAGCTGTCTGTATGGGAATTGACTTTTCGGGCTTAAACAATGAGGAAGCGGTGGACAACACTTCGACTGTTGAGGCGGCAGACGGAAAGATAAACGTTTTACTTATGGGTGTTGACGTTGACGGCTTGAGAACAGACGCAATAATGCTGGCAAGTTTTGATACCGAAACAAAAGAGGTGAATATGCTCTCAATTCCTCGTGATACAAAAATGTATATAGGAAACCGTTATCAAAAAATTAACGCCGCACACGCATTTGTGGATGAAAGCGGAGAAATCGGCGGTGCGACAGCAACTTGTGAGGCGGTAACGAGAATAACGGGTATTCCGATAAATTACTATGTTGATTTCAGCTTTGACGCTGTTGCTCACGTTATAGACGAACTTGGTCCTATTGAATTTACAATTCCGGACCTTTACGGCGACGGTGTAGGTATGGTATATGATGACCCTGTACAGAGTCTGCATATAAATCTTCCGCCGGGAGATTATCAGCTGAACGGTCAGCAGGCTGTATGGCTTATGCGTTACAGACACGGTAATGTTAATCCGTCAACCGGTGTATTTAAAGGTTATGTAAACGGTGACAGTGACAGAGTTGAAATGCAGCAGAAATTCCTGAAAGCTGTTGTAGACCAAAAGGTTAATGCATCTTTGATTTTGAAAATTCCTTCAATATTCAAGGATATAAGCTCTGAAATTAAGACAAACTTTACAGTAAGTGAAGTTATTAAGTATTCAAAATATTTGGCTGATTTATCAAGCGTGAATATTCATTCGTATTCATTGCCTGGTGAATATAGTTCAGATTCAGCGAACGGCGACGTTTGGATACCTAATATGGACGAAATCAGAACGATGGTACAAGATGTGTTCGGTTATCCTGCAGATAATATAACAACAGACAATCCTAAAAATGCTACAAGAGAGAGCGGTAGTTCTTCATCAAGCGGTATATCTTCAAGCTCGTCAAACACTTCAAATTCATCAAATTCATCAAATTCATCAAACTCAAAAAGCAGAAGTTCAAATTCATCATACAGTTCATCGGGAACTTCGGGTTCATCAAGCTCAGGTACCTCAAACAGTTCATCAAGCTCATCATCCGGTTCATCAAACTCATCATCCGGTTCGTCATCAAATCATGAAACGACCGAAGAAAGTACGGGAACATCAAGTTCTTCTCACGAGAGTACAGGCGAAAGATATGAATCAAGCGAAGAATCAAGCGGTGAATCTTCGAGTTCTGAATACAGTAGCAGTGAAAGCAATGACGGCAGCGATGAATAATAAAGATAAAATCACAAAAAAGTCTTGAAATTGTTGGATTTATGTGATATAATATCTTTCAAAGCGGAATATACTATATTCAGAAAGAGTGGGTTTACCCACTCTTTCATATTTATATGAAAAGATTTTTTGAAAAGTTACGGAGGTACAAATGGCTAACGGAACAGAAATCCGAGCACTTGAACTCGGAGAACAAATTGCACAGAAACAAAATGTATATATTGTTGATGTGACATACAAAAAAGCCGACGACACTTATTCGCTATGCTATTATATTGACAAAGAGGGCGGAATTGGTATAGACGAATGTGAATTGTTTTCAAAGGCAGTAGAGGAACTTCTTGACGCAGAAGATTTTATTGAAGAAAATTATACGCTTGAAGTTTCGTCGCCGGGGGCAGACAGAAAACTTACAAAGGAACGTGAATTTCTTTATTATATCGGCAGAGAGGTTGACGTAAAGCTTTACAAAGCAGAAAACGGCGTAAAGGAATTTACAGGCGTTTTAAAGGATTACAAGGATAAAACAGCATTTGTTGAACTTGATGGGGAAGTGAAAGAAATACCTGTTAAGCAAGCAGTTTATATAAGATTATCATTTAAGTTTTAGAGAGGAAGATTTATAAAAATGGAAAAGGGATTATTTGAGGTTCTTACGGAAATCTGTAACGAAAAGGGCATAAGTCAAGAGGTGCTTATAGACGCTCTTGAAGCGGCTCTTGTTGCGGCATATAAGAAAAACTTTTATTCAGCACAAAACGTTGAGGTTTCAATAGACAGAGAAAGCGGAACTGTAAAGGTATTTGCAAAGAAAGAAGTTGTTGACCTTGTATATGACGAATTTGAAGAAATTTCACTTGAGGACGCAAGAGCAATCAACGGTAATTATCAAATCGGTGATATGGTAAATATAGAAGTAACACCGAAAGATTTCGGCAGAATCAGTGCAATGACTGCAAAACAAGTTGTTACGCAGAGAATAAGAGAGGCTGAAAGAGGAATAATTTACAGTGAATACACCGAAAAGACAAATGACATAGTTTCGGGAACAATCGAGAGAATAGAAAAAGGAAACGTATTTATTGACATCGGCAAAATCGAAGCAATGCTGCCTGAAAAAGAACAGCCAATCGGCGAAACATATGAAGTAGGTCAAGTGCTTAAATGCTATGTGAGCGAAGTGAAAAGCGGAACAAAGGGTACACAGATTATAGTTTCAAGAACTCATCCGGGACTTGTTAAAAAGTTGTTTGAGGCAGAAGTACCTGAAATTGCCGAGGGTATTGTTGAGATAAAGAACATTGCGCGTGAGGGCGGTTCAAGAACAAAGATTGCCGTTTATTCAAACGATCCTAACGTTGACGCACAAGGTGCTTGTATCGGACCGAAGGGTATAAGAGTTCAGAATATCGGCGAAGAATTGAAGAATGAAAAGATTGATATAGTTAAGTGGAGCGAAGACCCTGCCGAATTTATTGCGGCAAGTTTAAGTCCTGCCAAGGTTATTTCAGCTGAAATCAACGAAGAGGAAAAGAGTGCACACGTTGTTGTACCTGAATATCAGCTTTCGCTTGCAATAGGCAGAGCAGGTCAGAATGTACGTCTTGCGGCAAGACTTACAGGCTGGAAAATAGACATCAGTGCGGAGGACTAATATATATGAAGCACATACCACAAAGGATGTGCGTTGCGTGCAGAAAAATGTATCCGCAAAATGAACTTATAAGATTGGTTCGTGACAACAAAACAGGTGAGATTAAATTCGACTGTGATAAAAAATTGTTCGGACGTGGTGCTTATATTTGCAAGAATATAGACTGTATTCGAAATGCGGAGAAAAAAAGAGGGATTGAGCGTCATTTTAAATGTGCCGTCCCAAAGGAACTATATAAAGCGGCGGAGGAATTGATTTGAACAACAAATTTTTAGGTATGCTCGGCTTGGCAAAAAGAGCCGGTAAGGTGCAGACAGGTGAAGATATATGTTCAAAAGCCGTTAAAAGCGGTGTTTCAAAGCTTATTATAGTAGCATGTGACGCATCTGATAATACAAAAAAATCAATAACCGATTCATGCAAATTTTATAAAACGAAATTTGTTGAGGCGGGAAGTAAGGCGGAGCTTGGCAAGTTTACAGGATCAGACAGCCGTGCGGTAGTTTCCGTAAATGACGACAATTTTGCGAAAGCAATTTTAGATAGATTAAACGACTAATCCCTCTGGGACATGGAGAAAGGGTGATGCAAATATGGCAGATAAGATAAAATTAGGTGAGATTTCAAAAAATCTAAAGATTACAAATAAGGATATAATAGCTAAACTTGCGGAATTCGGAGTAGAACTAAAGAGTTCGGCAAGCGTGGTTGACGAAGAAACTATCGGTTTGATTTTCGATATTTATACGGAGATGAACCAAGTTTCAGATGAAGAAATTCGCGAAATGCGTGAGGCGGCTTTGAAGAAAGCAAGCGAAGACGGCAATGACGAAGAAAAGCCGGCGAAAAAGCCTGCAAAGAAAACTGAAGAAAAGGCTGAAAAACCTGCTAAGAAAGAAGAAAAGAAAGCAGAAGAAAAACCTGTTAAAGAAGTTAAAAAGACTGAAGAAAAAGCAGAGGTAAAAGCCGAAGTTAAGACTGAAACAAAGGCTGAAAAGAAAGAAGAAAAGCAAAAGCAAGAAAAGCATAAGAAAGTTGCAAAGAAACAGTCGGGTCAAAGAATTGACTTAAGCAATATCGACCATACCAATACGGAAGAAGAGTATGTTGTAAAGACGGAGGAAAAGAAACGTTATGTTGATACCCGTCAATCAACTGTTGAACTTGATACAATAGAATCCCGTGAACGTATTGAAGATATGGTTCCTGATAATATCAAGATGGATAAAAAGGGCGGTAAAGCTAAAAATAAAAAGGGCGGCAAAAACCGTCGTGAAAAGGAAAAGAACCAACAGCCTAAAAAGGAAATAAAGGCTAAGGTTATAACAGAGGTTGAAATCCCTGAAACAATTACAGTCGGTGAATTTGCGTCTAAGATGGGTAAGACATCGGCAGAAGTTGTTAAAAAACTTATGATGCTTGGAGTTATGGCATCACAAAACCAAGCTATCGACTTTGAAACAGCACAGCTTATCGGTGACGATTTCGGTATTGAAGTTAAACAGGAAGTTGTTCTTACAAAAGAAGATATGCTTATGATTGAAACCGAGGAAGAAGATAAGCCGGAAGATCTTGTTCCGCGTCCTCCTGTAGTTGTTGTAATGGGTCACGTTGACCACGGTAAGACATCACTTCTTGACGCAATCCGTGACACAAGCGTAACAGACACAGAGGCTGGCGGTATTACACAGCATATCGGTGCTTACAGCGTTAAACTAAACGACAGACTTATAACATTCCTTGATACACCGGGTCACGAAGCGTTTACAACAATGCGTGCGAGAGGTGCACAGGTAACTGACGTTGCAATACTTGTTGTTGCGGCTGATGACGGTATTATGCCACAGACAATCGAGGCTATTAACCATGCAAAAGCGGCAGGTGTTACAATCGTTGTTGCAATTAACAAGATTGATAAAGACGGTGCTAACCCTGAAAGAGTTAAGCAAATGCTTGTCGAGTACGATCTTGTACCTGAAGAATGGGGCGGAGATACTGTCTGCGTTGAAATTTCGGCTAAAAAGAGAATTAACATTGACGGACTTTTGGAAATGGTACTTCTTGTTGCAGATATGCAGGAGCTAAAGGCTAACCCTAACAGAGATGCACAAGGTACTGTAATCGAGGCTGAAATCGATAAGGGCAGAGGTCCAGTTGCGACTGTTCTTGTACAGAACGGTACACTTAAAGTCGGTGATTTTGTAATTGCCGGAACCGCTGTCGGCAGAGTTCGTGCGATGGTAAACGATAAGGGTAGACGTGTTAAGACTGCACCGCCGTCAACACCGGTTGAAATTCTTGGCTTGTCGGAGGCACCGTCGGGCGGCGACACATTTATGGTCGTTGAAAACGAAAAACTTGCACGTGACGTTGCTGAACAGAGAAAACAGGAACTTCAAGAAAATAAATTTAATCAAGTTGTTAAAGTATCACTTGATAACTTGTTCAGCCAGATTGACGAGGGTAACATGAAAGAGCTTGACGTTATCATCAAGGCTGACGTACAAGGTAGCGTTGAGGCTGTTAAACAGTCACTTGAAAAATTGTCTAACGATGAAGTCAGAGTAAGAGCAATTCACGGCGGTGTAGGTGCGATTAACGAATCTGACGTAATGCTTGCAAATGCGTCAAATGCTATCATTGTCGGCTTTAACGTAAGACCTGACGCAGGTGCGCTTGCGTCGGCTGAACAGAATGAAGTTGATATAAGACTTTACAGAGTTATTTATCAGGCAATCGAAGAAATCGAGGCTGCTATGAAGGGTATGCTTGACCCTGAATTTAAGGAAGTCGTTATCGGTTATGCGGAAGTGCGTCAGACATTTAAGGTGTCAAACGTGGGTACTATCGCAGGTTGTTATGTAACACAAGGCAAAATTCAGCGTAATGCTGAAATTCGTATCGTTCGTAACGGTATCATTGTTCACGAGGGTACTATAAATTCTCTAAAGAGATTTAAAGATGACGCAAAAGAAGTTGCGGAAAACTTTGAATGTGGTATCGGTGTTGAAAACTTCAACGATATTAAAGAGGGCGATACTATCGAATGTTTTGTTATGGAAGAAATAGAAAGATAGTTATTGGCTGAAATTCAGCCATTCATCAGAGAGGAATAAATATGGCAAGAATTGATAAAATCAATGAAGAAGTTAAGCGTGAACTTGCAAATATAATTCGTGAATTAAAAGATACGCGTATTCCGCTTATGACGAGCGTTGTTACTGTAAATGTGACAAACGATTTGAGATATGCAAAGGCATATATTTCCGTTATGGGCGATGAAGAAACGAAGAAAAAAGCTATGCAGGGCTTAAAGAGTGCCGCCGGCTTTATAAGACGTGAATTGGGTAAACGAATTGATTTAAGATATACGCCGGAATTTGTGTTTGAACTTGATGATTCAATCGAGCATGGTGCAAATATCGAAAGACTTCTTAATAATATAAACAAGAAATAAAGGGGATTAGTTATGCAGGCTGTTATTGATAAGATAATGGAGGCAAAATCCGTAGCAGTGCTTACTCATTTGAATGAGGATCCGGATACAATCGGCTCATGCTTTGCATTTGCAAAGGTTATGAGAAAGTTGGGTAAAGAGGCGACCGTATATGTAAACGGCAGAATTGAGTCAAGATTGGCATTTATAGGTGATGATTATGTTTTGTATCAAGAGGGTATGAAACATAATCACGACCTTTGCGCGTGCATTGACTGCGGTGATTTGGGACGTATAGCAGAGAGAAAGTCCCTCTTTGAAGAAATAAATAATTCAATAAATATTGACCATCACTTAACAAACACTAATTTTGCCGATGCAAATTATGTTGACGGTAAAGCGGCTGCGGCAGGTGAAATTTTGTATGCTTTGTTTGAAAAAATGGGCATTGAATTGGATAATGATATTGCCAAGGATTTATATACGGCAATATGCTCTGATACGGGTTGCTTTAAGTACAGTAACGTTACGCCTAAAACAATGCGTACGGCGGCAAACCTTTTGGAATATGATTTTGACCATGCGGAAGTGGCAAGACTGCTTTTTGACAGTGAGTCGCTTGCGGCGGCGAAATTAAAAGCAGAAATTACCGAAAATATCAAGGAATATGCAGACGGTAAAATTAAAGCGGTAATTACCGATGAAAAAATCGGTGCAAAGTACGGAATGGGTAAGGAAGATATTCCGAATTTGGTTGATATTCCGAGAAGAATTGAGGGTACTGAAATTGCGGTTTGCATAAAACGTACAAACAACGGTTTCAGACTTAATTTGCGTTCAAACGGTAAAGCCGACGTTGCGGAAGTTGCAATGAAGTTCGGCGGCGGCGGTCATATTAAAGCGGCAGGCGCGACTTTGGATTTTGATTCAACCGAAAAAGCCGAAAGGGCTGTTATCGACGCTTGCAAAAGAGCTTTGGATAAAATAATTTAACGGAGATTATAATGAACGGTATAATTATAATAGATAAGCCTTTGGGACGTACTTCGCATGATATGGTTTATGTTATGCGTAAGATGACGGGTATAAAAAAGGTTGGACATACGGGAACGCTTGACCCTGAGGCAACGGGCGTACTGCCTGTTTGTATCGGCTCTGCAACAAAGGTTGCGGATATGCTTACTTTGTCGGACAAGTGTTACAGAGCTGAGCTTGTGCTTGGTATGACGACCGATACGCAGGACGCTGACGGTGAAGTGCTTACGGAGTGTGAAGTGACTTGCAGTGAAGATGAAATCAGACAAGCTATAATGAGCTTTGTCGGTGAAATCGAGCAGATACCGCCTATGTATTCTGCGATAAAGCAAAACGGCAAGAAACTTTACGAACTTGCAAGAAAAGGTATCGAAGTTGAGAGGAAAAGCCGTAAGGTGACGATAAATTCTATTGATATACTTGAAATTAACGGCGAACGTGTGACTATTGACGTTTCGTGTTCAAAAGGTACATATATCAGAACACTTTGCGAGGATATAGGTATGAAACTGCACGTCGGTGCGTATATGAACACATTAAGACGTACAAAAACAGGACCGTTTACGATAGAAGAAAGCCACACGCTAAAGGAAATCGAAATATTGAAAAACAACGGCGAGCTTGAAAAAATCATAATTCCCGTTGACAGAATGTTTGAGGAATATCCTAAAATTAAACTTAACCCAAAGCAAGTTAAAAGCGTTACGAACGGTGTACAGATGACGTACAGCGGTAAAGAGGGACAATCTTACCGCGTGTATGACGAAAAAAATAATTTTTTGTGTATATCAAAGATTACAGACGGCAAATTAAAACTTGAAAAATCTTTCTGGAATTAAGGGGGCGATATAAATGAAGATATTCCGTGATAAAACAGATTACGATGGTACGGTTGTTGCACTCGGAAATTTTGACGGACTTCATATCGCTCATATGACGATTATCAGAAACGGTATTAAATATGCAAAAGAAAACGGCTTAAAAAGCGGTGTGCTGTTGTTTGAAGAAAACACAAATGACGTTGTGGGGCATAAGATTGAGCTTATAACGCCGAATGAGGCAAAGTTGGAGCTTTTGGAACGTGAAAAGCCTGATTTTGTGTATATGGAGAAATTTGATAAGGAGTTTATGAAAAAAACTCCCGAAGAATTTGTACAGTATCTTGTTGAAAATCTTCATATAAAGGCTGTTTGTGTCGGATATGATTACAGTTTCGGCTACAAAGCACAAGGTGACGTCAAACTTTTAAAATGGTTTGGCGAGAAATACGGATTTAAAGTGTTTGTTACGGACGTTATAAAGCTTGACGGAAAAATCGTTTCGAGTACATACATAAGGAGCATTATAAAAGCCGGTGATATGGAAAAAGCGGAACGTTTTTTGGGCAGACGTTATTGCATTGAAGGCAATGTTGTGAAAGGTTTGCAGAACGGCAGAAAAATGGGTATTCCGACTGCGAATGTTGATTATGACGTGAATATGGCACTTCCCGAAGAGGGTGTTTACGCAGGTATAACGTATGTGCGTGGTAAGCGTTTGAAATGCGTTGTCAATGTCGGAAAAAATCTGACATTCGGTGCAAAAAAATTGACAGTGGAAAGTCATATCCTTGATTTTGACGAGGATATTTACGGAGAATATATACGCGTGAGTTTTGCGAAAAAACTTAGGGGTGTTATAAAATTTGACGGTGTAGATAAACTTATTGAACAGATACATCACGATATGGAAGTTACATCAAAAATGGATTTATAAGTGTTTTTGGGAGGAGTTATTTATGTTTACAAGTGTAATTTTAGCGGCAGGAATGGGAACAAGAATGAAGTCGAAAATGCCGAAGGTACTTCATACAGTATGCGGTAAACCACTTTCAAAGTGGGTTATTGACGCGTCTAAGGCGGCAGGTGCGGACAAGGTTTGCGCGGTTGTCGGTCATAAGGCAGAAACGGTTAAAGAGGTACTCGGCGATGTGTGCGAATTTGCATTGCAGGCTGAACAAAAAGGCACAGGTCACGCAGTTATGCAGGCTATCGACGTTATAAAAAATTCAAAGGGCGAGGTTGTTATTCTAAACGGTGACACTCCTCTTATAACTGCCGAAACAATAAACAAGGCTATCGAATATCACAAAAATAATGATAATCAAGCAACTGTTATAACCGCAATTCTTGACGATGCGACAGGTTACGGAAGAATTGTAAGAGATAATGACGGTTCTGTTTTGAAAATCGTTGAGCAAAAGGACGCAAGCGAAGAAGAAAAGAAGATTAATGAAGTAAATTCCGGAATGTACGTTTTTGACGCACAGTCGCTTGTATATGCACTTGATAAGATTACTCCGAACAATGCACAGGGCGAATATTACCTTACAGATACTCTTGAAATACTTCTAAGTGCCGGCAAGAAAATCGGCGGTTACGCAATTTCGGACAATGACGAAATCAGAGGTATAAACGACAGAGTACAGCTTAATGAGGCTGAAAAGATTATGCAAAAGCGTATTAATGAATACCATATGAGAAACGGTGTTACAATGCGTAATCCTGAAAGCGTTTATATCGAAGACGGCGTTGAAATCGGCAATGATACGGAAATTTGTCAGAACGTCACAATAAAGAGCGGTACAAAAATCGGCTCTGACTGCGTTATCGGTTCGGGAAGTATGCTTGACAGAGCGGTTATACATGACGGTGTTGACGTGTTAAGCTCAGTTATACTTGAATCGGAAGTTGACGAGGGTACACACGTAGGACCGTTTGCATATATCAGACCTAATTGTCATGTGGGTAAAGAAGTTAAAGTCGGCGATTTCGTTGAACTTAAAAATTCAAATATCGATGACGGTACAAAGATTTCTCACCTTACATACATCGGCGACAGCGATGTCGGTAAGAGGGTAAACTTCGGCTGTGGTACTGTAACGTGTAACTATGACGGTAAGAAGAAGTACAGAACAACAATCGGTGACGATTGCTTTGTCGGCTGTAACACAAACTTCGTTTCGCCGATTAATGTCGGTGACGGCGTTTATATTGCCGCAGGCTCGACAATAACAGAAGATATTCCTGAAAACAGCTTGTCTATCGCACGTGCAAGACAGGTTAATAAAGAGGGTTGGAAGGATAAACGTAAGTAATATGAGTTTTAAAGATATTTGGGCAGATAAATTATCTGCCCTTTTTGGACGTAAAGAGGAGATTATACCAATGTATTTAATAGTGGGACTTGGAAATCCGGGTAAGCAGTACGATATGACGCGTCATAATATCGGATTTCACACAATAGACTATATTGCGGATAAGTACGGTGCAAAACTTACCAAATTAAAGTTTAAAGCGGTGTACGGTGAGGCAACAATAAGCGGTGAAAAGGTGTACCTTGTAAAACCGCAGACATATATGAATTTAAGCGGTGATTCAGTCGGTGAAATGGCACAGTTTTATAAAATACCGCCTGAAAATATTATTGTAATCAATGACGATATATCTCTTGATGTAGGCAGAATAAGAGTAAGACCGAAAGGAAGTGCCGGCGGTCACAACGGACTTAAATCTATAATATACCGTCTAAACAGTGATACATTCCCAAGAGTAAAAATGGGTGTCGGTGCACCGAAACACGAAGATTATGATTTGGCAGACTTTGTACTCGGCAGATTTACAAAGGAAGAAATTCCTGTAATGGAGGACGCAATAGTTAAAGCGGAAAAAGCTGTTGCGGAGATTATTAAAAACGGTGTACAGTCTGCGATGAATAAGTATAACGGCAAATAAAAAAGTGCATTTTGTCCGTCCACGACAAGGTGTGTAAAGAACGGTTGTGGGCAGAAAGGCTGTAAATATGAATTTTTCTGATATTTTAAACGATTATGCACCGTATAAAGGCATAGTCGAAAATCTTAATAATACGCCTGTTTCTGTTGCGGGAATAGTTGAATCGGCTCAGGGACAGCTTATTTATTCGCTGAAAAATGAAAATAAATCCTCTGCGCTTGTTGTGTGTTACAGTGATATGGAGGCGAGAAAACTTTATTCGGATATGGAATTGTATTCGGATAATGTTTTGTACTTTCCGACAAAGGAATATATTTTCTATAATATCGAAACCTCCGGTCATCAGAACGAGCATGCAAGAATTTCTGTTATACAGAAACTTGTAAGCGGCAGCGATTATATAGTTGTGACAAGCCTTGACGCAATTCTGCAGTATACTTGCGATAAAGAAGAATTTAAGAGCCTTTGTATAGATTTTGAGCTTGGAAAAACGTTTAATCTTGAAAAGCTGACGGAGTACCTTGTTGTAATGGGTTACTCAAGAGAGGACAGCGTTGAGGGTGCGGGACAGTTCGCAATCCGCGGCGGAATACTTGATATATTTCCTGTTGGCAACGAAAATCCGTACAGAATTGAATTTTTTGATGATGAAACCGATTCTATAAGAGAGTTTGACACATATACTCAGCGTTCGCTTGATAAGATTGACTTCGCACGTGTGACACCGGCGAATGAGGCGGTTATCACTGACGAAAAACGTGACAGAATTATAGCAGAGCTTGAAAAACGCATAAGAAGTGCAAAACGTAAAAAGAGTGACGAAAGCTATTTTATCGAAACAACCGAATCGGATATAGAAAGCTTTAAGGAAGTAAGATATTTCCCGTCAATAGACAAATATGTATCGCTTGTATATGACAAAATACCGTCAATTACCGATTATTTTTCGGATAATGACCTTGTGTTTATAATTGACCCGAAACGTATAAGCGAGCGTGGCAAGACGTTTGAATGGGAGAAAAACGAAGTAGTAGCCGAACTTAAAGAAAAGGGAATAATCGGTGCGGCAAAGGACAGTTTTTATTGCTCATATCACGATAAAGTGCATGAAATGTCGGCGAAAAAACTTATTTCGCTTGACGTTCTTTCTCATTCGTCAACCGACTTTAAGTACAAGCACCTTGAAACATTCACAACTAAAACAACTGTTTCGTTCCATGGTAAAATCGAGTATTTGTATGAAGATTTGAGAAATTGGCAGAGTAAAAATTATACTGTCGTAATTCTTTGTACGTCAAGAGGTCGTGGCGAAAATCTTGCAGGTGTACTTGTTGATAAGGGGATAAGAGCACGATTTATCGGTGATGACGCAAATAAAGCAAATTTCAATAAAGGCGAAACCGTTATCATAAAGGGTGAACTTAATAAGGGTTTTGAGTATCCCGAAATTAATTTTGTGCTTGTTTCCGACAGAGAAATTTTTGAAACAAAGAAAAGCCGTTCAAGGCGTAAGGTTGAAAACGCAAACAGAATTAAGAATTACACAGATATAAGTGTAGGCGACTACGTGGTACATCAAACGCACGGTATCGGTCAATATATGGGTACAAAGAAAATGGTTGTCGGCGGCATAACAAAGGATTACCTTAAAATTCAGTATCAAGGTACAGATTCTTTGTATATTCCGATTGACCAGCTTAATCTGCTTTATAAATATGTCGGCAATACCGATAAAAAGCTGAAACTTAATAAGCTCGGCAGTAACGAATGGAACAAGACAAAGCAGAGAGTAAAACAGTCAACGGAAGAATTGGCGAAAAAACTTGTTGCACTTTATGCGGAACGTGAGAGGGCAAAAGGTTTTGCGTACAGCGAAGACACACCTTGGCAGCGTGATTTTGAAGATACGTTCCCGTATCAGGAAACGGACGACCAGTTAAGGTCGATTGAAGAAGTTAAAGGCGATATGGAAAGCCAAAAGCCGATGGACAGACTTCTTTGCGGTGATGTTGGTTTCGGTAAAACGGAAATTGCACTTCGTGCGGCATTTAAGGCGGTCGGCGACTCAAAACAAGTCGCATATCTTTGCCCTACGACAATTCTTGCAATGCAGCATTACGAAACGTTTTTAAAACGTATGGAAAGTTTTCCGATAAAGGTTGAAATGCTGTCACGTTTCCGTACAGCTTCCGAGCAAAAACGTATTTTGAAAAAACTTAAAACGGGCGAAATTGATATAATTATCGGAACGCACAGAATACTTTCAAAGGACTTGGAATTTAAAGATTTGGGCTTGCTTATCATAGACGAGGAACAGAGATTTGGTGTTGCACACAAGGAACGGTTAAAGGAATTAAAGCAAAATATAGACGTTCTGACAATGACTGCAACGCCTATACCGCGTACCTTGCATATGGCAATGACGGGTGTAAGAGATATGAGTGTGCTTTCGGAACCGCCCGAAAACAGATACCCTGTACAGACGTATGTTTTGGAGGACAATCCCGCAGTTATAGCGGACGCTGTCAGAAATGAATTGTCACGCGGAGGACAGGTGTTTTATCTGTATAACCGTGTACAGGGAATATACAGAAAAGCGGAATGGATACGCTCAATGTTCCCCGATATAACCGTTGCAGTCGGTCACGGTAAGATGAAAGAGGACGAACTTGAAGATATTATGTACGATATGGTAAACGGCAAAACCGACGTACTTGTCTGTACGACTATTATCGAAACAGGTCTTGACATTCCGAATGCGAATACGATTATAATTGAAAATGCCGATAAAATGGGACTTTCACAGCTTTATCAGTTAAGAGGACGTGTCGGACGTTCAAATCGTGCGGCATATGCGTATTTGACGTATCACAGAGATAAGATATTATCGGATATTGCGTCAAAAAGACTTCGTGCGGTAAAGGAATTTACCGAGTTCGGTTCGGGATTTAAAATCGCAATGCGTGACCTTGAAATCAGAGGTGCAGGCAATATTTTAGGACCTGAACAGCACGGACATATGGACGCGGTCGGCTACGATATGTACTGTAAATTGCTGAAAGAAAGCGTTGATGAGGCACAGGGTATTAAGATTGACGATGTGCAGGATGTTGCGATTGATATAAATATTGACGCATATTTGCCTGAAAGCTATATCAGAAACCACAATCAACGTATTGATATATACAAGAAAATCGCGGCAATCGAAACGGAGGACGATAAGTTTGAAATCGAGGACGAACTTATCGACAGATTTGGTGATATACCGAGAGCCGTACAAAATATTATCGAAGTTGCGTCACTTAAAACGTATGCCAAAGAATGTGGTATATATGAAATAGCACAGAGCGGTGACAATCTTTTGATGAAATTCGGCGAAAATTACGTTGACGCAAATCTTATTATGGGACTTGATAAAATGTTCCCTAAACGCATAAAGCTGTTGTCGGGCGACAAACCTGTCATAAGCTATGCGATTAAGGGTGAATATAAGAAAATCTTGAATATTGTAAATAATTTGTTAAGTACAATAAAGGAATTGCAAAGTGCCGAAAAAGATAGTATAATAAAATCATAAGATTTTAAGGAGAAAGACATATGAAATATACAAAACTTGCGGCAGTGGCATTGGCAAGCGTTATGATGTTGAGTGCCTGCGGTCAAAGTGCAAATAGCGACAATCCGATTGTTATGACTGTCGGCGATACACAGATTACCGAGAGTGAATTTAACTATTATATGAACACATATAAGGAAAATTACAATATGGGTCAGGCGAAAAAATCATCGCTTGAATACTGCCAAAGAAACCAGCTTATAGTTGAAGTTGCAAAGGCGATGGATATAAAGCTTGACAGTGATACGCAGTCTAAATTAAAGGATTATCAAAAGTCGATAAAAGATTCTTATGACCGTGAGGGCGGATATAAGAAGTTTTTAAAGGACAATAAACTGACTGATGATTATATTGATACGCTTGCGTCGGTAAGCTATTATACGGACGCATTGAAGAAACAAACGGAAACACCTACATTTACGGAAGATGAATTGCGTGAATATTTTAAAGAACATTACAGACGTGTCAAGTATGTGTTGATTTCGACTATCGACTCACAAACCGGTGACGAAGTATCGGACGACAAAAAGGAAGAGGCAAAGAAAACAGCGGAAGAAGTTTTGGAAAAAGCACAAAACGGTGAAGATTTTGACACGCTTATAAGCAATTATTCGCCGAATACCGCAAATGATTCCGATGAAAACGGATATATTTTCACCGATAACGAAACAGGCATAGAATTTGAAGAAGGCGTTGATTCGATAAAGACCGACGAATTTACAATTGTTCAGTCAGATTCGGGATATTATGTAATAAAACGATTGCCGCTTGACGAATCACAGGAATGTTTTGAAGAAGAATATGAAAATGAGGCGGAAACTATCAATACTACAATGCAGAACAACGCATTTTACGAACAAGTTCAAAAATGGGCTGACGAATACGGTATAAAAGTTACCGTAAATGACGAAGTTTTAGACAAAATAAATTAATGAAATTATTAAATCGGAGTATAACATTCTGTTATACTCCGATTTTTTTGCTTTATGCGAAAAAAATTCCCAAAAACCATTGATATTAGAGTTCATTTTAGGTATAATAATATAGAATAGGTATATTAGCTATAATGAAAGGAATTAATAAAAAAATGGACAGTAATAAACAAATGGCAGATCTTTTGTTCAAGAATATAACAAAAACTCCCGACGATTACGAACAAATGTATCCCAAAAGAAATCTTGAAGAGGGTGCGGTTGTAACTCGTTTTGCACCGAGTCCGACAGGATTTTTGCATTTCGGCGGATTGTTTGCCGCATTTATCGGAAAGACGGCGACAAAGTCAACAAACGGTGTATTTTATCTTAGAATCGAAGATACCGATAAAAAACGTGAGGTTGAAAACGGTGTAAGCCTTATAGTAAAGGGACTTAACGATTTCGGTATAGAAATCGATGAGGGTATGCTGTCAGAAACTGACGAAAAGGGTGCATACGGTCCATATACTCAAAGTAAGAGAAAAGATATATATCAGGCATATGTTAAGTCGCTTGTTGAGCAGGGACTTGCATATCCGTGCTTTATGACGGAAGAAGAACTTGCAACAATCAGAGAAAAGCAGGAAAGTGAAAAATTACTTCCTGGTGTGTACGGTGAATTTGCAAAGTATCGCGACATCATTGTTGAAGAAGCACAAAAGAGAATTGAAAACGGCGATGAATACGTTGTAAGATTGAAGTCACCGGGTAAGGAAGACAAGAGAATTAAGTTTAAGGATGTTATCAAGGGCGAAATTGAAATGCCTGAAAATATTCTTGACGTTGTACTTTTGAAAAAGGACGGAACTCCTACATACCACTTTGCTCACATTGTTGACGACCATTTAATGCGTACAACTCACGTTATTCGTGGTGACGAATGGATTTCATCAGTGCCGATACACTTGCAGTTGTTCTGGCTATGCGGTTTAAAACCGCCTAAGTATGCGCACATTTCGCCTATTATGAAAGAGGAAAACGGCGGTAAGCGTAAACTTTCAAAGAGAAAAGACCCTGAGGCGGCAGTAAGCTATTACAGTGAGGTCGGTTATCCGAAAGGTGCAATTTGGGAATACTTAATGACACTTGCCAATTCAAATTATGAAGATTGGCGTCTTGCAAATCCTAATGAGGATATAGATAACTTTAAGTTTTCGTTCTCGAAAATGAGTAAAGCAGGCGCACTTTTCGATATGGTTAAGCTTGCGGATGTAAGCAAAAACTATATTTGCCGTTTGAGTGCGGAAGAAGTTTATGAAATGGTTACTGATTGGGCAAAGGAAAACAATAAGAAACTATACAAACTTCTTGTTGATGACGAAGAATATGCAAAGGCAATATTTGCGATAGAGCGTGGAAACGCAAAACCGCGTAAAGATATTTCGGCTTGGACAGACGTTGAAAATTACGTTTCGTATTTCTATTCGGAACTTTGGGACAGAAAATTTGATTTTCCGGATAATCTTTCAAATGATGATATGATAGAAATACTTGAACTTTACAAGCAGATTTACGACGAAAACGTCAGCAGCGACGATTGGTTCCCACAGGTAAGAGATATGGCGGAAACAATAGGTTATGCTAAAGCACCTAAGGTTTATAAAAAAGACCCTGATTCATATAAGGGACATGTCGGTGATGTCGCAGGCGTTATTCGTGTTGCGGCAACAGGCAGAAGAAATACTCCGGACCTTTACGAAATACTTCAAGTGCTTGGTAAGGACGAAGTGATGAAGAGATTTGACGAAGCAATAGAAAGTTTAAGGGGATAAAGATATATGGAAGAAATATTCAGCAGAAATTTTATTGAAGAAGCAATAGACAAAGACCTTGAGGAAAAAGTGTACGACCATGTACAAACGCGTTTTCCACCCGAACCTAACGGTTATCTTCATATCGGACACGCAAAGGCTATAAGCATAGATTTTGGTATGGCTGAAAAGTATAACGGAAAATGTAACTTGCGTCTTGACGATACTAACCCTACAAAGGAAGATACAGAATACGTTGACGCAATAATGGAGGATATAAAGTGGCTTGGCTTTAAGTGGGACAAGGTGCTTTATGCGTCTGATTATTTTGACGATATTTATGCGGCGGCTGTAAAACTTATCAAAAAGGGTAAGGCATATGTTGACGATTTGTCACCAGAAGAAATAAGAGAGTACAGAGGTACTCTTAAAACTCCCGGTAAGAACAGTCCGTACAGAGAAAGAACGATTGAAGAAAACCTTGATTTGTTCGAGAGAATGACAAATGGTGAATTTGCTGACGGTGCAAAGGTACTAAGAGCAAAAATCGATATGGCGTCACCTAACCTAAATATGCGTGACCCGATTATTTACAGAATACTTCGTGCACATCATCACAGAACGGGTGATAAGTGGGTAGTTTATCCTATGTATGACTTTGCACATCCTATTTCAGATACTGTTGAGGGTGTTACTCATTCGCTTTGCTCACTTGAATTTGAGGATCACAGACCGCTTTATGATTGGGTATTAAAAGAAGTCGGCTATGAAAGCCCTTCAAGACAGATTGAGTTTGCAAGAATGAATCTTAACTATACGCTTACAAGTAAAAGACGTTGTCTGAAACTTGTTCGTGAAAATATTGTGTCGGGTTGGGACGATCCGAGAATGTCAACACTTTGCGGTATGCGCAGACGCGGTTACACACCTGAGGCTATTCGTGATTTCTGTGAAAGAATCGGTGTTTCAAAAGCAAACAGCGTTGTTGACTTTGCTTTGCTTGAGGCTTGTATAAGAGAAGATTTGAATAAGAAAGCACCGAGAGCAATGGCGGTTTTAAGACCGATTAAACTTATAATCGACAATTATCCTGAAGATAAGGTTGAACAGATTGAAGTTGAAGTTAATCCTGAAAATCCTGAAATGGGTAAGCGAACAGTAGAATTTTCGCGTGAACTTTATATAGAAGAAGACGACTTTATGGAGGACGCTCCGAAGAAGTATTTCAGACTTTCACCCGGCAGAGAAGTAAGACTAAAAAGTGCGTATTACGTTACTTGCACAAGCTGTGAAAAGGACGAGGACGGCAATATTATTGCTGTACACTGCACATACGATCCCGAAACACGCGGCGGTGACTCACCTGACGGACGTAAGGTAAAGGGTACAATTCACTTTGTAAGTGCCGCACACGCAATAGACGCGGAAGTACGTCTTTACGACAGATTGTTTACGGTTGAAAATCCGTCTGACGAAACAGGCGTAAATGACTTTACAGACAATCTTAACAAAGATTCTATGATAGTTCTTAAAAATGCAAAACTTGAAAGCAATTTGACAAATCTAAGTGTAGGAGATAAGTTCCAATTCCTTAGATTGGGATATTTCTGCGTTGATAAAGATTCAACACCTGAAAAGCCTGTTTTCAACAGAACTGTTGCATTAAAAGATTCATGGAAGAAAATTAATAAATAGAAAGAAGTTTTGAAAAATGGAATATACAAAATTTATGGCTGACAGAGTTAAGACGATGAAAGGCAGTGCCATTCGTGAAATGTTCAAGCGTATGGCTGATCCTGAGATTATCTCACTTGCAGGAGGAAACCCTGCGTCTGAATTGTTCCCGGGTGACGAACTTTCAAAAATTGCGGGTAAAATTCTTATGACAAACCCTACTCTTGCTTTGCAGTACGGTACAACAGACGGCTATCCGAAAATGAAAGACTGTGCAAGAAAGCGTGCGGAAAAAGTTAATTCAGTCGGTGAAAATGATGAAATTCTTATTATGACAGGTGCAAATCAAGGTATCGACCTTACTGCAAAGGCTGTTTTGAATAAGGGTGACAAGGTTATAGTTGAAAGTCCAAGCTTTATAGGAAGTCTTAATGCGTTCAGAACATATGAGGCTGAACTTGTCGGCGTTACTGTTGAGGCTGACGGTATGAATATGGACGAGCTTGAAGAAACTCTGAAGAATACGGACGGTGTAAAGATGATTTACACAATTCCTACATTCCAAAATCCGACAGGCTGTACAATGTCGCTTGAAAAGAGAAAGCGTATGCTTGAAATCGCATCAAAGTATGACGTGCTAATCCTTGAGGACAATCCTTACGGTGACTTGCGTTTTGCAGGTGAGGACGTGCCGACAATCAAGTCGCTTGATACAGAGGACAGAGTTGTTTATGCAGGCTCATTCTCAAAAATTCTTTCACCGGGTATGCGTCTTGGCTACATTGTAGCACCTGCACCGCTTGCGGAAAAGATTGAAATGCTAAAGCAGGTAAATGACGTACATACACCGATGATTACACAGCTTATGTGTGTGGAATTTATGAAGAAGTACGATATAGATAAGTACATTGCAAAGAACAGAGAGCTTTACGGAAAGAAATGTGCCGCAATGGTCAGTGCAATGGAAAAATATTTCCCACAGGGTAAAGTTAAGTGGGTAGTGCCTGAGGGCGGTATATTCCTATGGTGCGAATGCCCTACTATCGAAGATATCACACCGATTGTCGATAAGTGCCTTGAAAAGAAAGTCGCTATCGTACCCGGTTCAAATTTTGCAACGGATATATATGCTCCGTCAAATATGTTCAGACTTAACTATTCATCAGCTACTATTGAAAATATAGAAGAAGGTGTAAGACGTTTGGGAGAAGTCTTGACAGAAATGCTTTAATCTGTGAAAGGAAGATAATAATGGAAGATAAGAAAATCATATTTTCAGGCGTGCAGCCGTCGGGAAATCTTACACTCGGAAACTATTTGGGAGCGATAAAAAATTGGGTTGACATACAGAAAGATTATAACTGTATATACTCAATGATGGACTTGCATACAATTACAGTTCGTCAAACTCCTGCTGATATAAGAAGAAGAACTCTTGAAGTGCTTGCTTTGTACATCGCTTGCGGAATTAATCCGGAAGAAACAATTTTGTTTATTCAGTCGCATAACCCTGCACACGCAGAGCTTGGCTGGGTACTTAACTGTTACACATATATGGGTGAATTGCAGAGAATGACGCAGTTTAAGGATAAGTCTGCACGTCATGCCGAAAACATCAATGCGGGATTGTTTACATATCCTGTACTTATGGCGGCAGATATTTTGCTTTACCAAACAGACTATGTGCCTGTAGGTAAGGATCAAATGCAGCATATTGAAATTTGCCGTGACATTGCACAGAGATTTAACTCGCTTTACGGTGATGTATTCAAAATTCCCGAAGGTATGCTTTCAAAGTCGGGTGCAAAGATAATGAGCTTGCAAGAGCCTGAAAAGAAGATGTCAAAGTCCGATCCTAACCCTAAGGGATATATTTCAATGATGGACGATATGAATGTTATCGCCAAGAAGATAAAGAGTGCGGTAACGGACAGTGAGGGTGTTATTGAATATCGTGAAAACGATCCGACAAAAGCCGGAATTAACAACCTTTTGAGCATTATGTCAGCCGTAACAGGCAGGAATATCGAGTCAATCGTAAAGGATTACAGCGGTAAGGGTTACGGTGACTTTAAGAATGACGTCGCGGAGGCGGTTGTTGAATGTATCCGCCCGATCAGAAATGAATATGATAAACTTATTGCCGATAAGCAGTACCTTATGGATATATGTCAAAGAGGTGCTGACAGTGCAAAGAGAATTTCACAGAGAACATTGAAAAAGGTGTATAAGAAAGTCGGCTTTGTGCTGTAATGGAGGGTAATATGTTAACTCGACAAGTTTTATTTATGATATTTGCATTCATCGTATCGTTCGCATTTACGTTTGCAACGACTCCTTTGGTAAGACGATTTGCTTTTAAAATCGGTGCGATAGACATACCGAAAGACAACAGAAGAATGCACAAAAAACCTACACCGCGAATAGGCGGTTTGGCAATTATTTTTGGATTTACGGTGGCGACATTGTGCTTTGCACAGCCGTCACGGCAGCTTTACGGAACGCTCGCAGGTGCGGCGATTATTGCCGTCATGGGCGTTATAGACGACTGCAAAAACCTGCCCGCTAAGCTGAAATTTGTAATTCAGATTATTGCCGCACTTGTGGTTGTGTTTGCAGGCGATATAAAAATCGATGTGTTCACAAACCCAAATTTCCTAAGCGACAATCCGTATTGGGTACTTCCCGAATGGCTTTCGGTAACGCTTACTGTTATATGGATTGTATTCATAACGAATGCGGTAAACTTTATTGACGGTCTTGACGGATTGGCGGCAGGCGTGTCGGCGATAATGTCTATATCGCTTGTGTTTATATCGATAAGAGTGGGTGAATATTCGATTGCAATTTTGGGTATTGCACTTATGGGTTCGTGTTTCGGATTTTTGCCGTTTAACTTTAATCCGGCAAAAATATTTATGGGTGATACAGGCTCGACGTTCTTGGGATTTATGCTTGCAACATTGTCTATACAAGGTGTGTTCAAGAGTTATGCGGTAATATCGTTTGCAGTACCGCTTTTGATTTTGGGATTGCCGTTGTTTGACGCATTGTTTGCGATGATTAGACGTATATTGCGCGGACAAAGTCCGATGACTGCGGACAGAGGACACTTGCACCACAGACTTGTGGATATGGGATTTTCCCAGAAACAAACCGTATTTATATTGTACGCAATAAGCGGTGTGCTCGGAATAACGGCTGTACTTTTGGCTGAAAGCGGCGTACTCAGAGCATTGCTACTTGTAATATGCGTGCTTATACTTCTTTTGATTGGAAGTATGCTTGGAAAGAACAGTTATGTACATCAACATCAGGATAACAGAAATTTGACTGATGATAATGATATTGAAGTTGAAGAAGTTTCCGATAAAAAAGGTAATGAGGATAAGTAGGAAAGGATAGAGAAAAGTGAAAAAGTTAAAGGTTATGACAGTTTTCGGTACAAGACCTGAGGCAATCAAAATGGCTCCGCTTGCACTTGAACTGAAAAAATATGACAATATTGAATCAATCGTATGTGTAACGGCACAGCATAGACAAATGCTTGACCAAGTTCTTGAAATATTCGGCATAACACCTGATTATGATCTTGATATTATGAAGACAAGACAGAGTCTTATCGGAATAACAACAAGAGTTTTGGAAGGTCTTGACGAAGTTATTAAAAAGGAACAGCCTGATATTGTGCTTGTACACGGCGACACATCAACAAGTTTCGTTGCGGCACTTGCAGCTTTTTATAATCAAGTCAAGGTCGGACACGTTGAGGCAGGTCTAAGAACATACGATAAATATTCTCCGTTCCCTGAAGAAATGAACAGACAGCTTACAGGCAGAATTGCCGATCTTAATTTCTCACCGACAGAGCAAAACAGAAAGAATTTGCTTAAAGAAAATGTTTCGGACGATATTATTTATATAACCGGTAATACGGTTATTGACGCGCTTAAAACAACTGTTCGTGATGATTATAAGTTCAAGGATGAGTGTCTTAACAACCTTGATTTTGACAATAAGAGAGTAATTATTGTAACTGCTCACAGACGTGAAAATCTTGGTAAACCGCTTGAAAATATCTGTAATGCGCTAAAGCAGATTGTTACGGAATATGAAGATGTTGAACTTGTATATCCTGTTCACTTAAATCCGGCTGTTCGTGAAACTGCATTCGGTATTCTCGGCGATATGGACAGAGTACATCTTATTGATCCTCTTGACGTTGAGGAACTTCATAATGCTATGTCACGTTCGTTTATGGTTATGACAGACAGCGGCGGAATACAGGAAGAAGCACCGGCACTTGCAAAGCCTGTTTTGGTACTTAGAAAAGAAACAGAACGTCCTGAGGCTGTTGCGGCAGGCACGGTTAAAATAGCAGGTGTTGAAAAGGACGATATTGTACGTCTTGCAAAGGAATTGCTTGACAGTGAAGATGCGTATAATAAAATGGCACACGCCGCTAACCCTTACGGTGATGGTGAAGCGTCAAGAAGAACTGTTGAAGCTATTCTTTACGCATTTGGTTACAGTGACAAACGTCCTGAGAACTTTTCAGTAAAATAAATATGAGAATGGGAAAATTTCATATAAGATAGGGGGTACCCCAATGCAAGATTTGCTGAATAAAATAGACCGTCTTTTGAAAGAGAAAAAATTTTTTGAAGTAAAAAATATTGTGAAAGATGAGAATGCCGCAGACCTTGCGGTGTTGTTTGACGAACTGTTCGGTGAAGTGTTCGGTGAAAAGACTGAATTTATGATTTTGTTCAGACTTTTGCCAAAGGATTTGGCGGCTGAAACATTTGCGCATATGAACAGCGATATGCAGAGCCATCTTATACAGATGTTTTCCGATAAAGAAATCAGAGATATTCTTGATGAATCTTTTATTGATGATACTGTTGATATAATCGAAGAAATGCCGGCGAACGTTGTTTCGAGAATTTTGAAAAACTCAACAACGGGCGAGCGTAAGGCGATTAATGAAATTCTGCGTTATCCGAAGGACAGTGCCGGAAGTATAATGACAATAGAATATGTCAGTCTGCATAAGGATATGACGGTATCGGAAGCTTTTGAAAAAATTCGTAAAGTCGGTGTGAATAAGGAAACTATTTATACTTGTTATGTGACCGAGAACAGAAAACTTATCGGTGTAATCACTGTAAAGGATTTGTTTATGGCTGATGAGGACGATAAGATTGCCGATATTATGGAAACGCATATTATAAGCGTTGATACACTTGAAGATAAGGAAATTGTCGGACATATGTTCAGAAAGTACGATTTTCTTGCATTACCGGTTGTGGATAAGGATAATCGACTTGTCGGTATCGTTACATTTGACGACGCTATGGACGTCATTCAAGATGAAAATACAGAGGACTTCTCAAAAATGGCGGCTATTGCACCGAATGAGGAATCGTATTTCAGAACAGGTATTTTTAAACACGCAAAAAGCCGTATCGTATGGCTTTTGATACTTATGATAAGTGCAACGATTACACAGATTATAACGAATAGGTACGAAGCCGCATTTGCGGCAGTACCGCTTTTGGTTTCGTTTATGCCTATGATAATGGATACCGGCGGTAACTGCGGCGCACAAAGTTCTACTCTTATAATCAGAGGTATTGCACTTGACGAAATTCATTTTTCGGACTTTTTTAAAGTGGTGTTCAAGGAATTTAGAATTTCTATTATAGTCAGTTCGGTATTGGCGGTGGTAAACGGTGTGCGAATTTATATAATGTATCAGCATAAATGCGATTATCCGTTTATGCTTGCACTGACGATTGCATTGTCAATTATCGCAACAGTTATTTTGTCAAAGGTTATAGGTTCAATGTTGCCTATGCTTGCAAAAAAATGCCGACTTGACCCGGCGATTATGGCGACACCGCTTATAACAACAATAGTGGACTGTTGTTCGCTGTTCTTGTATTTTAATATTGCAACGATAGTGTTTTCACATATTGGAATTTTGTAATTATAAAGAGTGCCTATGCACTCTTTATTTAATAGAAAAAAGTAGAAGGAAAAATTATGTTGGTACGCAGAGCAGAAATAAAAGATATTGAGAAAATAAACGAATTGTTATTGCAGGTAGCTATGGTACACCACTATGGCAGACCTGATTTGTTTAAGGCAAATTGCCGTAAGTATAAAAATGACGAGCTTGTTGAAATCGTAAAAGACGACAACCGTCCGATATTCGTTGCAGAAGATGACGGAGTTGTTATGGGTTACGCATTTTGCGTGATAACCGACCGTAAAGATGATAACGTTTTGACAGATATGAAGAATTTGTATATAGATGATTTGTGCGTTGATGAAAATATGAGAGATAAACACGTTGGTACTGTCATTTATGATTATGTCAAGAAGTATGCAAAGGAAATCGGCTGTTATAACTTGACGTTAAATGTTTGGAGCTGTAATGAATCGGCTCAAAAATTCTATGAAAAACAAGGTCTGAAACCTCAAAAAACAACTATGGAAATGATTTTGTAATAAGGGAGCACAGTGCGGATTCAGAAGTAACAATATAAATGCTGATGTTAATGGTGCGAACACGTTATTGGATATTTACAGTTACTATGTCGAACAGACCTCCATAGTAGATGACTATTAATTGCCGACGGTTGAGAAATTCACCATATTGTTGCGGAACTAAACGGCAAAACAGTAGGTTATGAGCAAATGGGTTATAGATTAGTCTGAAAAATTGAGCAGTGCGGGTTTGAGTTTAACCGTTGGTTTAATACGATTATTATAGATAAAATAATCAATGAACCGATCAAGGAGAAAAAATATTAAGAAGTTCGATGAAGTACGAAGAAAATTCGGATTTAAAAAAGCAAGGCACTCTGCCTTGCTTTTTGTTTAATCTGTAATAACAACAGGTTTTGAAATACCGCCGTTACCGTCTGCTTTGGTGCTGTTTACGATAACCGCAATATCGGCATCACCGTTTACGTCAGAAACATTTATTTCAACTTTACGTCCCCATTGGCAATCGTCTTTGAATTTCTGCTCGCCGTTTACGAAAACTTCAACTTCATTGCCTGTAAGTTCTCTGAACACAATGAAATTATCGTTTTCATTAATATTAACGGTAGTTTTGTAAAGTCCGTATCCGGTTACGTTTTTAAATTTATCGTCGTATCCGCTGCCAACCGACACGATACCCCAAGTATTCATATCGTGGTCCTCAATTTTAACATTCGGATCAGGTCGTGTTTCTGATAAATCAACCGCTTGACGCCATTTTGAAATATATTTTTCATTCACTGACGGAATAAATATTTTTTTATTTTCGTTTGCAACTGATTTTACAGTAGCCGTTGCACTTTCAAGTCCGTCCGACGCTGCAGTAACTGTAACATTTTCCGCACCGTCCGATTGCTTAACTATTACTTGACACAAACCGTTAAACAGGTGTCTTTCTTCGGCTTTGTCGGCTTCGTGAGAATTAGGATCGCCGTTTCCGACACCGATTATTTCGCCGCCGTCGGCAGTGAATTTTATAAGATTATCGGCGGTCGGTACACTTATACCGTTTTCGTCAACAACTGAAATATTAAATATTACTGCGTCATCGCAACTGTCATATACAAATTCATTTTGCGGAGTGATAATGATTTTTTTTGCCGCATTTGCGGTTGAAACTTCGTCACTGCAAACCTCTTTGCCGTCAATATATCCGACCATTTTAAGAGTACCTTTTTCAAACGGAACAAACCAATCCGCCATATCGTACTTATCAACGTTCTTTTTGCCAAGCGATTTGCCGTTTAAGAAAAGTTCAGCCTCACTGCAATTAGTGTGCGTCATAACATGCACTTCTTCACCGTCCGCAAAATTCCAGTGGGGAAGAATGTGAATCATCGGCTCATCTGTAAAGAATGCTTTGTTAAGATAAAAAGCGTCTTTTTTGAAACCGCAAGTATCCATGATGCCGAATTGAGTACCGATTGACGGCCATTCAAACGGAGTCGGCTCACCGCGATAGTCAAAGCCTGTCCATATGAAAAGTCCCATAATGTGCGGACGAATATCGACTTGCTTAAAACCGTCACGATATGTATTGCCCCAAGGAGCGGCTTCACTGTCGTAACAGTCGATAATATTCTTGCTGTGGTCGGTCTTGTAAACACCGCGAGTTTGAAAAGCACTGTCGTTTTCACTGCCCAACATCGGCATATTGGGGTACTTTTCTCTGAAGTCGTCATAAGTATGGGTGATATAGTTAAAGCCGGTCATATCAAGAATATCGCAAGCACCGCCGTCGGTTGTGACGCCTGTATTCATAGCACCCAAAAGAAAACGAGTGGCGTCAAGTTTTTTTATTTCGCATTGAAGTCTTTCGGCAAGCTTTCTGCCTGTCGGAGTGCCTTGAAGCGGTTCTTCGTTAAACAGCGAGTACATAACGACAGATGGGTGATTTCGGTCACGCATAACCATATCCTGCACTTGTTTGATACCGTCGGCACTTGAATTAAAGTTACGGTTTTCGTCCATGACAAGAATACCGTATTTGTCACAATAATCGAGTATTTCGGGATTAGGGTTGCCGTGAGCGCAACGGTACGCATTTGAACCCATTTCTTTTAAAAGCTTAATTCTGTATTCGTTCACACTGTCAGGAACGGCAACACCGACACCGGCGTGGTCTTGATGGTTGCAAGTGCCGTACAGCGGAACGTGTCTGCCGTTAATGAAGAATCCTTTATCTTTGTTAATCGCGATTGTACGGAAACCGAATGTGTTTTTTTGACTGTCAACAAGACTGTCGTTTTCATAAAGTTCGCTGACCATCGTGTATAGGTTAGGCGCGTCAATGTCCCATAAAAGCGGGCTGTATGTCAAAATACTTTGATTGATTTCGGTTTTACTGCCGCCGGCAATCGAGAATACTTTTTCATCTTTGCCGACAATATTATCTTCTTTGTCGAGTATATATGTTTTCAATCTGAAATTTTTGTTTTCATATGATGAATTTTCAATCGTTGTATCTGTAGCCGCGTCCCATACGTCAACTGTTTTTCTTATAGGGTGAACAAACACACCCCAATGTGCGATATGTAACTTGTTTTTCTTGTACAGATTGACGTGACGGTATATGCCTGCTCCCTCATACCACCAACCTTCAATTTGTGTCGCGTCAACGAACACGACAAGGTCGTTCACTTGGTCGCCGTAAAGTGCCATATCTGTCGCATCAACGACAAACGAATTGTAACCGCAGAAATTTCTGCCGATAACGGAGCCGTTTAGATAAACTGTTGCATAGGAAGAAATACCCTCAAATTCGATTAAAATTTGCTTATCTCTGTCACTTTCATCAAGACGAAATCTTTTTGAATACCACGCTTTACCGCGTTTTTTGTATCCTTGCGACGGTCCCCATTTTTCTTCAAATTCATTGTATACCGCCCAGTCATGCGGTAGGTTTACGGTTTCCCAATCGCTTTTGTCAAAATCCGGTGACGCCGCACCGATTGCACCGCCGGCTTTGGCTGCCATATAACATTCTGTATGTGTTTTTGTTTCCGGAAGTTCAAAATCACCGTTGTAGAACTTCCAATCTCTGTCTAAACTGAATTTCTCCATAATATGCTCCTTTTTGTATTTTAATGCTGCAAATGCCACCCCTCAGTCAACTGCGTTGACAGCTCCCCTCAAGGGGAGCCGATTTGCCTCTCCTTGAGGAGAGGTGCCTGAAAGGCGGAGTGGTGGCTCTACTTCAAAATATTATTACCTTAATTATACCTTCAAAAATAAATATTATCAAGACATATTGACAAAAAAATAAATGTGTAATATAATAACTACAGATGAGATTAGATTAGACGAGAATAAATTTATATTGATATTTCTATGTCTTTTTCTAATACAAGAAAAAGGCTTTTTTGTTTTCACAGAAAAGCCGCCTTAATAAAAATAAGAAAGGCGGGGATTTGATGTTTAATTTAACCGTAGATGAAGTAAAAGAATTGTCAAAAAAGTACAATATGATACCGTTGACGATTGAATGTTATGCCGATATGGATACGCCGATAAGCGTGTTCAAGCGTATGCAGACAGAGAAGGATTGTTTCTTGCTTGAAAGTATCGGTCAAAACCACGTTACAGCGAGATTTTCATTTATAGGAAGAAATCCGTTTATCAGTTTTAAAAGTCTTAACGATGAAATAACAATTTCAGATTACACCGGAAAAACAAATACATATAAAGGCAAGCCGATGGAGGAGCTTGAAAAGCTTATTGAAAAGTACAAAGCACCGAAACTTGAAAATATACCGTCATTTAACGGCGGTGCGGTAGGATTTTTTGCGTATGATATTATACGTCAATATGAACATTTGCCAAACATAAATCAAGACGATTTGCATTTACCTGATATGCACTTTATGTTGATGGACGAGATAATCGCGTTCGACCATATGCGTCAAAAGATTGTTATAATAGTAAATATTCACGCAGAGGGTGATATTGAAAATCAGTACAAAAAGGCAACAGGCAGATTACTTGACATTCAGCAGGAAATGACGGACCTTTCGGGACTTATGAAAAAAGAAAAGCGCGAATATCGTTCTTCTTCAAAGATGGTTTCAAATATGACGAAAGAAGAATTTTGTGCGAACGTTGAAAAGGCGAAAGAGTACATCAAAAACGGCGATATATTCCAAGTTGTGCTTTCACAGAGATTTACAGTTGAAACGAATGTAAGTCCGTTCAATACATACAGGGCACTAAGACTTATCAATCCGTCACCTTATATGTACTATTTGAATTTCGGAGATTATCAGATTGCAGGTGCGTCACCTGAAATGCTTGTGAGAGTTGAAAACGGAGTTGTTCAGACAGGACCTATCGCAGGCACACGTCCGAGAGGTAAGACTGTTGAGGAAGATATGGCACTTGAAAAGGAGCTTTTGGCTGACAAAAAGGAAATTGCGGAACATACAATGCTTGTTGATTTGGGCAGAAACGATATAGGCAGAGTCAGCGAGTTTGGCTCGGTAAAGGTTACGCGATTTAAGTATGTGGAGCGTTTTTCACACGTTATGCACATTATAACAGACGTTGAAGGTAAATTAAGAAGTGACAAAACTTGTTTTGACGCACTTGGTTCAACACTTCCTGCAGGAACACTTTCGGGTGCACCGAAAATCCGTGCAATGGAAATCATTGATGAACTTGAAAAAACGAAACGTTCAACATACGGCGGTGCAATCGGTTACATTAGCTTTAACGGCAACTTTGACAGCTGTATAACAATTCGTACAGGAGTATTCAAGGACGGCAAGGCATATATCCAAGCCGGCGGAGGAATTGTTTACGATTCTATTCCTGAAAATGAGTATCAGGAGTCGATAAACAAAGCGTCGGCGGTGCTTAGAGCGATTGAGGAGGCAGGTGACATAGTATGATTATAATGATTGATAACTACGATTCATTTACATATAACTTGTATCAATATATCGGTACGATAAATCCCGATATAGAGGTGTATCGAAACGATAAAATAACGGTTGAAGAAGTGCTTGAAAAAAAGCCGAGTCATATTATTTTGTCACCGGGTCCGGGATTTCCGATTGATGCGGGAATATGCGTGGATTTGATTAAGAAAGCGGGAAATATTCCGATTTTGGGAGTGTGTCTTGGACATCAGGCGATAGGCGAGGCGTTCGGCGGTAAGATTGTTCACGCACCGAGAATAATGCATGGCAAGAGTGACGTTGTAACGGTCAATATGGATTGCCCTATATTTGACGGAATAGGTGTAAAAACAGATGTTGGAAGATACCATTCACTTGTGATTGACGAGGAAAGTTTGCCGAATTGTCTTAACATAACGGCAAGAAGTGATGATGATTGTATAATGGGCGTACAACATAATGAACGTCCGGTTTATGGAATACAGTTTCACCCCGAATCGGTACTTACACCCAACGGAATGAAAATGATTGAAAACTTTTTGAATATATAGTTCACAAGAGTGCAGATTGAAAATCTGCACTCTTTTTGCTATAATATAATTAAGGTGATTCGAGTGGACAATACGAAGAAATTTACGAATAAAGCGGACAAATACGTTTCATCACGTCCGTCATATCCGACAAAGCTGATGGATTATTTATACAACGAAGTCGGTTTTTCGGATAAATCGAAGATTGCGGATATAGGTGCGGGAACGGGAATTTTTACAAGACAGTTGCTTGAAAGAGATTCGGACGTTTGTTGTCTGCATCATATTCTCTTACGGCGAATGATGAAAAGTTTGATGAATATGTGAAAGAATTGAATGAATTATTTGACAAATACGAAAAAAACGGTATTGCGACAGTGCCGAACTACACAGAAGTGTACATTGGTGAAGTATAGTGAATAATACCAAAACAGTATAGTTTCTTACTTTTTTTATAATAAACTATTTACATAAAAAAATAAATGTGTTATAATATGTATGGATATAGTAAAAACACTAAAAAAAGAGGTTATTTTAACCTCTTTTGGTGTTATTCTTATCGACATCGTAATCTTTTAAAAGTTCGATGAAATCTATCAACATTTTACGTTGCTCAACGGAAAGTGAAGAAACAAGCGGTAAGAGTTGGTTTGAAAAGAAGTAGTCGTTTCCGGATGCGCGATCAGATGAGTTGTCAATAAGCATATCAACAGTGACACCCAACGCTTGAGCGACACTGTAGTATTTATCTAATCGTCCGCGTGCTTGTGCATTTTCGAGTTTTGACAAATAATTTTTGCTGATGTCAGCTTGTTCGGCTAATTCTTCTTGTGTTTTATTTAAAGATGTACGATAATGCTGTATGCGTTTGCCTACAGAAGTGTAATCAAATTGCAAATAAAACACCACCCTCATACTTATATAATTAGTGTATCATATTTTTTTACTTTTATAAACAACCGCAAATGTGATTTAATCAATCGAATGGATTACAAAGGCTTTTGTTAGTATACATATATAGACAAAAATTTATTGGGAGGAATTTATTATGGGGTATTGGACTATATTAATATTTTGCAGTGTAGTATTGGCAGTGCTGATAACTATAACTTGGTATTCGGTTAAGAAACAAAACGACAGAAGTGAACTTGGTTGTGAGATGGGTGTAATAGTTGCAATTTCTTTTGCGGTGTTTGCGTTGGTGCTTGACATACCGAGTGCGATTATGGGGGGTAAGAAAATTTATGTTGATGAATTTCCTCCAACTGTTACTTTGCAATATTTTCAATTTGTTAAAACAGAAAGTGAATATCTTATTTCTTTTAAAAATTTTAATTCCGATAAATATGAAAAAAATGCGAAATATTGCATTTCATACACAGCACTTACGAAGAATGTGCTTAATATAGAAAAAGTGGACAAATAAAAAGCGTAGCATTTTTTCAGCTACGCTTAATTTTTTGTTAGATTTCTTCAATGATAGGCAATATCATAGGACTGCGTTTTGTCTGTTCGTAAATATATTTTGCGACAGACGCTTTCATTGAACTCTTTAGAGTTGACCAATCCATATTACGTTTGCCAAGACAATCCGAAATGCTTTCGCCGGCAACGTGTTTAACGCCCTCGATAAGCGATTCGGCCTCGCGTACATACACGAAACCTCTTGAAATAACATCAGGTTTTGAAACGATTTCTTTACTGTCGTGTGATATTGTAACAACGACAATAATAAGTCCGTCCTGTGAAAGATGTTTTCTGTCACGAAGTACGATATTTCCGACATCACCGACTCCAAGACCGTCGACAAGTATTTTACCTGCCGGAACAGTGCCTGCGATTTTTGCGGTTTTTGAGTCAAGTTCAAGCACCTGACCGTTTGAAAGTACAAAACTGTTCTTTTCCGGTATACCTACTTTTTGCGCAAGTTCCTTGTGAAGAACAAGATGACGGTGTTCACCGTGTACAGGAATAAAGAATTTCGGCTTTGTAAGTGCAAGAATAAGTTTTAATTCCTCTTGACAAGCGTGTCCCGAAACGTGTACTTCCGCAAGTGATTTATAAATTACTTCCGCACCTATTTTAAACAATTCGTTTACGACATTTGAAACCGACTTTTCATTACCCGGAATAGGTGTCGCACTGATTATAATAAGGTCGTCCTTTGTGACCTCGACTTTTCTGTGGTCAGAAAAAGCCATTCTTGTCAGGGCACTCATCGGCTCGCCCTGTGAGCCTGTTGTAATAATAACTACTTGGTTCGGTCTGTATTTTTTTATGTTGTCAATATTGATAAGTACGCCTTCTGGTACTTTCATATATCCGAGAAGAATTGATATTTCAACGATATTTTCCATACTTCTTCCCGAAACTGCTACTTTACGTCCGTTTTTAGCGGCAGCGTCGATAATTTGCTGCACTCTGTGCACGTTTGACGCGAAAGTAGCGACTATAATACGTTTATTACAGCCTTTGAAAATCTGTTCAAATTTTTCACCGACACTTCTTTCACTCATTGCATATCCCGGTCGTTCAACATTTGTACTGTCAGAAAGAACGGCAAGAACTCCTTCTTTTCCGAGTTCACCGAGTCTTGCAAGGTCAATCATATCTCCGACGATTGGAGTAGTATCAATTTTAAAGTCACCCATATGAATAACCGTTCCGACAGGTGTTTTGATTGCAAGAGCAGCAGAGTCTGCAATAGAATGGTTGGTGCGGACAAACTCAACAGAGAAGTTTTGTCCCGCATTAATTACGTTTCCGTACTTTGCACGAACAAGCTTTACGCTTGATAAAAGATTGTGTTCCTTTAATTTATGTTCGACAAGACCGATTGTAAGTCTTGTACCGTAAACAGGAACGTTGATAGCCTTTAGGAAATAAGGCAATCCGCCGATATGGTCCTCGTGACCGTGAGTAAGAAAAATTCCCTTGATTTTTGACCAGTTCTTTTCAAGATAGGTAATATCGTTTATTACCATATCTACACCGGGCATATCATCATCAGGGAAAGCCATACCGCAATCTACCATTATAATTTCGTTTCCGTACTCAAGGGCGGTTAAATTTTTTCCGATTTCATCAAGTCCGCCTAATGGTATGATTTTCAGTTTTTTAGCTTTTGCCACAATTTTACCTCCGTTATTTAATTTTTTCCGACCATTATTACAACAATATTATTATACCACATTTGTCTGACTATAGTCAACATAAATATGGCTACTTGATAAATTAAAGTGTTATAATATAATATGAGAGTATAAATACTGAGTATGTCGACAGCTTAAAAAATCATATCTGCGATAAAATTTATGATTTTTAATGAGGTTTGTACCTCAAACTCCCAAGAACAAAATGGATAAAAACATTCATAAACAATCATCAGAATGTACAATATAACTAAAAGTCGGCAAAATATGTGCAATATATACAATTATTTTGCATATAATTTGTGGATGAATTTGATTGACAATGAACGAAATTGATTGTATAATACAAATAGAAACAGTCAAAAACGTTCAAACGATAAAAGGAGGCGAGAGAATGTTACTTGAAGAAAGACTTGATGAGATAGTAAAGATAGTAAACGAAAGAGGAAGTATATCTAATCAAGAATTGGTAAAGATGTTGGGTGCATCTGAATCGACAATCAGACGAGATATAACAACTCTTGCCAATGATAACAGAGTTATACGAGTACACGGCGGTGCAATGTCGGTTGTATCGGGCGGAGGGATGGAAGATTCGGAAGTCAGTGCAAGACGTATTCAAAACAGTGATGAAAAAATCAAAATCGCAAAATATGCGGCATCACTGATAAATGACGGCGACCTTGTATATATTGACGCAGGAACTACCACCGAATATATGATTGAGTATATAACCGCCAAGGACGTAACTTTTGTTACAAACGCTTTATCTCACGCAGTCGGTCTTGCGAGAAAAGGCTTTAAAGTATATATAATCGGCGGACTTATCAAATCGGTGACAGAGGCGATTATAGATTCCGAGGCGATTATATCACTCTCAAAATACAATTTCACAAAAGGCTTTTTCGGAACTAACGGACTGAGCAGTGACAGAGGGTTCACAACTCCCGATGTCAGAGAGGCGGATATTAAAAATTTTGCGATGAGAAGATGTGCAAAGAAATTTGTACTTTGCGATTCGTCAAAATTCAATAAAATATCAAAAGCAACTTTTGCGGCTGGCAGTGACATAACCGTAATAACGGATAAGATAACGGAAAATATTAAAGGATATAATATAAAGGAGGCTGCTCAATTATGATTTATACCATAACATTCAATCCCGCATTGGATTATATAATGGTTGTTCCGTCTTGCAGAAGCGGTGAAGTAAACCGGACGGAATCCGAAAAGATTATGGCAGGCGGAAAAGGTATTAATGTTTCGATTGTGCTGAACAATATGGGTGTCGAAAATACGGCTCTTGGCTTTATATCCGGGTTTACGGGCGGTGCGATTGAAAATATACTTGCCGATATGAATTGTAAAACCGATTTTATAAAGCTTGACAACGGTTTTTCGAGAATTAACGTGAAAATAAAATCAGACACCGAAACAGAAATAAACGGTCAGGGTCCTGATATTTCGGACGGTGCGGTAAAGAAACTTTACGAAAAACTTGACAGTTTGAATGACGGCGATACGTTGGTACTTGCAGGAAGTATTCCGTCATCGCTTTCCGATTCGATTTACTGCGAAATTATGGACTACCTTAAAGATAAAAAATTAAATATAGTCGTTGACGCAACAAAGGACTTGCTTGTGAATGTTCTTAAGTATAAACCGTTTTTGGTAAAACCTAATAATCACGAAATAGGTGAAATATTCGGTGTTGAACTTAAAACGAGAAGTGAAGTTGTTCCGTATGCAAAGAAAATGCAGGAAATGGGTGCGAAGAATGTACTTGTTTCAATGGCAGGCGAGGGTGCGGTGTTCGTTGGTGAAAACGGAGAAGTGTACGAAAGTGAGGCACCTAAAGGTAAATTAGTGAACTCAACGGGAGCAGGCGATTCAATGGTTGCCGGTTTCCTTGCGGGATATATGGAAAAGCAGGATTTTATGTATGCACTTAAAATGGGATTATCGGCAGGCAGTGCAAGTGCATTTTCGGAAAATCTTGCGACCAAAGAAGAAATTTTAAATGTATTTAAAACAATATGAGGAGGTAAAAATTATGCGTATCACAGACTTACTTTCAAAAGAGAGTATCAGACTTGACGGAGTTTCAAGCACAAAAAAAGAAACCATTCGTGCAATGGCAGACCTTATGGAAAAGAGCGGAAAAATATCAGATAAGAATGCTTATGTAGAAGGTTTGATAAAAAGAGAGGAAGAAAGTACGACGGCAGTCGGCGAGGGTATCGCAATTCCTCATTATAAAGGCAGTGCGGTGACAAAACCCGGACTTGCGGCAATGGTAATCAAAGACGGTACTGATTTTGATTCGATAGACGGTGAGCCGGTAAAGCTTATATTTGCAATCGCCGCACCTGATACAAAAGAAAATGTACACCTTGACGTATTGAGTAAACTTTCCGTTTTGCTTATGGACGAAGATTTTTCACAAAAACTTATTAATGCAAAATCGGTAGAGGAATTTATTTCAATTATAGATGACGCGGAAACTGCAAAAGATAATGCTGAATCAGAACAGGTTACTACATCTGATAAGAAAATACTTGCAGTAACTGGATGTCCGACAGGTATAGCTCATACTTATATGGCTGCTGAGGGACTTCAAAAAGCGGCAGAAAAAGCAGGTTGTGCGATTAAAGTTGAAACAAGGGGTTCGGGCGGTGCAAAGAATGTTCTTACCGAATCTGAAATCGCAGAGGCTGATTGCATAATCGTTGCGGCAGATACAAAAGTTCCTATGGAACGTTTTAACGGTAAAAAGGTAATCGTTACACAGGTAAGTGACGGTATTTCAAAGGCTGATGAACTTATCGCAAAGGCACTTGGCGGAAATGTTCCGATATTTACATCAAAGGAAAGTGATGAGGGTGTTTCGGCTAAGTCGGATAATAAAGAGGGAATCGGTCACAGAATTTATAAGCACCTTATGAGCGGTGTTTCGCATATGTTGCCGTTCGTTATAGGCGGCGGTATTCTAATTGCTATCGCATTCTTGCTTGACGACTTTACTATTGATCCGTCAAACTTCGGTATGAATACACCGATTGCGGCATTTTTTAAAACAGTCGGCGGTGTCGCATTCGGTTTGATGTTGCCTGTTCTTGCAGGATTTATCGCATACTCTATTGCGGACAGACCGGGTCTTGCGATCGGTTTTGTGGGCGGTATGCTTGCCTCAACGGGTAACAGTATATTAGAATTTACAAATAGCTACTCAGGCGGAATTAACGGCTATCTTGCAAACACAGTATTCAATTCATCAGGTACAACTGTTTCGGGATTTTTGGGAGCACTTGTTGCCGGTTTTGTTGCAGGATATATTGTACTATTGCTAAGAAAGATATTCTCAAAACTTCCTGAAAGTCTTGAGGGAATTAAACCGACATTGTTGTATCCTGTACTTGGCGTATTCATTATGGGTGCATTGATGTTGTTCGTATTCAATCCGATTATCGGTGTTATAAACGACGCACTTGCAAACCTACTAAACAGTATGGGTTCAACATCAAAGGTTATTCTTGGTATTGTTCTCGGAGGTATGATGGCTATTGATATGGGCGGTCCTATAAATAAGGCGGCATATGTATTCGGTACAATGTCAATCGCAAACGGCAACTATGATATAATGGCGGCTGTTATGGTTGGCGGTATGGTACCGCCTATCGGTATCGCACTTGCAACAACATTCTTTAAAAATCGTTTTTCAAAATCAGAACGTCAATCGGGTATTACAAACTATGTTATGGGCTTGGCATTCATCACAGAGGGCGCAATTCCGTTTGCGGCAGCCGATCCGCTGCACGTAATACCGGCAGCAGCTGTCGGTGCGGCAGTAGCAGGTGCATTGTCAATGGTATTCGGATGTACATTGATGGCTCCTCACGGCGGTTTATTCGTATTCCCTGTTGTAGGTAACTGGCCTATGTACTTGGTAGCATTAGCGGCAGGTTCGGTTATTACAATGTTTATGCTTGCACTTTTAAAGAAACCTGTATACAAAGAAAATTAATATATAAAGGAGATAAGTATTATGAAAGAATTTAACTACACAATCACAGATCCACAAGGTATTCACGCTCGTCCTGCGGGTGTGCTTGTAAAAGAGGCGGCAAAATATCAGTCAACAATCACTCTTGAAAAAGACGGTAAGACAGGTGACGCAAAGAGAATATTTGCTGTAATGGGCTTGGCGGCAAAGTGCGGTAATACACTTAACGTAAAAGTTGAAGGTCCGGACGAGGACGAAGCCGCAAAGGCTTTGGAAGAATTTTTTAAGGCAAATCTATAATATTAAAAATGGTGTTGCTAAAGCAACACCATTTTTTTTATATGTGAAATTTTTTTGATAATGTCAAAACAAGTTCTTTGCCGTCATATAACACAAGAGTTATAAAAGAAATTATGCTCAGTGCAATACATATAACCGACGGAATAAGAATTTTTGTGACACCTGTTATGCACAATATAAACGGTGCAAGTCCGAAAAATATACATATCACAAATGAAAACACATAATCGGGCATTTTAATTTTTAAAATCTTTGTTGCCACGAACAATCCGAGCATTGCCCATGAAAATATTATCGGTATAACGTAATCGACCGACCAGCCGTGCCAACCTGTAAACTTATCCCATATTACGCACAATATTGATATTATAACAGCCTCTGCGGCGATATTCTGCGATATGACTTGGCGTTTCTTGATACATATATTTGTCGTAAGCCAGAAGCATATTACACCGAAAAGTACAAACAACGACCAATGACCGCTTTGGGGAAGAAGTATGTTTACGGCAATGCTTATTATCGAAAGTGACGAAGTGACAAGAATTGCAAATTTAAAAATCTTTTCATATTTTTCGTAAAATGATTGTACTTTCGGAAATTCGTAAGGTGTACTTTCGCCTGTCAGCTTGTTTTGGCACAGCGGACATCGCTCAAATTCACCACGCACATCAATTTTACATTTATCACAATGTTTCATTTAATCATTCCTTTCATCGTCGTGTATGTTGGAAGTCAGTTCAACGTCAATACCCCTTGAAGTCAATTCACGGAAAAACCTCATTTCGATATCCGAGCTGATGAATTGAGAAGTAAATCCCAAAGTCAGCTTACCGTCAAACGAGCAAGAACATAATTGAAGTTTGTCGGTGCTGATATACACGTCAAAGCATTTTATAAACTTATTCATATTTTCGGGCATTTTAACTATTCCTATATTTGAAAAAGTTGCCGTGACGGCTCTGCCCGACATTCTGTATGCTATTCTCAAAAAGAAATCTTTCACGACAAGCGGTACAATTCTTGTTATGACATTGTGTTCAACAGCTGAATATGTGTCGATAGTGCCGAGAAGTTTTTCGGCTTTCAGCTTGCTTTTTAGTTGAGTGTTTATAACGTCAACCATTGTTTCAAAATCCTCACCGTGCTTTTTTATGTCATACTGAATATACGTCAGACAGAAAAAGTTTCTTGCCGAAACGGATGGGAAGAAGTTGCGAAGATTTACCGGTATCAGTATTGTAATCGGTTTCTTGCCTTTTGAACGTACAGGCATTTCGTCTATGATTGATTTTATAAGTACCGCAGACAAAAACGCAGTTAAAGTTGCATTGTATTTGTGAGATTCTTCAAGTACTTTCTTCACGTCAACCATACCGTTTATGACTTTTAATTTGTCGTCGGGATATTTTCGTCCTACAATTTTGTATGCAACAGGGTTATTTTCTTGCTTTGAAGAAATTTTGCCGGAATAGTATTTTGAAAAACTGTCATCACTTTTTTGTGTGCTTGATGCGTCATAATCAACTCCGCTGTCTTCAACATTTTCCGCAAGTGTAAGGTAGTTTGATACAAGTGTTTTAAGAAAATTCATCGCACCTGTGCCGTCTGTCAAAACGTGAAAAACTTCGAGATTTATTCTGTTTCTGTAGTAAGTCACTTCAAATAAAAGCTTGTGATTGTTCCTCTGGTATATAAGCGAACATGGGATTTTATATTCTTCGCGTACAATCGGTTTTATATCCGATTCCTCAAGGTAATACCAAAAAAGTCCACGCCTTAATATACTTTTGAAAATATCAAATTCCTCCAATGTATCTTCAGTGGCTTTTTGCAAAAGGTCTTTGTTTACTGTTTTGTATAATTCGCAGGAAAATCTGAATACCTGCGTATCTTTTTTGGACTGCGCCGCCGGAAATATCTTGGCGGCATTGTCAAGTTTATTCCATTCACTTTTCATAAATGTAACCTCATTTCTTATGTCTGTTTTATTATATCACAGTTCAAAAATAATAAAAAGTGTTTTCGACAAAGGTTATCAAAATTTAACAAAGGAAATTTATTACAAATAATAGAAATATAAAAAGATAACATTTATATACAGGAGGAAGAAAATATGGAGTTAATGTTAATGGGCAGGTACAGATTGCTGATTATAAAAATTTTCGGCGAACTTGACCAGCATAAAGCGTCGTCAGTAAGAGAAAATGCGGACAGGGAACTTGGCAGAACGGGGGCGGTTAATGTCGCGTTTAATTTTGAAAATGTGACTTTTATGGACTCGTCTGGTATCGGCGTTATTATGGGACGATACAAGACGGTTACGGCACTCGGCGGAAAGGTTATCATATACGGTGCGTCTGATGCGGTGAACAGACTGATTGAAATGTCGGGTATAAAGAGTATCGTAACGGTAGCCGACAACCTTGAAAACGGTGTAAAGGAGGCGGGCATTGATGTACAGTAACATTATGGAAATAAAATTTCCGAACAAAAGCGATAACGAAAGATTTGCAAGGACGGTTGCGGCGGCATTTGTGCTTGAACTCGATCCGACAGTAGACCAAATTTCAGAAATAAAAACGGCTGTTTCGGAGGCGGTTACAAATGCGATAATTCACGGATATGATGAAAAAGACGGAATTGTAACGATGTCCGGAAGTATAGAGGACGATACGGTGACTTTTTCCGTATCGGATGACGGAGTGGGTATACCGGATATTTCAAGAGCGAGAGAACCGCTTTTCACAGGTAAACCCGAAATGGAACGCAGCGGAATGGGTTTTACGATAATGGAAACGTTTATGGACAGTATTGAAGTCCAAAGTGAAGTCGGAAAAGGCACACGCATTACTATGACAAAAAAGTTAAAGTAGGTGATGTGTTATGCGAGATAATACTGCTTTGATTGAACGCGTGCGAGAGGGGGACAAGCAGGCAGAAAACAGAATGGTGGAAGAAAATATGGGCCTTGTATACAGTATTGCAAGACGATTTTTAAATCGCGGATATGATGCGGAAGATTTGACGCAAATCGGCGCGATAGGACTTATAAAGGCCGTAAAGAAATTCAATCCCGAATTTAACGTACAATTTTCTACATACGCAGTACCGATGATAACAGGTGAAATAAAACGTTTTTTGCGTGATGACGGTGCCGTTAAAATAAGCAGAACGTTAAAGGAAAATGCAATGAAAGGCTGGCGGTGTGAAGAACTGTTAAGACGAAAATTGAACAGACAGCCGACAATAAACGAAATTTCAAAAGAAAGCGGAATTGATGCCGAAAGTCTTATCGAGGCGTTTGAGGCGGCAACACCGCCCGAAAGTATTTATGAAAGTGTTTACGATAACGGCGATAAAGAAATTCGCTTGCTTGATACAATTACCGGTGAAGAAATTGAGGACGGAGTTATAAATAAAGTTATGATTGACGATATTTTGAGCCGTCTTACAGAACGTGAAAAAGAAATAATTCTGCTTAGATATTTCAGAGGCAAAACACAATCTGAGATTGCCAAGATAATTGGAGTGTCGCAGGTGCAGATTTCAAGAATTGAGAAAAAAGCAATAGAACGTATAAGAGGAGAAATGCCATAGAAAAACGCACTCTGTAAAGAGTGCGTTTTTTATATTTTAGCGTCTGTCTGCCGGTGTTGTTGCAGTCGGTGTGTCTGTTGAAACAGGTGCGACAGTTGCAATGGGTGTATCGGTTGTGGTCGGTGTATCAGTTGAGGTTGGTGTACCTGTAACTGTAGGAACATCTGTCGGTGTCGGTGACGCAACCGGTTTTGTCAAAACGATTTGAGATACAAGTGAAATCGGTTGACTTCCTATGTTCCATACGAATGCTTTCAGCATTTGTGAATCATCGTGTGCGCTTACAGAAACAGGTTCTGTGTACGGAACAGCTTTTAAGCCTATAAGAATGTTATTTTCGTCAAATTCGTCTACATACAAAATAGGTGTATCTGTTGTTTCAAGTTTTTTGTCAACAGATATAGTATAAGTTCCGTCATCTTTAGGTGTGATTTTCGATTCGTATGCTATAACAGGTTTCGGTACTTCCGTAACGTTAGGTGTTTCTGTAGGAACAGGTGATGCTGTAACGTTAGGTGTTTCTGTAGGAACAGGTGATGCTGTGACGGTCGGTGTTTCTGTAACAATCGGTGTTTCGGTTGGTTTAGGTGCAGTTATAATTGTTATAAATGACTCAACTCCATTCATTAAATTTGTAGTATACTCGGCACACAAATTACCGTCTTTGACTGTGAGACCGAACAAATACGTTTTTGAAATGTCGGGAATTTCCGTATATTCATATATTTCTTTTGCTATATTTGTTTTTGTGTCAAATTCAAAAACTTTATTCGGTGAGTTAAAATACAATTTTCCGCTAAAAGCAACAGTAACATTAAAATGTGATGAATATGCAGATTTATTATCACCGTATACGCACCAATAATATTTTGAAGTATCTTTATAAACTGGTGTAAAAGTATTTGTCGATAAATCTAAAGCGGAAAGCTCATTTTTATCATTGAAACAATAGATTTTTTCATCTATAAAACTTACAGGTCCTGATACGTTATGAATAATTGAATCTTTATAAGTGTCGTCTTCTGCTGTTATAACCGGTTCACCATACCAAGTGTTTACGTTCCAAGTGCGGTGAATATCTTGTTCTTCAACATATAATCCGCCGTTTGAATTTGATACCGAAGAGGCTGAAACAGCTTTCAATTCTTCATCGCTCAAAAGAAAATATGTGTGATTTGCAAGTGATGATAAATTCGGTGTAGGGTCATCTGAAGTTAAATCTAAGTTATACCATTTACCGTCTACTTTTACTTTGTTCCACATATGATTGCACGCATCACTCGGAACTGTTGTACATTCTATTTCAAAATATTTATTCATAATATACATAAATAAATATGAATATCCTTGGCAAACGCATTTTTTATCTCTTACTGTTGTGTAAAGATTGCGGTTTTGATAAGACATATCATATTCATAATGAGATGTGATATAATCATGAACAAAAAGCACTTTTTCAAGCTCTGTTGCGTCTTTCGGAACAGATGATACAATTTCGTTGCATTCATCATCAATCAATTTTTAAGCTACCTTTATTTCGTCTTTTTCCATAGTGAAAGGGTCTTTGATTATTATTTCCGAAATTGTCTGACCGTCTGCTGATTTATAAGAAAATTGACGTAAATTGACATAAAATAATTCAGGATGCTCATATTGTATTGCTTTAGGTAAAGAATCAATAAGTTCTTGAATGTTACCCAAAGGAATGTTGTATTTTTGAATATCAGATTCCGTTTTTAGGTTATTTAAGTCTGAAATAATATCTTCAACCGCCGATTTTTCATTTTCGGAAATTTTAACCGAAGTATCGGCGAACATTGTAATTTCATCATTATTAAAATATCCGCTGTAAGTGTCCTCCGCTATTGCGATTGACGGCGTTATAAGTACTGTCATTATAAGCAAGCATATAAATTTTTTTATGTTTTTCATGATACCATCTCCTAAAAATAACTTTTTATATAATATATTATATAACTGATTATACAAAAAGTCAATAAAAACACAAAGCAAGTACAAGTATTATGTAGAAATTGCACAAATAAATGAATATAATTTAGCATTTTGCACATTGTTCTGTGCGTAGAATTAAATTAAAATTAGTCTTGACAAACTTTTTTAGGTGTGTTACAATATTTACAACGAGCAAAGGTGTTTCGTCCTCATAGGATAGAAGCACCTTTTTTGCATATTAGGACGATTTATATATTATATAGTATTGAAATTAGAAAGGAAAGTTCGTTATGTTGACAAAACAAGATATTTTCGATTTGGTTGAAGAAGAGGACGTAAGATTTATTCGTCTGCAATTTACGGATATGCTTGGAACAATGCGTAATCTTGCGATTACAACTTCAAGACTTGAGGACGCACTTGATAATCTTTGTATGTTTGACGGTTCGTCAATTATGGGATTTGTCGGTGTTGAGGAAAGTGATTTATATTTACATCCCGACTTTGACACATTTGAAATTTTCCCTTGGCGACCGCATCAAGGAAAGGTCGCAAGACTTATATGCGATGTTTATAAGCCTGACGGTACACGTCTTGAAAGTGACCCGAGATATATTCTGCAAACGGTTATTAAAGAAGCGGAAGAAATGGGTTACAAATTTAATGTGGGACCTGAATGTGAATTCTTCCTATTTAATACGGACGAACGCGGTAATCCAACGACAGAGCCGCATGACAATGCGGGTTATTTTGACTTGGCACCGCTTGATAACGGCGAAAACTGCCGCCGTGAAATATGTCTTACGCTTGAAGATATGGGATATAAAATCGAGGCGTCACATCACGAAATGGCACCGGGTCAGCACGAGATTACATTCAGATATGACGACGCATTAAAAACCGCGGACAGAATTGTTACATTCAGAACTGTTGTAAAAACTATTGCAAAACGTAACGGACTTCACGCAACATTTATGCCGAAACCTATTGCGGGAGTAAGCGGTAGCGGAATGCACCTTACAATGTCGCTTGAAAAGGACGGTAAAAATGTTTTCTATAATGAAAATGATCCGTCAAAGCTTTCCGATACGGCACATAAATTTACGGCAGGATTATTAAAATATACACCGGATATGGCGTGCTTTACAAATCCAACGGTAAATTCATATAAGAGATTTATACCGGGATATGAGGCACCTTGCTATATTTCTTGGTCGGAAAGCAACAGAAGTTTGCTTGTAAGAGTACCGTCATCGAAAAAGCCCGGTGACGCAAGAATTGAACTTCGTTCACCCGATCCGACAGCTAATCCGTATCTTGCACTTGCGGCTTGCCTTAAAGCCGGTTTGAAAGGCATAAAAGATAATGAAACACTTCCGCCGAGTATTGATGTTAATATCTACAATCTTTCGGATAAAGAACGTGAGGCACTCGGAGTCAAGAGCTTGCCGATAAGTCTTAACGAGGCGATTAAAATTGCAAGAAAGTCCGAATTTATCAGCGAATTGCTTGGTGATAAATTTGCGTCAAGCTATTTTGAAGCTAAGGAAGAAGAATACGGAGAATATCGTCGTACCATAAATCAGTGGGAAATTGAAAAATATTTAATTGCTTATTAATTAAAAACAATTTCCTAAAAAGGAGGGACGGCGGTGGACAGAGTAGTATTGGCTTTTTCAAAAGACGAAACAGCCGACAAAATAAAAATGATGCTTGACGGCAGCGGCTATGATGTTTACACTGTCTGTCACTCAAAAGCAGAACTTTTAAGAACTGTATCCGATATGGACGAAGTGCTTATAATTATGGGATATAAACTTCCCGACGGAACTGTCGATGATGTTTATGACGATCTTATGGAAGGTCAGAAACTTATGAGCATAGTCAAAGCCGAAAGGCAGAGCAGTATATATAATCAAGATATTTTTGTTGTAACACTTCCTTTGAACAGACAGCTTTTAATAAATTCCGTAGAAACTTTTGTCGGAATTATCGAAAGAAGAAAGCACAGAGCAAAACGTACACCGGAAGAAGAAAAGATAATTCGTGATGCAAAAGCATATCTTATGGAAACACACAGAATGTCGGAGGAACAGGCACATCGATTTATACAAAAAAGAAGTATGGATACAGGTGCGAAGTTTATTGATACGGCAAGAATGATTTTAAATATTTAATGGAGATGAAGTAAATGCAGACATTTAAGTTTTCAAAAATGCACGGTGCAGGAAACGATTACATATATGTAAATTGTTTTAAGGAGAAAGTCGAGAATATAAACGAAACGGCTAAAGCCGTAAGTGACAGACATTTCGGTATCGGTTCGGACGGACTTGTTTTGATATGCCCGTCTGATGTGGCTGATTTCAGAATGGATATGTACAACAGTGACGGCTCACAAGCTGAAATGTGCGGAAACGCAACGCGTTGTGTCGGTAAGTATGTGTACGACAGAGGTCTTACAGACAAGACACAGATTACTCTTGAAACGTTGGCGGGTATAAAAATTCTTGACCTAAATGTTAAAGACGGCGAAGTGCAGACTGTTCGCGTAAATATGGGCAGTCCGGAACTTGTTCCGAAAAATATTCCGATTGACTCAAATCTTGACAGATTTATAAGTGAAGATGTTGAAGTTGACGGAAAGGTCTATAAAGTTACAGGCGTGTCAATGGGTAATCCTCATGCGGTTACATTTATTGACGATACGGACAGTCTTGAAATAGAAAAAATCGGACCTAAGTTTGAAACGCATAAATTGTTCCCAAAGAAAATCAATACAGAATTTGCACAGATAGTTGACAGAAACACTATAAAAATGCGTGTTTGGGAACGCGGTGCAGGTGAAACACTTGCCTGCGGTACAGGTGCTTGTGCAACAATGGTTGCGGCAAATTTAAACGGTCTTGTTGATGATGAGGCTGACCTTGTACTTTTGGGCGGTACACTTCATATTAAGTGGGATAAAAATGAAAATAAAGTATATATGACAGGTCCGGCAAAGTTTGTATTTGACGGAACAATAACTATATAAGAGCCTGTCGACAAAATGTCGACAGCTCCAAACTGATAAATTTGAACATAGAACAGAAAGGAACAAATAAAAATGGCAAAGGTAAATGACAATTATTTAAAACTACCGGGAAGTTACTTATTTTCAACAGTCGCAAAAAAGGCGGCTGCATATACAGAGGCAAATCCAGACAAAGAAGTTATCAAGATGAGCATAGGCGACGTTACAAAGCCGTTGGCTCCTGCGGTAATTGAGGCAATGCACAAGGCAGTTGACGAAATGGGTACGGCAGAGGGATTTCACGGCTACGGTCCTGAGCAAGGTTATGATTTCTTGAGAAACAAGATTGTTGAAAAGGATTATGCGGCAAGAGGTATTGACGTAAAGGCTGATGAAATATTCGTTTCAGACGGTGCAAAATCAGACTGCGGAAATATCGGAGATATTTTCTCTGTTGACAATAAAGTTGCAGTTTGCGATCCTGTTTATCCTGTGTACGTTGATACGAATGCTATGGCAGGCAGAGCAGGTGACTTTACAGACGGTAAATGGAATAATCTTGTATATATGCCTTGCAAGGAAGAAAACGGATTTATGCCTCAGCTTCCGGAAGAAAAGGTTGATATAATTTATCTTTGTTTCCCAAATAACCCAATCGGTGTTGCGGCAACAAGAGAACAGCTTAAACCGTGGGTTGAATATGCAAAGAAGAATGATGCGGTTATTCTTTACGACAGTGCGTATGAGGCATTTATTACAGACCCTGACGTACCGCACAGCATTTATGAAATTGAGGGCGCAAAAGAAGTTGCGATTGAATTCAGAAGTTTTTCAAAGACAGCCGGATTTACGGGTACAAGATGTGCATACACTGTTGTACCGCACGAATTAAAGGTTGACGGAGTTGAACTTAACGGATTGTGGAACAGACGTCAATGCACAAAGTTTAACGGTGTACCGTATGTAATTCAACGTGCGGCAGAGGCTGTTTATACAGACGAGGGATATAAACAGACAAGAGAGGCTGTTGCATATTATCTTGAAAATGCGAAAATTATCCGCGAATCGCTTACAGAGGCAGGCTTTACGGTTTACGGCGGTGTGAATGCTCCGTACATCTGGGCAAAGACACCGAACGGTATGAAATCATGGGATTTCTTTGATAAATTACTTGAAGAAACAGGCGTTGTAACAACACCGGGTTCGGGTTTTGGACCGAGCGGTGAGGGATACGTAAGATTTACAGCATTCTCAACTAAGGAAAATACCATAAAAGCAATGGAAAAAATCAAAGCAATTTTGTAAAATATTTAGTAGACAAAACAAAAATAATGTGCTATAATAAGTTTACACAGGATAACAAAATAATTTTTTGACGAAACAAAGGCGTTTCGATCGGTACATATCAATTTATGGATTGGTATGTTCTGATTGAAACGTCTTTTTTGTTCGGCGGAATACAGCGAAAGGATTGAAAAAAATGGAGTATAATGGATTACCCGAAAAACAGGGCCTTTATGACCCGCAATTTGAGCATGATGCCTGCGGAATCGGTTTTATTGCAAATATCAAAGGAAAAACTTCTCACGGCATTATTAATCAGGCAATTCAGATATTGAAAAACCTTGCACACAGAGGCGGTGTCGGCAGTGAGCCTGATACAGGTGACGGTGCCGGTATTTTAATTCAAATGCCTCATGCCTTCATGAAAAAGGTTTGTAAAAATGAAGGGATTAAGCTACCTAAAAAGGGTGATTACGGCGTTGGTATGCTGTTTTTATCGCCGGATAAGGATACAAGAGAAGAAAGTCTTGAAAGACTTACAAAGATTATTGACGGTGAAAAGCAGAAACTTCTCGGTATAAGAGAAGTGCCTGTTTATGACGTATGTATCGGTAACAGTGCCAGAGAGGCAATGCCGCATATCGTGCAGGTGTTTATCGGCAAAGGTGACGAAAGCCTTGATGCAGATTCATTTGAAAGAAAGCTTTATATTATCGGCAAGCTTGCGGAAAAGGAAATCAGAAAGAGCGGTCTTGACAACTATTTCTATTTCGCATCACTATCTGCAAGAACGGTTGTATATAAAGGTATGCTTACACCTGATCAAGTTAATGAATTTTACCTTGACCTAAAAGATGTGGATATGGAAACGGCAATCGCACTTGTGCACTCACGTTTCTCAACCAACACATTCCCGTCATGGGAAAGAGCACATCCGAACAGATACATTATCCATAACGGCGAAATTAACACTATCCGCGGTAATGTAAACTGGGTTAAGGCAAGAGAAAGAATGTTCGCAACACCTGAATTTGAGGGTGATATGGATAAGATTTTACCTGTTATCAATGAGGACGGTTCTGACTCCGCAATGCTTGATAACTATTTGCAGTTCCTACATCTTTCGGGATTCTCACTTCCGAGAGCAGTAATGATGACAATTCCTGAACCTTGGGAAAATAATGCGGATATGGACCCTGCAATGAAAGCATTTTATGAGTATCACTCATGTATCACAGAGCCTTGGGACGGCCCTGCGGCTGTTGCATTTACAGACGGACGTTATGTCGGTGCAACGCTTGACAGAAACGGTCTGAGACCTGCTCGTTACTACTTGACCTCTGACGATATGATTATTCTTTCATCGGAAGTCGGTGTAACAGATGTTGATGAGTCTACTATTATAAAGAAAGAACGTCTGCATCCGGGTAAAATGCTCCTTATCGATACAGAAAAGGGCAAGATTATTTCAGACGAAGAAATCAAAAAGGAAGAGGCACTTCACAAACCATATGCAGAGTGGGTAAAGAAAACCCTTGTTGAGCTTGACAATCTTCCTCTTAATACAGATAAAAAGGGCGACACATGGCACGATTTGGTGCATAAATTAAAGGACGACGCAAAAGGCAATGTCAACGAACATTTGCTTTTGAAGAACTTTATCGTTCTTGAAAATATGTTTGTAAATCGCGAAAACAGTGTGGACAAACTTTCATTGCTTACACGTCAAAAGGCATTCGGCTATACTTGGGAGGACGTAAACACAACGATTAAATCAATCGTTGAAAAGGCTGACGATCCAATCGGTGCAATGGGTGCGGATATTCCGCTTGCGGTATTGTCGGAAAAACCGCAGCTTTTGTATAACTACTTCAAACAACTGTTTGCACAGGTAACAAACCCTCCTATTGACGCAATTCGTGAGCAGATTGTTACTTCAACATACACACTTTTCGGTTGTGAACAAAACCTTTTGACATCATCTGAATTGAACTGTCGTAAGGTCAGAGCATTAAGCCCTATTTTAACAAACGAAGAACTTGAAAAATTAAGAAACATTGACCTTGAGGGATTTAAGTCAATAACAATTCCGTCATTGTTTAACGTAAAACAGGAAAACGATATGGAAACCGCTATGGATACAATATTCGAGGCGGCTGATATAGCAATCGAAAACGGATACAACATAATCATACTTTCGGATAAGGGAGTAGATAAAGATAAAGCACCTATTCCTGCACTTCTTGTTGCATCCGGACTTCATCATCACCTGATCAGAAAAGGTACAAGAATGAAAGTATCTATCGTTCTTGAATCGGGTGAGCCGAGAGAAGTACACCATTTCGCATGTCTTGTAGGTTACGGCGTGAACGGTATCAATCCGTATATGGCATATGAGGCTATTAAGGAGCTTTCAGACGAAAAACTTCTTGAATATTCATATGAGGACGGCGTAAAGAGATTTAACAAGGCTTGCACAAAGGGCATTGTTAAGATTATGTCTAAAATGGGTATCTCAACAATTCAGTCATATCAAGGCGCACAGATATTTGAAGCACTTGGTATATCGGAAAGCGTTGTAAACAAATACTTTACAGGTACAACAACAAGAATAGGCGGAATGGGTATTGAGCATATCCAAAAGGAAGTGCTTTTAAGACACGCAGAGGCTTTTGATAAAGTAAACGGTAAAAAGGCACTTAAAACAGGCGGTGACTATAAGTGGAGAGCAAAGGGCGAATACCATATGTTCAACCCTGAGTCAATCTACAAATTACAAATGGCTTGTCGTACAGGTAACTACAAGCTTTATAAAGAATATGCAAAGGAAATGGACGAACATCAGCAACATCAATGCACAATTCGCGGTATGCTTGATATTAAGACGATTGATAAGCCAATCGCAATAGATCAGGTTGAAAGCGTGGAAAGCATTGTTAAGCGTTTCAAGACCGGTGCTATGTCATACGGTTCGATTTCACAGGAAGCACACGAATGTCTTGCAATCGCCATGAACAGACTTGGCGGTAAGTCAAACAGCGGTGAGGGCGGTGAAAACCCTGAAAGATATATTCCTGATGAAAACGGTGACAGTCGCAGCAGTGCTATTAAGCAAGTTGCATCGGGACGTTTCGGTGTTCATATTCACTACTTGCAGAATGCAAAAGAAATTCAGATTAAAATGGCACAAGGTGCTAAACCGGGTGAGGGCGGACATCTTCCGGGCGGTAAAGTATATCCTTGGATTGCAAAGGCAAGACATTCAACTCCGGGTGTAGGCTTGATTTCACCACCTCCGCATCACGATATATATTCAATCGAAGATTTGGCACAGCTAATTCATGACCTTAAAAATGCAAACCGTGACGCAAGAGTAACAGTTAAACTTGTTTCTGAAGCAGGTGTCGGTACTATTGCAGTCGGTGTTGCAAAGGGCAGAGCAGATGTTATTTTGGTATCGGGCTATGACGGCGGTACAGGTGCCGCACCAAAGACAAGTGTACGTCACGCAGGTTTGCCTTGGGAACTTGGTGTTGCCGAAACACATCAGGCACTTTTGATGAACAATCTAAGAAACAGAGTTGTAATCGAAACAGACGGTAAACTTTTGACAGGTCGTGACGTTGCGGTAGCGGCACTTTTGGGAGCAGAGGAATTTGGTTTTGCGACAGGTCCGCTAATCTCAATCGGTTGTGTAATGATGAGAGTATGTAACCTTGATACTTGTCCTGTCGGTGTTGCCACACAAAATCCTAAATTGAGAAAGCGTTTCTGCGGTAAGCCTGAATTTGTTGAAAACTTTATGCGTTTTATCGCACAGGATTTGAGAGAGTGGATGGCTAAAATCGGTGTTAAGACTGTTGACGAAATGATTGGTCACGTTGAAAGACTCAGCCAAAAGACTGTTTCGGGTAACTGGAAAGCAAAAGAAGTAGATTTGTCATCACTATTGTATCAACCGAAAATCTGTTCAAACGATTATGAGAGATACCATAATGAAATGCAGGATCACGAGCTTTACAAAACTCTTGATATGAACACATTATTGAAACTTTGCGAACCGGCGATTAAAGACGGTAAGAAGATTGAGGCAAAACTTGAAATCACAAATATCAATCGTGTAACAGGTACAATTCTTTCATCTGAAATCGCAAGAGCACACGGAGAGGAAGGACTTCCTGAAGACAGCATTAAATTGAACTTTGTCGGAAGTGCAGGTCAGAGTTTCGGTGCATTCTTGGCACCGGGCGTTACAATGAAACTTGAGGGTGACAGTAACGACTATATCGGTAAAGGTCTTTCCGGCGGTAAGATAATTGTTGTACCGCGTAAAGAGGCTAAATTTGTTCCGAGTGAAAACGTTATTATCGGTAATGTTGCATTCTACGGTGCTATTAAAGGTGAGGCATATATCAGAGGTACGGCAGGCGAACGTTTCTGCGTAAGAAATTCGGGTATGACTGCGGTTGTCGAGGGTATCGGCGACCATGGCTGTGAATATATGACAGGCGGTTGCGTTGCCGTAATCGGTAAGACAGGCAGAAACTTTGCGGCAGGTATGTCCGGCGGTATTGCATATGTATATAACAAGGACGGTTCACTTGACAAAAACTGTAACAAGGAACTTGTGGGACTTGAAACATTGTCAGACAAGGATATTGCAAAGCTAAAGGAAATGCTTGAAAATCACGTTAAATATACGGGCAGTGACGTTGCGGAAAATATGCTTAATAACTGGTCGGAAGAAGTAAAGAATTTTGTTAAGGTAATTCCGAACGACTATAAGAAAGTTATAACTGTTCTTGATGAAGAACTTGAAAAGGGAACAGACAGAGATGAGGCAATGCTTATTGCATTTGAAAATGTAACGGGCAAAAAAGTAGAAATAGCGTAATAAGTTTGATATATCGTTCGGGCTTATACAGTCCGAACGGTAACTCTTACAGAAAGGATTTAAAATCATGGGAAAACCAACAGGATTTTTAGAATATCAAAGACAACTTCCTAAGGACAGACCTCCAAAGGAAAGAATGAAAGATTGGGACGAATTCCATACACATTTTGACCTTGCTCAGTTGCAGCTTCAAGGTGCAAGATGTATGGACTGCGGTGTACCGTTTTGTCACACAGGTAAGCAAATCGGAAGAACGTCAATCGGCTGTCCTTTAAATAACCTTATACCGGAATGGAACGACCTTGTATACAGAGGTGATATGGACGAGGCATACAGGCGTCTTTCGCTTACAAACAACTTCCCTGAATTTACAGGCAGAGTATGTCCGGCACTTTGCGAGGGCTCTTGTACACTCGGTATGCACGACCCTGCCGTTACGATTAGAAATATTGAGTGCCATATTATAGATACAATGTTTGCGGAGAATAAAGTAAAGCCGAGATTACCTGAAAAGTCAACTGAAAAACGTGTTGCGGTAGTCGGCAGCGGTCCGTCGGGATTGGCTTGCGCAGACCAGCTTAATCAAATGGGTCACAGAGTTACTGTATTTGAAAGAGCCGACAGAGCGGGCGGACTTTTGATGTACGGTATTCCGAATATGAAACTTGACAAGAAAGTCGTAAACCGCAGAGTTGAACTTATGGAAAAAGAGGGCGTTGTATTTAAACTTGACACCGAAATCGGTAAAAATTATCCGGCTGTTAAACTTGTAAATGAATTTGACGCGGTTGTACTTTGCACAGGTTCGACAAAACCGAGAATGCTTACTTGCGAAGGTGCGGACTTAAAGGGTGTACATTATGCGGTTGATTTTCTAAAGGCTAATACAAAGAGTTTGCTTGACTCAAATCTTGAGGATAGAATGTTCATAAGTGCCGAAGGCAAAAACGTAATTGTTGTCGGCGGTGGTGATACGGGTACAGACTGCGTGGGTACATCAATCAGACATGGCTGCAAAAGCGTTACACAGCTTGAAATTATGCCTGAACTTTCAGAGGAAAGAATGCCGAATAATCCGTGGCCGGAGTGGCCGAGAATCAAAAAGACCGATTACGGTCAGGAGGAGGCTATCGAGCTTTACGGCAAAGACCCAAGAGAGTATCTTACAACGGTTACAAAAATCGAGGGCGACGATATGGGCAATGTAAAGGCTGTTCATACCGTTGAGGTTGATTGGTCAACAGGTGCTCCTGTTCCTGTTAAGGGTACTGAACAGGTAAGACCTTGCGAACTTGTTCTTATTGCAATGGGATTTTTAGGACCTGAACAGGAACTTTTAAAACAGCTTACTCTTGATGTTGACGGAAGAAGCAACATTCTTGCCAAGGAAGAGGACCACAAGACAAGTCTTAGAGGCGTGTTTGCGGCAGGTGACTGTCGCAGAGGTCAGAGTCTTGTTGTATGGGCAATCAGAGAGGGCAGACAGGCGGCTGACGCAGTGGATAAATTCTTGATGAAATAAGTAATATGCGAAAACAGACAAAATTCTTGCGGTTTTGTCTGTTTTTTTAATACGTTTTTTAAAATACACAGTTTTTCTCTTGAAATTCCCTATAGAAAATGGTAAAATAAAATTAATACATATAGAGAGAGACTGTCGACATAATGCCGACAGCTCCCCAAATCGTATCTTACGATGTAATTTTTGAGTGTTTAAAGTAGACAAAACCGAAACGGTTTTATCTACTATGATAGAATGGAATGAAAACTATGAATAAGCTAAGAAAATTCAACAGTAAATATATGTTTCTGATTCTTGTGTTTATTATTTGTTTTATAGGTTTGTTTGTGTATCTAAAAGGAGATATGTACAAATGCGAAATACTTTCGGAAGATGAATTTGCAACTTTGAAGACGTGGACCGTTGAAAAAGATAATTCAAAAGTGATTTTACCTTATGGGTTTAAATATACGGGAGAACCGATTGTATTGACGAAGAAGATTGACAAAGCGAATGTGTTTGATGATTCGCAGTATTTAATGGTTATGTCGAGGTATTTTGATTATACCGTTTATGTGGATGACACAAAGCTTTTTGATTTGACCACTCCTCAAAACGGTTTTTCAAAAACTATGGGTACACAGATTAGAATTGTCAGAATCGGAAAAGATTTAAATGAAAAAACGATAAAATTGGAAATACGACCTCTTTTGGAAGATCATATACAGTATTCCGTTGCGCCTATGATGATAGGCACCAGGTCGGATATAGTATGGCATATATTAAAATCCGAGCAGTCGGAAGTTATTACAGCTGTATTAATTATAATATTCGGTTTTGTACTCTTGCTGTTGGCAATAATAATACGGTGCAGTGAGTATGAGGATGACGAGAGCAGTAAAATGTTTTACCTTGGTATGATTTCTGTGATATGCGGAATATATCTTGCCTGTCAGTTTAAAGTGTCGCATATTATTGCACCTAACGGGTATCTGCCGTATTATTTTGAATTTACGTCATTAATGCTTATCAGTGTAGCTGTATCGTTATTTATACAAACTAACGTGGATGGCGTTATTAAAAAATTGTATACCTCAATGTCATGCATATTTGTTTTGAATGTGCTCGTACAGACGTTTTTGAATTTTGTATTAAAAATCGATTATAAGATGATGTTGTTTGTAACGCATATTCTTATCGGCTTATTTGGGATATTGATTTTATCAACAATGATTATTTTTCACAAAAAGAAGAGTATACAATATATGTTGATATCAATTATGTTCCCGATTGTAGGAAGTATTATTGATATAGTGAGATTGTATCGGATCAGCGATGACAAAACGATATATTTCTTCTCAATGGGTTTGTATATATTTGTATTAATGCAGGTAACACGGACGATACGACAGTATCTGGCAAAAAGCAGAAGTCACCTTAAAGCGGAGGTTTACGAACATCTTGCATTTACGGACGGACTTACCGAGCTTAACAACAGACTGTCTTTTGAAAACGATATAAACGAATGTATCGGCAACAACAGACCGGCTTGTATATCTATTGATTTAAACAATCTTAAACGTGCTAACGATACAATGGGACACAGTGCCGGAGATGTTCTTATAAGAGGTATTGCGACAGTACTTCGTGAGGCAGTCGGAAAAGACGGTAAGATATACAGAATCGGCGGCGATGAATTTGTAGTGTTGATTCACGACATTACCGATGACGGCATAGAAAAAGTGCTTAAACGCATTGAGAAGTGCAGAGTAAAATACAATGAAGAAAATAATGTGAATTTGGATTTTGCAAAGGGTGTATCGTTGTATACGGAGGGTGATACGACTTTTGAAAATCTTGTCGCAAGAGCCGACGCGGAAATGTACAGAGATAAACGTCTTACAAAGAAAGGACGCAGGGATGATTATGAGTGATAAAAGACTTAAAGTCTGTTTAAGAGGGGCGGCAGTGTTTTTGGCGGTGTCGATAGTTTTTTGTATAGCTGTAATATGTGGAGTGAATATACAAAAAAGTAATATGGAAAAGCAACGCCTTGATACCGAAACCAAACTTGCGGAAATGCAAATGCCTACGTTTGCACCGCAGTCGACAGAAGAAGTTAAAAGTGACGGTGACGGTGCAACAGGTGAAAGTAATGCAGTAAAGACGGCGGCTGATGCGTTGGGGATAGATGATGTTACAGCGGGTAAAAGTCAATCCGGAGCAGGTAAAAAGGTAATCGTACTTGATGCCGGACACGGTAAGTCATCATCTGAAATGACATCTGACGAAAAAACAGCCGAAGGTTATGAATATAACGAGTCAAAAGGTAATTGGGGCGAATGGCGACACTATAAAAACGGCACATTCGGCGAAAATTGTCACGGCAGCGGTTGTACAGGCTTGTCGCCTGAAAACGCGTCGTGTTGGTATTCAATGGGCAATGCCGACAGAGATACAGAACCGCAAATCAATCTTGACAATGCCTTGGCGACACAAAAGTATCTTGAACAAATGGGTTATGAAGTCCGTATGACGAGAACGTCAAACGAACAAAATCCGTCAATGGACAAGCGTGTATCGTATTGTTTCCCTAATAATGATACAACGTCAAATCCCGATGCGGCGGCATATGTTTGTATCCACTCAAATGCAGGAGGCGGTCGAGGAACTTCATACATAGCTTTGGGTACGGATTACGAACAGAAATTTATAGGCAGTGACTTTGTTGAAAAGTCCAATGAAATGGGTAATATCATAAATCAAAAAGTTGCGGCGGCAACGGGACTTTCGCAAAATTCACCTATAAATACACCTTATTTGATATTGTTCAATAAATGCCCTGTTCCGATTGCTTATATGGAAATCGGTTTTTACGACAGCTCCGATTTGTCGATATTGCAGTCGTCAAGTGATGAAATCGGTAAGGCTATCGCTGAGGGTGTAGACGAATATTTGAAAAATAATTAAGCAAAAAATGTACTGTTTAGGCAGTACATTTTTGATTTGGAGCAATATTGTTGTTGTTTAAGTTGAAAATCAGTGGTATAATTAAGTCATAAAATTAAATCGGAGGACAGAAAAATGAAATACGGTAACAATAAATACGAAGATATAAAAATCGCTTATATCGGCGGCGGCTCACGCGGTTGGGCGTGGGGATTTATGAGCGACCTTGCGGTGTGTGAGGATATGTGCGGTACTGTTTATCTTTACGATATAGATTTAGAGGCGGCAAAGAAAAACGAAAAGATAGGCAACGGCATAAAGGATATAGAAGGCTGTAAGTCACAGTGGAAGTACAAAGCCGTTGAAACTGAAAAAGAGGCTCTTGAGGGTGCGGATTTTGTTGTTATATCAATTTTACCGGGTACATTCGATGAAATGGAAAGCGATGTACATACACCGGAAAAATACAATATATATCAATCAGTCGGCGATACGGCAGGTCCGGGCGGAATTTTGAGAGCGTTAAGAACAATTCCGATGTTTGAAGAAATCGCAGAGAATATAAAAAAATATTGCCCTGACGCATGGGTAATCAACTACACAAACCCTATGACAATGTGCGTAAAGACTTTGTATAAGGTGTTCCCTGAAATTAAGGCGTTCGGCTGTTGTCACGAAGTGTTCGGTACTCAAAAACTGCTTGTAAATGCACTTGAAGATATTAAAGGTATAAAAGACGTAAAACGTGAGGATATTAAAGTTAATGTTGTCGGAGTAAATCACTTTACTTGGCTTACAAAGGCACAGTACAAGGATATAGATATTTTCCCTGTATACCGTGAATTTGCGGAGAAATACAAAGATAACGGCTTTGTGAAGAAGTCAGATGAAAACTGGATGAATAAGTATTTCTCATGCAGTGAGAAAGTTAAGATTGACTTATTTTTAAGATACGGAAGTATCGCCGCGGCAGGGGACAGACATTTGGCTGAATTTTGTCCGGGTGATTGGTATTTGAAAGACAAAGAAACCGTTGACAAGTGGGGATTTGCATTAACTCCTGTTTCGTGGAGAAAAGGCGACCTTGAGAAACGTCTTGAAAGAAGTGAAAAACTTTACAGCGGTGAAGAAAAGTTTGAATTAAAGGAAACGGGCGAAGAGGGTGTACAGCAGATAAGAGCGTTGCTTGGACTGGGCGACCTTGTTACAAATGTTAATATACCAAATTACGGTCAAATTCCTAACTTGCCTATCGGTGCGGTTGTAGAAACGAATGCTTGTTTCAGAGCAAATTCGTTAAATCCTGTATTTGCCGGAAATATTCCGCAGGCAATTTATCCGCTTATAAGCCGTGTGTGCGGTGAACAGGAACAAGTTGTCGATTGTGCTTTAAATCGTGACCTTGACGGTGTATTTAACGCATTTGCGGCTGACCCTAATATGTGTATTTCGGTTAGTGATGCAAGAAAATTGTTTGACGAAATGGTCGACAATACAAAAGAATATTTGAAAATGTATTTCTAAATCGGAGGAGAAATAATGGCTGAATTGAAGTTTGAAATAAAAGAACATATCGGAACGGTATCCGAGAGCAGTAAAGGTTGGACAAAGGAGCTTAATATAGTTTCGTGGAACGGTGCAAACCCTAAATTTGATTTGCGTGATTGGGCACCGGAACATGAAAAAATGGGTAAAGGTCTTACTTTTACAAACGAAGAATTGAAAAATTTAAGAGATATTTTAATTGATATGAATTTATAAATAAATGCACCGCTTTTTAGCGGTGTATTTATTTGCGTTAATTGTAAACCGAAGTGTATCAATAATAGTTGACAATAAAAATAAGAAGTGATATAATTCCTACATAAATAATAGGAAAGGTCTTGAGAAAAATGATTGAAGAATTAAAGAACAAAATATTTTCGGGAGAAATGATAACAAAAGATGAGGCAATGAGCCTTATAGATGCACCGCTTGACGAACTTTGCAAAGCGGCTGATGAAATTCGTGAAAAGTTTTGTGACAATGTATTTGACATATGTACAATAATAAATGCAAAAAGCGGAAGATGCAGTGAGGACTGCAAGTATTGTGCACAATCGGCGTTTCACTGCACCAATGTTGAGGAATATCCGTTGCTTGACAAAGAAACAGTCGTAAATGCGGCTAAAAAGAGTGCGGACAAGGGTATTAAACGTTTTTCACTTGTCGCATCGGGAAAAAGACTGTCAGACAGTGAAGTTGACAAAGTCTGTGAAATTATCAAAGAAATAAGAAAAATAAGCGATATATCTGTCTGTGCGTCACTCGGACTTTTAAACGAAGAACAGTTTAAAAGACTTAAGGACGCAGGATTGACGCGTGTACACAACAATCTTGAAAGTTCAAGAAATTATTTTCCAAACGTCTGTACAACGCATACATATGACGATAAAATAAATGCAATCAAAGCCGCTAAAAAAGCCGGACTTTCTGTGTGCAGCGGCGGTATTGCCGGACTTGGAGAAAGTATGGAGGACAGAATTGATATGGCATTTGAGGTTAGAAATCTCGGTGTAAGTTCAATGCCCGTAAATATGTTAAATCCGATAAAAGGAACACCATACGAAAATAATAAAAAACTTACGAAGGACGATATGCGCCGTATATGTGCGATATTCAGATTTATAAATCCGTCAGCCGCAATCAGACTTGCAGGCGGAAGAATACTTCTTGACGACGGCGGAAAATCTTGCTTTGAATCCGGTGCAAATGCCGCTATATCGGGCGATATGCTTACAACAACAGGCGAAACGGTAATGTCGGATATGCAGCTTATAAAATCACTTGGTTTTACTGCCGGATTGTTAGACGAAGTTAAGTAATTTATACGAAAATGGGTAAAAATATACTAAAACGATATTTAAAAGTTATGTAATTATGAAAAAGTTGTAAAGAATTAAAAAAAAGATTGAAATATAAGAAAATAAGTGATATAATATACGCTATGTTAATATGTCTGTAATAGGACACAGAAGGAGGATATTATCACTATGGCAGTGAAAAATGAACAAATCGAAAAAAACCTTGTAAAACTTACATTTGAAGTAAGTGCAGAGGATTTTGACAAGGCAATTAATCAGGTGTACAAAAAGAATGTAAAGAAGTTTAACGTACCTGGTTACAGAAAAGGCAAAGCTCCAAGAAAGATTATCGAAAAGTATTATACAGAGGCTGTATTCTATGATGAAGCTATTAACAGCGTACTTCCACAGGCTTATGACGAAGCTCTAAAGGAATCAGGTGTTGAATCAGTTGCAAGACCTGAAATTGACGTTGAAGAAATCAAAAAGGGTGAGCCTGTAGTATTTACAGCACTTGTTACAACTAAGCCGGAAGTTAAGCTTGGCGATTACAAAGGTATAGAAGTGGAAAAAATTGACCATACTGTAACAGATGAAGATGTAGATAAGGATATTGAAGCTACACAAAAGAAGAATGCAAGACTTATCACAGTTGACGACAGAGCAATCGAAAACGGCGATATCGCAGTTATCGACTTTGAAGGCTTTGTAGACGATGTTGCATTTGAAGGCGGTAAGGGCGAAGACTACGAACTTGAAATCGGTTCAGGTACATTCATTCCTGGATTTGAAGAACAGCTTGTAGGTGCTGAAACTGACGCTGATGTTGACGTTAAGGTTACTTTCCCTGAAGAATATCATGCAGAAAACCTTGCAGGTAAGGACGCAGTATTCAAAGTAAAGGTTAAGGAAATCAAGAAACGTGAACTTCCTGAACTTGACGACGATTTCGCAAGTGAAGTAAGCGAATTTGATACAATGGACGAATTCAGAGCAGACGTTCGTAAAAAGCTTGAAGAGGCTGCTGAAAACAAAGCTAAGGTTGAAACTGAAAATGCAGTTATCGACAAGGTTATCGAAAATGCCGAGTTCGATCTTCCTGACGCTATGGTTGAAACTCAAATCGACAACAGCGTAAGAGATTTCGCTCAAAGACTTTCATACCAAGGTATGAACCTTGATATGTATATGCAATACACAGGTATGACAATGGACGCTCTAAGAGCTCAATTCGCTGAACAGGCTAAGAAACAGCTAAGCGGTTCACTTGTCCTTGAGGCAATTCAAAAGGCTGAAGGAATCGAAGCAGGTCCTGAAGAAGTTGAACTTGAACTTGTAGATATGTCAAAGAAGTACAATATGGAACTTGACAAGCTTAAGGAACTTCTTGGTGACGCTGAGAAGGAAAGCATTAAGAAAGACCTTGAAATTCAAAAGACAATCACTATGATTGTAAACAATGCACAGGTAAAATAATTTCATAATTTCGGAAAGGGATGAATAGTATGGCATTAGTACCAATGGTCGTTGAACAGACCAACAGAGGCGAACGTTCATACGATATTTATTCAAGACTGCTTGAGGACAGAATTATATTCTTGGCAGATCAGGTAACTGACGCAACGGCAAGTCTTGTTGTGGCACAGCTTTTATATCTTGAAGCAAAGGATCCTGATAAAGATATTCAGCTTTATATCGACAGCCCTGGCGGCTCGATTACTGCAGGTATGGCAATTTACGACACAATGCAGTATATAAAGTGTGATGTATCTACAATTTGTATCGGTATGGCGGCAAGTATGGGTGCATTCTTGCTTGCGGCCGGTGAAAAAGGCAAGAGATTTGCTTTGCCGAACAGTGAGGTTATGATACATCAACCTCTTATTGCCGGCGGCGGACTTAGCGGTCAGACAACTGATATTAAAATATACACAGATCATCTTGTTAATACAAAGAAGAAGATGAATGAAATTCTTGCAGAGCGTACGGGACAAACTTATGAAAAGCTTTGTGAGGATACAGAGCGTGATAACTTTATGACTGCTCAAGAGGCTAAGGAATACGGCCTTATTGACGAGGTTATTGTAAAAGCCTCTAAATAAAGGAGTATAAATATATGGACGAAAATAAACATTTCAGATGTTCATTCTGCGGAAAAACTGAACAAGAAGTAGATAAGCTTTTGTCGGGACCGGGTGTATATATCTGTAACGAATGTATAGATATGTGCAACAGTATACTTGACGGTGAATTTGAGCATAAGGGCGGATTTACAGCTACTGAACTGCCTAAGCCGAAGGAAATAAAGGCTTTTCTTGATGAATATGTTGTCGGACAGGAGGACGCAAAGAAAATTCTGTCTGTAGCGGTGTATAATCATTACAAGAGAATAGAACATTCTGATATGGCTGACGATGTGGAACTTCAAAAGAGTAATATACTTATGATAGGTCCGACAGGCAGCGGTAAGACGTTCCTTGTACAAAATCTTGCAAAGATACTTAATGTACCTTTTGCCATAGCTGACGCTACTTCTCTTACTGAGGCGGGCTATGTCGGCGAGGACGTTGAAAATATATTGTTAAAACTTATTCAAGCGGCTGATTACGATATTGACGCTGCGGAACGCGGAATTATATATATTGACGAAATTGATAAGATTGCACGAAAATCCGAAAATCCGTCAATTACGCGTGATGTAAGCGGTGAAGGTGTTCAACAGGCACTTTTGAAAGTGCTTGAGGGTACTGTTGCGTCAGTTCCTCCGCAGGGCGGAAGAAAACATCCGCACCAAGAACTTATTCAGATTGATACAACGAATATTTTGTTTATATGTGGCGGTGCTTTTGACGGTATCGAAAAGATTATCGGCTCAAGAACGGGTAAGCAAGGTTTGGGATTTGGTGCACAGATTTCAAGCAAGAAAGAGTCTAACATCAATGAATTGCTGGGTAAACTTATACCGCAGGATTTGCTTAAATTCGGATTAATTCCTGAATTTATAGGCAGACTTCCTGTTTTTGCAAGACTTGATAAACTTGACAGAAAAACGCTTATTACAATTCTTACAGAACCGAAAAATGCACTTATAAAGCAGTATAAAGCCTTGTTTGCATTTGACGGTGTAAAGCTTGAATTTGAAGATGACGCGATAGAGGCAATCGCTGATAAAGCGATTGAAAGAAATACAGGTGCGAGAGGACTTCGTTCAATTATCGAGGAGGCAATGTCTGACATTATGTTTGAAGTGCCGTCCGATGACAGTATAAAAACCGTTATCATAACAAAGAAGTGTATAACAGATTTAAAAGAACCTAAGATTATACACGAAACTAAGGAAACGAAGAAACTCAAAGAAAATTTAGAGCCTGACGGAACTCAGGGTTAAGAAACTTTAGGAAGGTGTGAGAAAGAATGTTTGTATCAGAAGATTTGACAGTAAACGAGAAAAATCATCTTGTTATTGGTAAAAATGATACTGTTGAACTTGCAAAGGAGTTTGGAACTCCGCTATATGTATTAGATGAGGATTTAATAAGAAAAAATTGTCGTGTTTATAAAAACGCGATGGATAAATATTACGGAGGAAACGGACTTGTCCTTTATGCAAACAAGGCTTTCTGCTCACTTTTCACTTGCAGACTTGTTAAAGAAGAAGGTTTGGGTATTGACGTTGTATCGGGCGGCGAGCTTTATACGGCGATAAAGGCAGATTTTCCTATGGATAAAGTCTATTTTCACGGCAATAATAAAACTGCTGATGAAATTGAGCTTGCAGTTAAAAATAAAGTTGGTAATATCATAGTTGATAATATTTATGAACTTGAAGCACTTAACGAAACTGCTAAGAAATACGGTGTTGTTCAGAACATAATGTTCAGAATCAAACCCGGTGTTGACGCTCATACTCACAGCTTTATTCAAACAGGTCAAATTGATTCAAAGTTCGGTGTTGCACTTGAAAACGGCGAAGCATTTGAAATTATTGAAAAAGCAAGTAAAATGTCTAACGTAAAAGTAAACGGTGTTCACTGCCACATCGGTTCACAAATTTTTGATATTGAACCGTTCTGTAAAGCGGCTGAAATAATGATGAACTTTGTAGGCGACTTAAAGGACAAGCTTGGTCTTGAAATTGATAATCTTAACCTTGGTGGCGGATACGGTATTATGTATACCGAAAATGACGATCCTGTACCGTATGATGAATATATTCAGCACGTTTCAGAGGTTGTTAAGGCTACTGCAGAAAAAAGAGGAGTCAAACTACCGTTCATTCTTATGGAGCCTGGCCGTTCAATTATTGCGCCGGCGGGTATTACGCTTTATACAGTAGGCGGAATTAAGGACATTAAGAATGTGAGAAAGTATGTGTCGGTAGACGGCGGTATGGGTGATAACCCAAGATATATACTTTACGAATCAGAGTACGAGGCGGTTGTTGCGAACAACGCAAATGCCGAACGTACCGAAAAGGTTACAGTAGCAGGTAAGTGCTGTGAATCCGGAGATATTTTGCTTAAAGATGCGATGATGCCGGAAATCAAAGTCGGAGATACTTTGGCAGTTCTTGCAACAGGTGCTTATAACTATTCAATGGCAAGCAATTATAACAGAATTCCGAGAGCGGCAGTTGTTGCTGTTTCGGACGGTAAAGCTAAGGTAGTTGTAAAGCGTGAATCATATGAGGACCTTATAAAGAACGACGTTCTTTAATATATTGGTTTAATTAAACTGACACAAAAAGGAGCTGAAATCAGCTCCTTTTTGTTATTTTTGTTTTGTTCATTTTTATTTTGTCATAGAACAGTTAGGACAAATGTTGTTTACCTTTAAATAATTATTTCCCCAATCGCAAATACTTGATAATATAGGAATAAAACTTGTTCCGAGCGGTGTAAGTGAATATTCCACTTTCGGCGGAACTACGGGATAAACTTTTCGTGCAATCAGTCCGTCATTTTCAAGCTCGCGGAGCTGTTTTGTAAGCATTTTCGGCGTTGCTGATGAAAGCAATTTTTGTAATTGCCCGAAACGTAATGTTTTACCCGATAAGTGCCATAATATAAGTGGCTTGTATTTTCCGCCCACTATTTCAAGTGCTGCCTCAACAGGGCATATATAATCGTGATTCATATGTGTTACCTCCAATTCATACTATCATAAATGATAGTATCTATCAAAAAAGTGCATACTTGAAAAATAAATAATTTACGATATAATAATATCATAAACAATAAATAAATTCAATCAAAATATTCGGGACGGTGATAATGTGACTGAAAAATTTAATGTAACGGGAATGACGTGCAGTGCGTGCAGCGCACACGTTGAAAAAAGCGTCAAAAAACTTAACGGTGTGAAGTCCGTAAACGTAAATTTGTTGCAGAATAATATGCACGTTGATTTTGATGAAACGGCTGTAAGCGTTGACGATATTATAAACGCGGTTGTTTCTGGCGGATACGGTGCGTCTGTTGCGGGAAAAGAACAAGAAAAGAAAGACAACAAAATCGACAACGAAATTTCAAATATGAAGTTCAGACTTATTGTGTCACTTGTTTGCCTTGTGCCGCTAATGTACATTTCAATGGGACATATGTGGGGTTGGCCGTTTTTGAACGTGTTTCACGGTGCAGAAAACGGAATAACATTTGCACTTACGCAAATGCTGTTGATGTTGCCGATAATGTATGTCAACAGAAAATACTATATAACAGGTTTTAAGACGTTGTTTCACGGTGCACCGAATATGGATTCGCTGATAGCGATAGGTTCGGGCGCGGCATTCACGTATGGAATCATTGCAATATATTGCATAGGATACGGACTCGGACACGGTGACAAAGAATTTGCACATTCATATATGATGAATTTGTATTTTGAGTCGGCGGCAATGATACTTGCACTCATAACCCTCGGAAAATTTCTTGAATCGAGGGCAAAAGGGAAAACATCACAGGCGATAGAAAAACTTATTGATTTATCGCCGAAAACGGCAGTTGTAATTCGTGACGGAAAAGAAGTTACAGTCGGTGTAGATGATGTGCAAATCGGTGAAATTGTCGCTGTAAAAGCAGGACAATCAGTTCCGCTGGACGGTGTTATCGTTGAGGGTAACGGTGCGATAGATGAGTCGGCTATTACAGGCGAGAGTATCGCGGTTGAAAAAAATGTCGGTGATAAGGTTATCGGAGCTACTATAAATAAATCGGGATATTTTAAATTTAAGGTTGAAAAAGTCGGCGAAGATACCGCATTGTCACAGATTATACATCTTGTGGAAGAAGCTTCGGCATCAAAAGCACCGATTGCAAAGCTTGCCGATAAGGTCAGCGGTATATTTGTACCGGTTGTAATATCAATCGCAGTGATTACGATTATAGTGTGGTTGCTTTTGGGTAAAGGTGTTAGTTTTGCACTTTCAATGGGAATATCGGTACTTGTAATTTCTTGCCCGTGTGCGTTGGGATTGGCAACGCCGACTGCAATAATGGTCGGTACAGGCAAGGGCGCGCAGTACGGAATACTTACAAAATCAGCCGAAAGTCTTGAAACAGCACATCAGGTTGATACGGTCGTACTTGATAAAACAGGCACGATAACAGAGGGTAAGCCTTCTGTAACGGATATAGCACCTGTCGGAATTTCCGATAAGGAACTTTTACAGATTGCAGCGTCAATAGAATATTTGTCGGAACACCCTCTTGCAAAGGCTATTGTTGAAAAAGCAGAAGGCTTGGAATTTAGTGATGTTGCAGATTTTGAACAGATTGTCGGACAAGGTGTAAAAGGCAATGTTGACGGAAAGAAAGTTTTAGCCGGAAATTATAAGATGATGCGTGAAAACAATATTGAAGTATCGGAAGATGAAATATTCGCGAATGACGGAAAAACATCATTGTATTTTGCGGTGGATAATAAGTTTGTCGGAATAATCGCAGTTGCCGATACCATAAAGGAAACAAGCAGGCAAGCGATAGAAGATATGCGTAATATGGGACTTGACGTAATAATGCTTACGGGTGACAATGCCGTTACGGCAAATGCAATTAAAAACAAGCTGCCGTTAAGCAGTGCCGTTGCGGAGGTGTTGCCGTCAGACAAGGAAGAAGTAGTAAGAAAACTTCAGCAGAGCGGTCATAAGGTTGCAATGGTCGGTGACGGAATTAATGACGCACCTGCTTTGACTCGTGCAGACGTTGGTATTGCTATCGGTGCGGGAACGGATATAGCTATTGAATCGGCTGATATTGTATTGATGAAAAGCAATTTGCAGGACGTTGTTACATCAATAGAGCTAAGCCACTCGGTAATCAAAAATATAAAAGAAAATCTGTTCTGGGCATTTTTCTATAATGCACTCGGAATACCGATTGCGGCAGGCGTTTTGTACGGTATAGCAGGATTGAAATTAAATCCTATGATTGCAGCACTTGCTATGAGTTTCAGTTCAGTATTCGTTGTGTCAAATGCGTTGAGATTGAGATTTTTCAAACCGAAATGCAATAATATTAAAACTGTAAAAAATGAAAAGGAGAATATAACTATGACAAAGACAATTAAAATTAACGGAATGATGTGTTCACACTGTACAGGCAGAGTTGGAGAGGTGCTAAACGCAATAGACGGAGTAAGTGCGGAAGTTTCACTTGATAACGGCGGTCAGGCTGTTGTAACACTTGCAAAAGACGTGTCGGACGATGTGCTTAAAAAAGCCGTTGTTGACGCAGGATATGAAGTTGTAGGTATAGAATAAGAATTAAGCAAAATTTGGATTGTAGACAAAACCGATATGGTTTTGTCTACTTTATTTTTTGATGTCGATAGCCTTAATTATATAATATTTAATTGCATATATTCCATTATTTAAGTTTTACATAAATCCGATTTTGTGATATACTATAAAATGTATTGTTTTTTTATATGGAGGAATGTTTTGTGAGGAAGAAAATTTTATTTTTTGCAATGACGCTTTTGTTGCTTACGGGAATAACTGCAAGTGCAGATGTTTTGGGTGAGCAAAACGGCGGTTGGAGTACGTATATGGGAGCATTTACATACTTTCATAATGTACAGTTCAATTCGGACAGCGTCGGTAAGCAAAATGAATATTATGTTGAATATACACCTAATGAGGACGCCGTACCGATTGTTGTGAACGGTGCGAGCATATGGGGAACGAGAAATATTAAACAGGCAGAGCAATATATGCAGGAGAACGGTTTAAGACCGCTTGCCGGAATTAATGCCGATTATTTTTCATTCAAGACAGGTATTCCGATGGGTTATACAATAGCCGATGGCGAAATTATATCAAAGGAATACGGCGGACAGGACGCGGTCGGTTTCAGAAGTGACGGAACGGGTTTTATAAAGTGGCTTGACATTCAGACAACAGTGACGGACGGCGAAAAATCGATTGACGTTATGTATATAAATAAGTGGTGTCAGGCGGGATTTGATCCTGTTTATCTTTTGACGGACAAATTCGGAAAAACGACAAAAACTCAATCGGAATGTATTTTTGTTATTTGCACACCTAACGAGGGCAGACTGCACGTGGACGAAACAATGTCGCTTACTGTTGATGATGTGTTCATATATAACGGCGAGATAGAAATTCCTGAGGGTAAGGTTGTTTTGCTTATGGATACAAGCGGTGTAAGTGAATATTATGACTTTTTGAGCAGACTTCACGCAGGTCAGACTTTAACGGTCGCAAATCAGGCGGTCGGAGATGACGGTACTTGGAAAACAGCTGAAAATGCGGTAAGCAGTGTCGGCGGCAGACTTGTAACAAAGGGAGTGGCAAATTCCGATTTTGAAGCCGGTGCGGCACCGAGAACGGCTGTCGGAATAAAAGCAGACGGCAATATTATTTTCTATACGCTTGACGGCAGACAGTCGGGTTACAGCTATGGCGCTCAACTTAAAACACTTGCGAAACGTATGGTTGAGCTGGGGTGTGTTGACGCGTTAAATCTTGACGGCGGCGGTTCGACAACCATTTCTGCGTGGTTTCCGGGAAAAGACAATACAATGGTTGTAAATTCACCGTCGGACGGTTATTTGAGAAGTGTTGCAAATTATATTTTCTTAAAGGACAATCGCGAGAGAACGAATATTCCGTGGATAATCAATATTACAGGCGGAACTAATAATAACTATCTTTCGGGAATGACCGCGAATATTAATATAGAAAGCGTATACGATACCGCAAATTATAAAATGGAAGAACCGTATAATATAAAATATCGTGCGGAAACCGATACGGACAGTACGGTAGATGAAAACGGAGCAGTATCGCTTAACGGTACAGGCGATGTTAAAGTTGTTATGTACGGCGATAACGGTGACGTGACGGACGTGACATACGGCGTTTATGAAACACCTGAAGAAATAAAGGTATATAATCAAGCGGACTGGAAAGAAATCAGCGAAATCTATACAGAGGCAAACGAAGAATTACAGCTTAATCTTTCGGCGGCGTCATACAAAAACGGAACCGAATTACTTTCAACAAACAGATTGTATAAATGGGAAGTTGAGGGCGATATAGGTACGATAACAGAGGACGGCATTTTCACACTTGCCGATACGGTCAACAAAGACGGTAAAATAAAGGTGACGGCAGGAAATTTAACGAAAGAAATACCGGTGCATATTTCGGATTATCCGAGTACACCTAATCCGTTTTACGATACAGAAAATCACTGGGCAAAGGATATAATTGCCGATATGGCGGCAACAGGGATTATCAGCGGTTTTGAAGAAGACGGAAAAATGATTTTTAAGCCTGACAACAATATGACCAGAGCGGAATTTGCATCGATGATAGCAAATTACAAAAAACTTGATTTTTCAAAATATGATGATGTAAAGCTTGATTTTACGGACAATGATACAATACCGCAGTGGGCAGTTCCGGCTGTAAAAGCTGTGTATAAAGAGGGTATAATTTTAGGCCGCGTCAATGACGACGGAACAAGCACATTTGCACCGTATGACAATATTACGCGTGCAGAGGCAATGACGATTTTGGGAAGAATACTTCCGAATAATGATGATTTGCCGAATCTTCCGTTTGCGGATAAAAACGATATACCGCAGTGGGCGGAAGAAGGTGTGAGCAAATTGTATTCGACAGGTATTGTGAGCGGTTATGAGGATAACACGATACTTCCGAATAATAATATGAAACGTGCCGAAGCGGCAACGATGTTGTATAAAATTGAAAATAAATAAAACAATAGGCTGTCGGTTTTTTGACGACAGCCTATTGTTTTGCCCAAACGAGATTCAAGTATTCCTCTACGGTCATATTCGCATACTTTTTAAATTCACTGTAAAATTCTTCGGGAGATTTAAAACCGCATTGATTATAATACCTTTCGTAATGAGTATTTCCTACCTTGAAAACCGCGTACTTTGCAAATTCCATACGGTAAAAGTAAATCAGCTCATTAATATTTTTGCCGTAACGGCTTATAAAAATATCGTTAAGCTCCGTTATTGAAATTTTGTGTAATTTCAGATATGGTGAAAAGTCTATATTTATTGAAGATATGTTTTGTTTTATAAAATCAAAACCACTCTCGGCAATAAAGTCTTCGGTTGTCAGAAGAGCGGTTTTTGATGAAACATAACTTTCACCGCATACACCGATAAGATTGTACATATTAACAGAATTTTGTATATCGTCTTTATCGTGCATATAGCTGTCATACGCAATATTAAATGCGTTAAAAACTTCGTTGCTTTTCGGAAGGAAAACAACGGCTTGGTTAAAATCAAAGTATTGAAGATAATTTGTAACGAAATTACCGTTAAACGCAATACGCTTTATAGAAAAATTTTCTTGCTGTCTGAGCGAAAACAGAATTGAAGAATTTATAAATACAATATTGCCTTTGCTTACGGTTTGTTCAATGTTGTTTTCGGTGCATATTTTACCTGTTCCGCTTGTACACAAAATGAATTGATGGTGCGGAAAGTTGCTCATAAACATAACCTTTGAAAGATTGTTTATTTCCTGTATATCACATATGTATGTCGGTAAAATTTTTTCGTAATTCTTTTTCATAGCTTATATTTCTCCGAATGTGTTAATACTTCTGTATTCCGTAGGCGTAATGCCTATATATTTCTTGAATGTGTTGCAAAAATAACTTTCACTGTTAAACCCGGAATTGATTGCAACATCCGAAAGTGACATATTTTTGTTGCTGACTAAAAGTTGTTTGGAATTTTCTATGCGTATATTGGTAAGAAATTTTTGCGGTGTTATATTGTAAACTTTCTTAAAAATAATTCCGAGATAAGTAGGAGTAACTTTAATCATTTCAGCCAAAGCGGATATTGAAATATCGTGCATATAGTTAGATTTTATATAATCAATACACGGCTTGATTAAATTCGCTTTGTCATTGTTGGGATTGCCCTCAATGCAAGATGCAATATCGAACAATACAGCATACAAAAGTCTGCTGCAAATTGAATGAGCATTTTCGGTATTGGAGTTGTTTAGTTCAATAATTGTTTTAAAATTTTTATATACTTTTTCTTTAATATTTTCGGTAAGGTGAATTACACCGCTTTTTGAATATCCCAAAAACATCATAAGCTCAATAAGAGCATATCCGCCCATAACGATGTAGTCTGTTTTCCATGGAACAGAGGTGGGTTTATATGAATTTGATGTTGCGGAAGTAAAGTACATAATATCTCCGCTTTGTACCTTGTGCGAAACATTGTTGTGGTCTGTAAAAACACCTTCTCCGCTGTAACAAACGGAAATTTGAGAATGTAGCATAAAACCTTTTCCGCGACTTATTTGTGCTTGATGTTCAAGCGATTCCGAGCCGTAGACATACACCGGTAAAAGTCGTTCTTCTTTTGCTGATACAGGTTTGAACATATTATCCGCCTCCGATATATATGTTGAGTCTGTCGGCAAAGCGTTGACAGACGCGTCTTTAATCTAATATCTATTATAAAATATCTAAGTACAAAAGTAAAGCAAAACAGTTAGAAAATTTACAACTGTTTTAGAAATCTTATAATTGTAATGCCCTATGTGGGAGTGCTATAATATAATTAACGGATAATGTAATCTTAAGGAGGAGAGAAAACCAATGAATAAGAAAAAGATTATAAGCACAATCTTGGCGTGTGCTATGCTTCCTTTTGGCGGCTTAATCAGTGCATCTGCTCAAGATACAAAACCGACATATGTACAGCTTAATCCGGCTGACGCGTCACCTTTTAACAACGGTGAGTTCCAAGGCTGGGGTACTGCACTTTGCTGGTGGGCAAACAGATTAGGTTACAGTGAAAAACTTACCAATGCGGCGGCAGAGGCATTTTTCTCAGACGAAGGATTGGGACTTGACATCGCACGTTACAACTTAGGCGGCGGTGACGATCCGACACATAATCACATCAACCGTTCTGACTCAAAAGTACCGGGCGTGTACAGTGATTACAAATTGTCAAGTGACGGCAAAGATGTAGAGAGCATTACATATGACATTACGAAAGACCAAAACCAATTAAATATCGCAAAAGCAGCACTAAAAGCAAATCCTGATTTGTATTTTGAAGGATTTTCAAATTCCGCACCGTATTTTATGACTAAAACAGGCTGTACAAGCGGCGGCGGTACTGTAAACAGTGACGGAACAGTTACGTCAAACGGAAATTTGAATAACTTAAATGACGATATGTATGATGATTTTGCCAAGTTTATTGCAGACGCAACAAAGCTTTTCAAAGATAACGGCATAGAGTTTAAGAGCTATTCACCTATGAATGAGCCTGATACGGATTATTGGGGTTACGGCTCACTAAAACAAGAGGGCTGTCACTTTGATCCGGGTACAAGTCAGTCAAAGATGATTACGGAAACAAGAAAAGCACTTGACAATGCAGGATTTGCGGACGTGCTTGTGGCAGGTATGGACGAAACAATTTTGAAGAAAACAGCAAACAATCTTGGAAGTCTTACAGACGAGGCAAAGACTGCACTCGGCAGAGTTGATACTCACACATATCCAGCCCCAGACCGTGGCTATCACGCACAGGTTAAGGCGAAGGCACTTGAACTCGGCAAAAATCTATGGCAGAGTGAAGTTGACGGTAATTGGGACGGTGCAGATCTTGCAAGCATGATTATCGAAGATGTGAACGGCATGCAACCGTCTGCATGGGTAATGTGGGATATTATAGACAGACATAAAGACTCTGAATTCGTAGACCCAACAACCCAAAAGAAAACAGAGGAAAATAACAGTGCCAATTATACAAATGCACTTTGGGGCGTAGGTATGGCAGACCATGATAAAGAAGAATTGGTGCTTACAAATAAGTATTACGTATACGGTCAATTTACAAAGTACATAAATCCGGGTGACACAATTATCGCATCATCGGCAAACACACTTGCCGCATACAACAAAAATACAGGTGATATTAAAATTGTAGCAAACAACGCTTCAAATTCATCTGATGTGGATTATGAATTTGACCTTTCGGGATTTAGTACGATAGGCACAAATGTAAGAGAAATCAGAACGGATATGCAAGGCAACGAAAAGTGGGCAGAAATCAAAGACGGTGCCCTACTTGACGGAAAAACTCTTACAACAACTCTAAAAGCAAATACAGTAACAACATATTTGATTGAAACAGGCGCAAAGGTTACAAGTTTTGAACCTACAAGCACAGGTTTGAAATACAGCTATACACCGAGCGAAACATTGAACGGATATAACCAATATTTTGCAGTGTATGATAAGAACGGTTTACTAAAAGCTGTTACGGTAAACCAACCGACAGGAGAACTAACAGGTGACTTTACAGACTGTACATTCAAATTTATGGTGTGGGATGGAGTTACTCCGAAAGCAAATGTAATAAGCACTGTTTCAAAAGGCGGAATAGATTACGCTGCTATCATAGGCGGAGGAAACGAGATTAGATGCGGTGAGGAGTTGCAACTTACTCTTGGCACAAATATGGAAGGTGATGTTACATGGTCGATAGACGATGAATCAGCCAAAAACGGTATTGCCGAAATTTCTCAAACAGGTCTTATAAAGGCGAAGAAACCGGGTAAGGTAAATGTCATTGCTAAGGTGGGGGACTACACGACTTCAAAAACTTATTACATAACTACTTATGCAACAATTTCAGGTGCGGCAAGTATAGGTGTAGGTAAGACATCACAATATACTCTTGACACAAATGCAGAGGGTACACCTGTTTGGAGCATAAGCGATGAAAAAGTTGCAACTATTTCACAGGACGGTACAGTAACAGGCGTGTCGGCAGGAACGGTTACAATAACGGTGACAATCGGTGACGTTAAGGCTACAAAAGATATTAATGTAACAATGTATACTCTAAGCGGAACTGCTTCATGGGGAAATGCCACAACCGCACCAAAAGATGCTGATGATTATCGCAAAGCGGCAGACGGCGACTTTAATACATACTTTGACGGTTTACAAAACGGTTATGTAATGTATGATTTTGGTAATACGGTTAAAGTGAATAACGTAAAACTTGCCGCAAGAAGCGGAAACGGTATGCCTGAAAAAACTGTAGGCGGTAAAGTTCAGGCTTCAAACGACGGCATAACATGGACAGATTTGTATACAATCAGTACGGCGATTCCGTCAGGTCAGTACACAACAATAAGCAGTACAGATTTGGCTGATCAAAACGCATATCGTTACTTCAGATACACTAACGACACCAATATGACAAATATTGCAGAATTTTTGATTGACGCAACTCCGTCAGAGGAAATGGCAGACGGAGCTCCGAGCGTTACGGATATTGATGAAATGAGCGATGATTTTGAAAATGCAACAAATATCTTTAATGCAAGTGCAGGAGATTTGTCGGCAGACGGAAATCAAGTGTATGCAACAGGTCTTGAAAGATTCGGTAACGTATTTGTTCCTGTTAAAGCAACTGCAAAAGCAGAACTTTCACAGGCACAGACGCTTACAAGCAAGGATAAGTTCAGACTTACATTTGATATGTTCGCAGGTTGGGAGCAGAACGGTAAGGAAAATACATTCTCTGTTAAAGACGCAGACGGCAACGAGGTTGTAGGATTTACAATCACAGGCGGCGGATATAATCTTAATCAAATGCGTATCGGCGGAACAGATGTACTTGCCGATGTATCGGAAAAACCTGTAATCCAATGTAAATCAACTGATATCAGAAACGGTGCATTTCGAGGTGCAAACGGTTGGCAGACTTCATCACAGAAGTACGCAAACAATACGGGATTTAATAAAAAGGTAGAAATCATAATAGACGGAACAGGTTCGGCAAGCGTAAGCTTTACTGGCGGTGAGACTGATGTAAGCTACACAGGAACAATAAGCACACCTATAAGTGTTAAATCGCTTGAATTAACAGGTTCATACAACGGTGCAAGAGGAAGAGTTGTTTCATATGATAACTTTGACGCAGATGTAATATCATACAGCAGTGAGTTGGCGGCACCGACGCCGACTCCTGAACCAACCGCAGCACCGACAGTTCCTGAAAGCGGCGAGCTTATCAATATGAATTTTGATAACGGCGACTTAACAAGTACATCATCATACGGCAAGGCAACAGGTACACCGAAATTTGTTACGGTTGACAATAAGAAGTGTATTCAGTTTGACGGAACAAGCGGAACGGTTGTTACGCTTACAGACGCAAACGGCAATTCGCTTTTGACAGGTCAGAAAAATATTACGATTTCATTTAAGGTTAAGCCGACAACCACAACAACATCATGGTGGTTCTTTGCCGCACCAAACGGCAGTGCACAGACATATCAAAAGGAACAGTATCTTGGTGCAATGACAAACAACGGCACACTTACATCCGAAAGATATAATAACTCCGGTACAAGAAGTCAGTCGGCAACAGGTGCATATAACACAAATGAATGGAACGATGTAATCATTTCGATTGCTGACGGCGTAACGGACGTTTATGTAAACGGAACAAGAACAAGCAGTGTTGATTCAACAGTTAATATCTCGGATATGCTCGGCAAAAATTCAGTTGCATATATCGGTAAGGCTAACTGGGGTACAGGTGAATTCGCAACAGGTTATATAGATGATTTTGTAATCTATAACTATGCTTACGAAAATCCTTTAAATTCACTTGATTTGGGTGATTTGACAGCCGTTACGGAAGATATTACAATCCCAACGCAAGAGGGTGTTACCTGGTCAACTTCAGACGCTGCTGTTGTTACAACGGCAGGTAAGATTACAAGAAGTGACGAAACAAAAACAGCTACGTTGACTGCAAAAATGACAAAAGACGGTGTTGAATTTACAAGAAACTTTGATGTAACTGTATTGGGATATACAGCGGTTATTGACAGTTTCAAAGCATATGCCGACGGAAATAAAATCGTTTATGCAAGTGACTATGATTCGGCGAAAGATAAGTATGCCGTAAAGGTTTCATTGGCTGATTCAGACGGTACGGCAGTCGGAACAGAGCAGACAAATGCGACAGGCAGTTTTGATAATCTTGAAGTAGGTAAGTATAAAATAACAGCAACATTATCAGACGGAACAACAGAAAAGAAAAAGGTGGAAAAGACAATTAATATTAAGAACCTTGATGATATGAGTGCGTACTTGTTTGTTCACTTCGTTGATACACAAGAGGACGCAACTCGTGAACAAATCTATTTCTCAGTATCAAAAGACGGTAAGACATGGACAACGCTTAATAATAAGCAACCGTATTTGACAAGTAATGTCGGTACACAGGGCGTTCGTGACCCATATATTCTTCGCGGTGAGGACGGTAAGTTCTTTATTATCGCAACAGACCTAAGCGTCTATAACTTAAAGAATAACTGGACAGCCGCCGCACAGCAAGGCTCAAAGAGCATTGTTGTATGGGAAAGCAGTGACCTTGTTAATTGGAGCGAGGCAAGCCTTGTAAAGATTAATAATGACAATGCCGGTTGTACATGGGCGCCGGAGGCTTGCTATGACCCTGAAAAGGATGAATATATGGTATTCTGGGCATCGGTTGTAAGCGATGACAGCTATCAAAAGTACAGAATTTACAGAAGTTATACAAAGGACTTCAAGACATTCTCTGCTCCTGAATTGTATATAGAAGAGCCTAACGCGGTTATTGATACAACTATTATCGACCATGAGGGTACATATTACAGATTTACAAAGAATGAGGCAAAATCAAGTATCACAATGCAGGAGTGTACATCTCTAAGCGGTGATTGGAAAGATGTTGCAAACTATAATTTGGGTAGTATGACAGGCTATGAAGGTCCTACAATTTATAAATTAAACGGTAAAAATGAATGGTGCTTACTTCTTGACTACTTCTCAAAGAGTAAGGGCTATAAGCCTTTTGTAACAACCGATATTACAAAGGGTGAATTTACGGCAGATTCAGACTTCTCGTTTGACGGTACATATCGTCACGGTACTGTAATGCCGATTACACAGGCTGAATATGAAAGTTTGACAGCTGAATAATGTGAAAAACTGCGGGTATTGTTGCTCGCAGTTTTTTGTTGACAGGTGTGGTATAATTAAAATAAAAACGTAAGGTGATTAATATGAACAAAAGAGAAGAACTTGCCAGACAGGCATTTAAAGAGGGATACAACTGCTCACAGGCAATGGTAGCGGCGTTTAGCGACTTGATGGAAATGGATAAAAAGACGGCACTGAGACTTGCGTCATCATTCGGCGGCGGAATGGGCAGAATGAGAGAAGTTTGTGGTGCCGTAACGGGAATGTTTATGGTTGTCGGAATTTTGTACGGATATGACGATGCGAAAGATTATGAGGGTAAAAAAGATACTTACGCACTTGTGCAGGAACTTGCAAATCAATTTAAAGCGGAAACAGGCTCTATTATATGCCGAGAACTTTTAGGTCTTGACGGAAAAGACAACAGTCCTGTTCCGTCAAAGAGAACTGAAGAATATTATAAGAAACGCACTTGCGAAGATAAAGTCGGTCTTGCGGCAAAAATACTTGACGAATATATCCAATCGCATTGCACGAGATAATGTATCTTGCAGTTTTTAACTGACAAAGTATTTACAGTTTGAAAAATATATGTTATAATGTAAATATATTAATAACAACTGATAAAATAGACAGTAAAATCAATCAGTTAAAGGCTGAATTAAACAAAACAGCATAGGACATAAGGATTTATTAAAGGGTGCAAAGTCTTTGACAACAAATAAGACTTTGCATCCTTTTTGTATTTTAGGGAGGATAAAAGAATGAAAAAGTTTATGATAGGACTATTATTTATTATTTTATTATCAACAACATTAAGTGCGAATGCGGAAACAGTAGTTTTAAAAAGCAATTATTATGATAAGCCGCTAGATTCTTGTTATGAATATCATGATGTACTGGTGAAAAGTAACGACGGAATTCTATTCTGGTGGACAGGTACTGAGTTTATAAAATGCTCTCTTTTAGATACTAAATTTACAAAATCCGATGATTTGGTAGAGTGGAGCGATATTGATATTAGCTATGATGTGCGTATGAAAATTAGTGGATTGCATCGTGCGAACATTAAGCATTACGGGGATAAATATATTGTATATAATGAAATATATTTCAACCCTTCTCTAATAATAGATAAAATGGAAAGAATATATGGTCCGATAATTAAACCAATATATACATTTGATGAAAATTTTAATTTGGTAAATGAATTTCAGTTGGATAAACCGTTAACCGACTTTGAATATGTAGACGGTGTTTATTATGCTGAAACACAAGAATACACAAAATTAGGACCACAAGAATATGAAAGTAAAAATACTATTTACTATTCTTATGATGCGATTGATTGGCAAATTGATAATGAAATGAGTCATATGCCGCAAAGCAATGGCAGAAATACGCTTGTATTTCAAGGAAAGTTGACAAATTACGTAAACTTAAGTAATTATAGGTTTGAAGTGAAAGATATGTTCATAGAAAGAAATAAGTCGGATTTAATTAAAGTGGTGCAAGAAAGACCTATAACATGTTACTATAAAGCAAAGGGTAATATCTATGTTGAAACACAATATGATAATGTTGATACGTTCAGAATATCTCGTGACGGTGTATATTCTGTTGATGTAGCAATCCCTGCAGACAGTGATGATGAACATATTATTATATGTGATTTGTGGAAAGATAAGCTTGTTTTATGGACCAGAAACAGATTAATAGAATATGATATGGCAGATATTGAAGATGTATTAAATGAAAAATGCCCGTCGGATACGCCGTATATTGAGTTTAACGGTAATATTCTCGGCTTTGACGTACCGCCGATTATCGAGGACGGCAGCACGCTTGTGCCTATGAGATTTTTGTTCGAGCAAATGGGAGCAGATGTTGAATGGGATAGCGAAACTCAGACAGCAACAGCAATGCTTGATAATAAGGCAGTGACATTCTCAATAGATAACGTCAACGCGAGAATAAATAATAAATCCGCTAAAATGGATGTGCCCGCAAGACTCGTAAACGGCAAAACAATGGTACCGCTGCGCTTCCTCTCGGAAAATATGGGATATGACGTAGATTGGGATGCCGATAGCAGAACGGCGATAGTACGCTAATATCATTTTATTAATTTACAAGTTTTAAACCTGTAATAATAAAAAGGAAAAAAAACTAATAAATACTTGATTTTTTAGACAAAATATATTAAAATATAATTATTAATATTAAATTACAAAAGATTCAGGAGGATTAATTTATGATTACAGCTGGTGAATTTAGAAATGGCAGAACCTTTGAACACGAAGGTAATGTATTTCAAATCGTAGAATTTCAGCACGTTAAGCCTGGTAAGGGTGCTGCTTTCGTAAGAACAAAGCTTAAGAACATAATCAGCGGCGGTGTCGTTGAAAAGACATTCAGACCTACAGAAAAGTTTGAAGAAGCTCATATCGACAGAAAGGATATGGCTTATTCATACGGTGATGACGATTTCTATCATTTTATGGACAACGAAACATTCGATATGCTTGACATTGCTAAGTCAGAAATCGAAGAACAAATGAAGTTCGTTAAGGAAAATGACGTATGTAAGGTTATGTCTTACAAGGGTAACGTATTCGGTGTTGAACCGCCTACATTCGTTGAACTTGAAGTTGTTGATACAGAACCTGGTTTCGCAGGTAACACATCTACAAACGCTACAAAGCCTGCTACTCTTGAAACAGGTGCTACAATTCAAGTACCTCTATTCGTTGATATGAACGAAGTTATCAGAGTAGACACAAGAACAGGCGAATACATGGAAAGAGTAAAATAAGTCTGAATAAAATCGCACACGGCACTTATTTTGTGTTGTGAACAATTTTCTTTCAGCCTTTTGAATGAAAGGAGATTAATTATGGAAGATTTAATTAAAAAAGTTTCATATCTAAAGGGTTATGCAGACGGTCTTGACCTTAGCCCAAAGAGTGACGAAGGTAAGCTTATTATCAAATTGCTTGATGTTATGTCTGAAATGGCTGATACTATTGAAGAATTAAACTCAAGAGTTGATGATGTTGAAGATGTTGTTGACGAGCTTGATGATTGTGTACTTGAAATTGCCGATGATTTGTACGGTGACGATGAGTATGACGATTATGATGACGATGACGACGATGATTATATCGACGATTATGATGACGATGATTACGACAGTGACGGAAATGATTATTTTGAAATTCAATGTCCTAACTGCGGTGAAGACGTTATGATTGATTTTGATATGATTGACGATGATAACGCTATTGTATGTCCGAACTGTCACGAAGAAATCGAACTTGAGTTTGATTGCGATTGTGACGATGATGACTGCGACTGCGGACACGAACATTAATATTGAATTGAATAAAAAAGGACTGTTAAGTCCTTTTTTTATTGAGGTGACTTATGAAAGGACTTTATATTCACATACCGTTTTGCAAACAAAAATGCAAGTATTGTGATTTTGTATCATTTCCGTGTATGGAGGATACGGCGGACAAATACGTTGACGCGCTAAAGCGTGAGGCGGAACAATACAGGGGAGAAAAAATAGATACAATATTTATCGGCGGCGGTACACCGTCAATTTTAACACCGAAACAAATCGAAGAAGTTACGAAAATGTGCTTTGATGTATTTGACGTTGCGAGTGACTGCGAATTTACGACAGAGGCAAATCCGGGAACAATGGATGATGACAAAATTAAAGCAATGTTAAACGGCGGTATAAATCGTATAAGCGTAGGTGTACAGTCGTTCAATGATGATGAACTGAAAAAAATCGGAAGAATACACGACGCAAAGACGGCATATAATACAATTTGTCATTTAGATAAAATGGGTTTTCAAAATATAAATCTTGACCTTATGACCGCACTGCCGTCACAGACGTTTGAGAGTCTAAAAAATACTTTAAACACAGCCGTCAGCTTGCCTGTAAAGCATATATCGGCATACAGTCTTATAATTGAGGACGGAACACCTATTGAAAAGGAATATTCAAAAGGATTGCTTGATATTCCGAATGAAGATACTGACAGAGAAATGTATATGCATACAGTTGATTTTCTCGGTAAGAACGGCTTTAAACAATATGAAATATCGAATTTCGCAAAGGACGGATACGAGTGCAGGCATAACGTAAAGTATTGGACAGGTGAGGAGTATATCGGCTTAGGTACGGCGGCACATTCATATATCGGAAACTGCCGTTTTTACAACACGTCCGACATAAACGAATATATCGGCGGTGCGGAAAAGGAAGTAATCGAATTGACCGAAAATGATAAGATAGCAGAATTTATGATTACCGGACTTCGTATGAACAGGGGAGTAAGCGAAACTGATTTTAAGTCGCGTTTCGGCAAGGGTATAAATGATGTATTCGGCAGTGAATTTGATAAATTTATAAAGCTGGGACTTATGCAATATATTGACGGAAGATACAGTCTTACATTGGACGGGATTAACGTGTCAAACTCGATTTTGTGCGAGTTTGTATAAGAAATTTGGCAATATGGGATAATTTATGAACATTTTATGAAAAGTTATATTAATCACTTGACAATCGGGTATAATAGTGGTATCTTATAATTGTTAGCACTCAAGGTGTATGAGTGCTAACAAGAAAATGCTTATATGACATCTTGTTTAAAGATAGAAAGGAATGTTTGTATATGGATTTGAACGACAGAAAAAGAAAAATCCTGCAAGCAATCATTGATGAATATATAGGCACTGCTGAACCTGTCGGCTCAAGGTCGATTTCCAAAAAGGAAAACTTGGGTTTGTCCAGTGCGACAATCCGTAATGAAATGGCAGACCTTGAGGAAATGGGTTATCTGATACAACCGCATACTTCGGCGGGACGTATTCCGTCGGATGAGGGATACAGATTTTACGTTAATTCGCTTATGGGGAAGTATAAGATAGGTATGGAGGCAGTTGCACAGCTGCAAAGCGTACTTGAAACGCGTGTCAGTCAGCTTGAAAAGCTGATTAGATATGCCGGTGCAATAGCGTCAAATCTTACCGAATATACAACGGTTGTTACAGCGCCTAAGGAGCAGGAATTTGAAATTAACAAGATTGACCTTGTGCCGATTGCCGCGCAAACGGTAATGCTTATTGTTGTAACAAGAACTGTAAGAAACAAGGTAATGAATATCGACATTGACAGTGCAACGTGTATGTCACTTGCAAATATATTAAACGAACATCTTGCCGGACTTAAAGCCGGAGAGATAACGTTTGATAAGATACAGGATATTCAAAAAGATATTGAAAACAGACTTTCACTTCATCCGAAAGTTTTGATTGATATAATGCACTTTGTGTATGAAACGATAACGGACAGCGGTGAAACAGAAATATATGTCAACAATGCAAAGTCAATATTGAAATATCCCGAATACAACGATGTTGAAAAAGCAGAAAAGATATTTACTTTCCTTGATGACAAAGAAAATTTGAAAAAGCTTGTTGCCTCAAGCGACGCTGACGGAATTGAGGCTAAAATCGGCAAAGAAAACGATTTTGAAATATTGCAGGATTGCTCATTGGTAACTATCAATTATTCACTCGGCAATAAAAAAGCCGGGAAAATCGGAGTTATCGGACCTAAACGAATGAATTATTCAAAGGTTTTTGCAAGCCTTGACCTTATTTCAAATGAAATAGATAAAATACTCAACGAATATATAAGTGATGAGTAGAGAAAGGGGTAATCAGATGGCTAAGAAGAATGAGGAAGTCAATGAGGAGACATTAGATAAAGAAACAGAAAAAACGGCTGAACCTAAAGAGGCAGAAAAGTCAAACGAGGAAGTCCTTGAAGAAAAGCTGAAAGAACAGACTGATAAATATATGCGTCTGTATGCCGAATATGACAACTACCAAAAGCGTTCGCAGCGTGAAAAAGATATGCGTTACGGTGACGCGGTAATTGATACGGTCGGTGCAATTCTTTCGATAGGCGACAACCTTGAAAGAGCACTTGCGACTGAAGTTCAGTCGGAGGACGGTCAAAAAATGAAAGACGGTATTGAAATGGTTTTAAAACAGTTCAATGAAACGCTTTCAAAGTTGGGCGTTACGCCGATTAAGGCAGAGGGTGAGCAATTTGACCCTAATCTTCATAATGCGGTTATGCACATTGAAGATGAAACGATAGACGACAACACAGTTGTCGAGGATTTGATGAAAGGCTACATATATAAGGACGGCCGAGTAGTCAGACACAGTATGGTAAAAGTAGCAAATTAATTATAAATTAGGAGGAATTAAAAATGGGAAAGATTATAGGTATAGACTTAGGTACAACAAACAGTTGTGTGGCTGTTATGGAAGGCGGTAACCCTAATGTTATCACTAACAGCGAAGGTGCAAGAACAACTCCTTCAGTTGTTGCATTCCAAAAAGACGGTGAAAGAATTGTAGGTCAGGTTGCAAAGCGTCAAGCCGTAACAAATGCTGACAGAACAATTATGTCAATTAAGAGAAAAATGGGTACAAGCGAAAAAGTTACAATCGACGGTAAAGCTTATACACCACAAGAAATCTCGGCAATGATTCTTACAAAGTTAAAGCAAGATGCAGAAAGCTATCTTGGTGAAACTGTAACACAGGCTGTTATCACAGTTCCTGCTTACTTCAACGACTCACAGCGTCAGGCTACAAAGGACGCAGGTAAGATTGCAGGTCTTGAAGTTTTGAGAATTATCAACGAGCCTACTGCCGCAGCTCTTGCATACGGCGTAAGCGACACAGGTAAGAAAGTAATGGTATACGACCTTGGCGGCGGTACATTCGATGTATCTATCCTTGATATTGATGACGGCGTATTTGAAGTTCTTTCAACAAACGGTGATACTCACCTTGGCGGTGACGATTTCGACCAGGCAATTATCAACTACTTGCTTGATGAATTTAAGAAAACAGAGGGCGTAGACCTTTCAACAGATAAGATGGCTATGCAAAGATTAAAAGAGGCTGCTGAAAAGTCAAAGATTGAACTTTCGACAACAACAACTTCAAACATTAATCTTCCATTCATCACAGCTGACGCAACAGGTCCAAAGCATATGGATATTACACTTACAAAAGCTAAGTTTGATGAACTTACAGCTGACCTTGTAGCAAGAACACTTACATGTATCAGAAACGCTATGAATGACGCAGGTCTTAACGCATCACAAATCGATGAAGTCCTTCTTGTCGGCGGTTCTTCAAGAATTCCTGCTGTACAAGAGGCTGTTAAGAAAGAAATGGGCAAAGAGCCTAATAAGGGTATCAACCCTGACGAATGTGTTGCAGTAGGTGCTGCAAGACAGGCAGGTGTACTTGGCGGTGAAGAAACAGGCGTTCTTCTACTTGACGTTACACCGCTTTCACTTGGTATCGAAACAATGGGTGGTGTATTTACAAAGCTTATCGAAAGAAATACAACAATCCCTACAAACAAATCACAAATATTCTCAACTGCCGCAGACGGTCAAACTTCTGTTGAAGTACACGTTCTTCAAGGTGAAAGAGAAATGGCTCAGTACAACAAGACTTTGGGACGTTTCAATCTAACAGGAATTGCTCCTGCTCCGAGAGGTGTGCCACAGATTGAAGTTACATTCGATATTGACGCAAACGGTATCGTAAACGTAAGCGCTAAAGACCTTGGCACAGGCAACGAACAGAAGATTACTATTACAGCATCTTCTAACCTAAGTGACGAAGATATTGACAGAGCTGTTAAAGAGGCTGAAAAGTACGCTGAAGAAGATAAAAAGCGTAAAGAAGAAGTTGAAATCAGAAACAACGCAGAATCACTTGTATATCAATGTGAAAAGGCTGTTAAAGACGCAGGTGATAAGATTGACGATAATACAAAGTCAATGGTTGAAACTGAAGTAAACAAGGTTAAAGAGGCTCTAAAGGGTACAGACTCGGCAGCTATTAAGGCGGCTACAGACGAACTTCAAGAAAAGTTCTACGCAGTTGCACAGCAAATGTATCAGCAAGCTAATCCGCAGGGTGATCCTAATGCACAACAGGGTGCACCAAATGATGACGGTGTTTATGAGGCTGATTACAGAGAAGTTGACAACGACGATAACAATCAACAATAATAATGAAAACGCTAAAAGGACGGACAAATGTCCGTCCTTTTAAGGCTTTTAACAGAGCCTTTGTATTAACACTTTACAAAACTAAAATATTGTAGTATAATATCATAGGTAGGTGAAAAAATTGGCTGAAAAAAGAGATTATTATGAGGTGCTCGGAGTTTCAAAGGGTGCTTCTGATGATGAAATAAAAAAGGCATTCAGAAAGATGAGTAAGAAATACCATCCTGACCTTAATCCGAACAATAAAGAGGCGGAGAAAAAGTTTAAGGAGGTAAACGAGGCTTATCAAGTGCTTTCTGACCCTGAAAAGAAAAGTAAATACGACCAATTCGGACACGCAGGTGTTGACCCGAACTTCGGAGCGGGCGGCGGTGGCTTTAACGGCGGCGGTTTTGACTTTGGCGATATATTCGGCGATTTCTTCGGAGGCGGTTTCGGAGGATTCGGCGGCGGTCAAAGAAGAAACGGACCAAAACGCGGTGCTGATATTCGTAAGATTATTGATCTAACTTTTGAAGAAGCGGCATTCGGCTGTCACAGAGAAATGAGTATACAGGCACAGGAAAAATGTGAAACTTGCGGCGGCAGCGGTGCTAAAAAGGGTACGACTGCACAAACTTGTCAGCATTGTCACGGAACAGGTCAAATCCGTACACAACAAAGAACTGTACTGGGTTATATGACTAACGTTACGACTTGTCCGCACTGTCACGGTGAAGGTAAGATTGTAAAAGATCCTTGTCCGGACTGTCGCGGTACAGGTAAGGTAAGAAAGTCGAAGAAGATAGAAGTTGATATTCCGGCAGGTATTGATGACGGTCAGACAATTCAACTTTCGGGTAAAGGCGAGGCCGGCGATAAAGGCGGTCCTAACGGCGACTTATTTCTTACAATAAGAGTACATCCGCATCAGATGTTTAAACGTGAGGGAACGAATGTATTTATAGATATGCCTATATCATTTGTACAGGCTGCTTTGGGTGCAACCGTACAAGTACCTACACTTGACGGCCCTGTTGAGCTGAAAATCCCTGAGGGAACTCAGACAGGTTCAAAATTCAGAATGAAGGGCAGAGGTATTCCGTCAATCAGAAGTAAGGTAAGAGGCGACCAATACGTTACTGTAAACGTAGAAGTGCCGAGAAACCTTAATTCAAAGCAAAAAGAACTTTTGCGTGAATTTGAAGAAGATAAAAATTATAAACAAAAGAAATCTTTTGCAGAAAAGATGAAAGATTTCTTGAACAAATAAACTTAGGAGGAAGACAATGAACCCGAATATTTATGAACTTTCAAAAATGACAAAAGAGCAGTATGATTTCATAATGAAACGTGCAGAGCTTGATATTACAGAACAAATGAAAGTTGCCAAAGAAGTTTCTGACGATGTCAAGGCACGTGGTGACGAGGCAGTATTGGAATATACTGCAAAGTTTGACCGTGTACAGCTTACTGCTGATAAAATGAAAGTAACACCTGAAGAGATAGAGGCAGGCTACAATAACCTTGATAAGGAAACAAGAGAGGCTATTGAATATGCTTATAAGAACATATACGATTTCCATGAAAAGCAACTTCCGGAGGAAATGTGGTTTACTATGGTCGATGACGGACTTATGGTAGGCGAAAAGACTACTCCGATAGTTGACGTATGTCTGTATGTCCCTCACGGTAAGGGTTCATTCCCATCAGTTTTGTGTATGCTTGGAATACCGGCAGTTGTTGCGAAAGTTCCTAAGATTGTTGTTGTAACACCTCCGAATGAAAAAGGTGAAGTTGACGACGCTATTTTGGCAGCGGCAAAGATAATCGGTATCACTGAAATATATAAAGTCGGCGGTATTCAAGCCGTTGCAGCCGTTGCATACGGTACTGAAACAATTCCTAAGTGTCATAAAATAATTGGACCGGGTAACAGTTATGCAACTGCCGCAAAGAGAGTTCTTGCAAACCATATTGACGCAGGTTTGCCGGCAGGTCCGAGTGAAATTATTGTTCTTGCAGATGAAAAGGCTGACCCTGAAAAGGTTGCTCTTGACTGGATGATTGAGGCTGAACACGGCCCTGACAGTGCCGCACTTCTTGTTACTCACTCAAAGGAACTTGTTGAAAAGGTTGTTCCGATTGTAAACAGACAGCTTGAAAAGATTTCTCCGAAGAGAAAAGAATTTATAGAAACAAACCTTACAACATACGGCGGTGTAATTCTTACAAATTCTCTTGACGAATCAATCGATTTTGTAAACGAATACGCACCTGAACATATGGAAGTTATGACAGAAAAGCCTTTCGATACACTTCCTAAGATTAAGAATGCAGGTGAAATTCTTCTTGGCGATTACACACCTGTAACACTTTGTAACTTCGTTTTAGGTCCTAACGCAATCTTGCCGACAGGCGGTTTTGCAAAGACTTATTCATCAGTAAGTGTTCAAGACTTCTTAAAGCGTTCATCAGTAGGCTATGCGTCAAAAGACGGTTTTGAAAATGTAAGAGATTACGCTTACAGATTTGCAAAGGTCGAAGGATTTGACACGCATGGTTTGGCAGTAAAGGAAAGAAAGTAATGGAAAAGATAAAAGTTACCCGAAAAACAACCGAATCCGAAATGAACGTTGTGCTTGATTTTGCACCGCTTAAAAAGGATTACAGAAAGTACATAAAGACACCTATACCGTTTTTAAATCATATGATTGAGCATATTGCATGGCGCGGTGAGGTCAATATTGATGTTGACTTAAAGCTTGATGAATTTGTTTTGACACACGTTATATGTGAAGATTTAGGTATTGCACTTGGTAAGGCGGCAAAGGAATATATCGACCGTACAGACGGTGCGAGAGGTTTCGGTGACGCAGTCGGTATTATAGACGAGGCAAAAGCGGAATGTGCGTTGAGTTTTGAATCAAGAGCATATTGCGATATTGATTATCACGGTATTGAGCTTAGTGAAAAAGTCGAGGGAATGGATACGGAGGATTTGGAAACATTCCTTGAAGGCTTTGCACAGGGGGCTATGTGTACACTTCATATTGACCTTGTAAAAGGTCATAACGGACATCATATTTGGGAGGCAATATACCGTAGTTTCGGAAGTGCTTTGAATAAGGTATTTGAAGTATCTGAAAGCCGCAAGGGCAAAACAAGCGGTGTAGCCGGAAAAATTGATTGGGTAATAGAATAATATTAGGGACACTAAATAGGGACACTAAAATTTAGTGTCCCTATTTCTGAAAACAGATAAAATCTGAAAGGAACAAAGTATTAAAAATATGAAACTCGCAAAATTTCTTGATAAATACGATACCGTTATATTTGATATGGACGGTGTTATAACAAGTGAACAGAATTATTGGAATTGTGCGGCACTCACTGTCTGGGAATATCTGAATTACAACAGCGGTCAAAAAATTAATGCCGCAGAGTGTATGCAAAATATTTCAAAAATCCGAAGCCGCGTTTTTTCAGACGATGAGCTGATAAGCGTTTTAAAAGGCAAGGGCGTTAATTCAAATTGGGATTTAGGTTATGTGACGGTGCTTATAGCATGGATATGCAACGGAAAAACTGATTGGAATTATTTTGACAAAGTGCTTGAATATGCAAGGTCATTGTCAGACAATATTATTGATGAATACGATAATCTTGCAATTAAATGTGCCGAAAAAACAGGTTTTGATTATGAATGGCTGAAACGCAACGGAACTATGTGGACGACTATGCGAGATATATTTCAGACGTGGTTTCTTGGTGATGAACTGTTTGAAAAGACTTTTGGCTATATACCGATTAATACTGGCAAAACGGGGCTTTTATATAAGGAAGAACCGATTGTCGATAAGAATAAGCTTATTGCAATAATGAGTCTTTTAAGCCGAAATAAACGCGTGTGTACAGGTACAGGCAGACCGTATATAGAAATGCTGCCGCCGATTGAAAATTGGGGGATAAAGCAGTATTTTGCACAAAACGGACTTTGTAATTATGATAATGTTGTCGAGGCTGAAAAAGAGCTTAACAACAATGCACTTACAAAGCCGCACCCATATATGTTCCTAAAGGCACTTTACGGCACTGATTACAGCAATAAACGCATTGTTGACGGCGATTATGATAAAGCGAAAATAAAGACTACACTTGTTGTCGGCGACGCAGGTGCGGATATTCTGGCGGCACAGGCGATGGGTGCTGACTTTTGTGCGGTGCTTACGGGAATACAAGGCGAGAGAGCAAGAGGTTATTTTGAAAAACTTGGGGCGAACTATATTTTAAAAAGTGTAGAAGATTTTTTAGTGGAGGGAGAATAAATGGAAAAACGACTCACAACACCATTTACAAAGGATAAAATTAAAGACCTGAAAGCAGGCGACAGCGTGCTTATAACAGGCACAATATACACCGCGCGTGACGCGGCACACGAAAGAATGACGACAAATTTCAAAAACGGAATACCGTTCCCGATAGATTTGACCGACAACGTGATTTATTATGCAGGTCCATGTCCTGCAAAACCCGGCGAAGTTATCGGCTCTTGCGGACCGACTACAGCCGGCAGAATGGACGCGTACACGCCGATGCTTTTAGATAACGGACTTGGCTGTATGATAGGCAAGGGTGCAAGAAGCAAAGAAGTTGTTGACGCAATGAAACGTAATACAGTTGTGTATCTTGGCGCAATCGGCGGTGCGGGTGCATTGATTGCACAATCGATAAAAAAAGCCGAAGTTGTCGCATATGACGATTTGGGTACGGAGGCAATCAGAAAACTTGAAGTTGAAGATTTCCCGGCAGTCGTGCTTATAGATTGCGAGGGTAACGACCTTTACGAAATAGGTCAGGCAAAGTACAGAGAAATATAAAATATATATAAATATCAAAAAATCCGATGGTTTGTTCCATCGGATTTTTTGTTGCTACTATATTTATAACAAAGAAAGAAGTTTCTTTAGATTATACAAGATAAAGTAAATCTGTGTATGTTGGGAACGGCCAGTATTCTTTTGCAACGATTGTTTCAAGAGTATCGGCTGTTTCACGAAGTGCGTCCATAGCAGGAAGAACAGTATCCTTATAATACATACCCACTGCGTATACGTCAACGTCAGGAACGTCTGTAGCGGCGTCAAGAGTATCAATCTTAATCATAAGATCCTCTGTAAGCTCTGTAAGTCTTTGAGCCTTTTCAAGTTCCTTAGGAGCGTCAAGACCAAGTGCTTTCTTTGAAGCAATATCGTCTGTAACGAACTTTGTATATTTTAGGCAAGCAGGAAGAATTTCCTGTTTAGCCATTTCAAGCATTGTAAGCATTTCAAAATGAAGTGTATTGTTGTAATCCTCCATCATGATTTCGCCTCTTGTCTTAACTTCTACATCAGTAAATACTTCTTGCTTTGTGAACAAGTCGATTGACTTCTGAGTTACGAAGTAAGGCATAGCGTCAGGAGTTGTCTTTAAGTTATATAGACCTCTCTTTTCAGCCTCTGCAACCCATTCATCACTGTAACCGTTACCGTTGAAGATAATTCTTTCGTGATCTTTGAAAATCTTGATTGCAAGTTCAAGAGCATCTTTTGAAATGTCCTTGCTACCATCAAGTTGATCTGCGATTTCTGTAAGTGTTTCGGAAACGATTGCATTGATAACGATATTGATACCTGCGATTGACTGTCTTGAACCCGGAGCACGGAATTCAAATCTGTTACCTGTAAATGCAAATGGGGAAGTTCTGTTTCTGTCTGTTGTGTCTTTTTCAATATCAGGAAGTGATTCAACACCTGTTTCGATTAGCTTACCTGCCTCATACTTAACACCCTTACCGCTCTTTAGCTGGTCAACAACTGCTGCAAGCTGGTCACCAAGATACATTGAAATAATAGCAGGAGGTGCCTCGTTTGCACCAAGTCTGTGGTCATTACCTGCTGTTGCAACAGATACTCTAAGTAAATCGGCATAATCGTCAACAGCCTTGATAACTGCTGCAAGGAACAATAGGAACTGAACGTTTTCTTCAGGTTTTTTACCCGGCTTTAGAAGAAGTTCGCCGTCTGATGTACCGATTGACCAGTTATTGTGTTTACCTGAACCGTTGATACCTTCATATGGCTTTTCATGTAGTAGGCAGTATAGACCGTGATGGTCGGCAACTTTCTTCAGAACTTCCATAGTAAGCTGGTTGTGATCTGAAGAAATGTTTGTTGTTGAGAAAATAGGTGCGATTTCGTGCTGAGCAGGAGCAACTTCATTATGCTTTGTCTTAGCAAGTACGCCAAGTTTCCAAAGTTCTTCGTCAACTTCCTGCATGAAAGCTGCAACTCTTTCTTTAATTTGACCGAAATAGTGATCATCCATTTCCTGACCCTTTGCAGGCTTTGCACCAAATAGAGTTCTGCCTGTTAAAAGTAAGTCCTTACGCTTATTTCTAAGCTTTTTGTCAACAAGGAAATATTCCTGTTCAGGACCGACATATGAAACAACTCTCTTAGGGAATTTACCGAATAGAGCCAAAACTCTTCTTGCAGCCTTGTCGATTGCAGCCTCACTGCGAAGTAGAGGAGTTTTCTTATCAAGAACTTCACCTGTATACGAAACGAATGATGTAGGAATGTACAATGAGTGATCCTTAATGAATGCAAATGATGTCGGGTCCCAAGCTGTATAACCTCTTGCCTCAAATGTTGCTCTAAGTCCGCCTGATGGGAAAGAAGACGCATCCGGCTCACCCATAACAAGCTCTTTGCCTGAGAATTCCATAATGACAGTTCTGTCATCTGTAGGCTGAATGAAAGAGTCATGCTTTTCGGCTGTAAGACCTGTCATTGGCTGGAACCAGTGAGTGTAGTGAGTACAACCGTTTTCAAGTGCCCAGTCCTTCATTGCATTTGCAACAACTTCCGCAACGGATATATCAAGTTTTGAACCGTCATTGATAGTCTTTAGCAATGATTTGTAAATATCCTTAGGCAATCTTGCCTTCATAGTAGGAAGATTAAAAACCTTCTCACCGAAAATTTCTGCTACATTTCCGTTTTCCATAATAATACCTCCTGAAATTATTGATGCACATATATAATAAAAGTACAATCAAAATGTTTTGCTGAGCTAACAATAAGTATCTTACGAAAAAAGGGCATTTTATATTTAAAAATATAAAACACCCTTGTCTTATCTTCGCTCAATCTATGGGGTTAGTTGTCTTAACTAACTGTTTTCTATGCTTTAATTATACCACTAAATAAAGTTTTGTCAATATGCAACTTGCAAAATTTAGAATAGAATAACTTTTTTTTATTTATGCAAAATGATGAGTGGCTGCCACTACAGTGGCGCCCCTTGAGGGGAGCTGTCGTGAAACGACTGAGTAAGTAAAATACGAATTAAAGGGGCGACCAATGATTGCCCCTACGAAGAAAGTATGTGTGGTGTCATAGCATATTTGTAGGGGTGGTCATCGGCCGCCCGTATAGAGAGAGTACGATGCCTCGGTGTCACGATAACCACCACTCCGTCACTGCGTGCCACCTCTCCTCAAGGAGAGGCTTTTTGCTTGAGGGGAGCTGTCGTTGAAACGACTGAGGGGGTAAGTAAAATACGAATTAAGGGGCGACCAATGATCGCCCCTACGAAGAAAGTATGTGTGGTGTCATAGCATATTTGTAGTGGCGGTCATCGGCCGCCCGTATAGAGAGAGTACGGTGCCTCGACGTCCCGCAAAACTGTGGATAAATGTTGCGATAAGCGTTATTGCAGGCGCAATTAACGTGATTGTGAGCGACTGTATTAACAGCGTCATAAAAAAGATTATTTCTGTTCGTCATAAAACCGTCTCATCAAATTAAATATAAATAAAAAAACAGAGTGTCTGACATTCAAAGCCTGTCAGGCACTCTATCAATTATTATTATACCACAAAAAATATTTCTGTCAGGATTATTCAACAGTAACCGATTTTGCAAGGTTTCTCGGCTTATCAATGTCGCAGCCCTTTAATGATGCAACATAGTAACCGAATAACTGCAACGGAATAACTGTAAGTGACGGAAGTAACATTTCGTGCGTTGCAGGGATTTTTACAGTATAGTCAGCAACGTCGTCCATATGTTCATGTTCTTCGGTTGTTACGCCCATAACAATCGCACCTCTTGCTTTAACTTCCTTAACATTTGAAACTGTTTTATCAAACAAATTCTTGCCTGTTGCAAGCGCTACAACAAGTGTACCGTCCTCAATAAGTGAGATTGTACCGTGTTTTAATTCACCTGCGGCGTATGCTTCACTGTGAATATATGATATTTCCTTTAGCTTTAGTGAGCCTTCAAGAGATACTGCATAGTCAAGGTTTCTGCCGATAAAGAATATTGAATGGCAATTATAGAACTTTGAGGCAAGATACTGAACATCTTCTTTAGATTTAAGAATTTCAGCAACCTTATCCGGAAGTGACTCAATTTCTTTAATAAAGTCAGCATATTCTTCTTTAGAAATTTTACCTAATTTATCAGCCATATATGCGGCGATAAGGTATATAACAGTAAGTTGTGTACTGTAGGCCTTAGTTGTTGCAACGGCGATTTCAGGACCTGCCCATGTATAAATAACATCATCAGACGCTTTTGCAATGGCACTGCCGACAACGTTTACGATTGAAAGCACTCTTGCGCCGCGAGCTTTCGCCTCTTCAAGAGCGGCTTTTGTATCGGCTGTTTCGCCTGACTGGCTGATTACAATTACAAGGTCGTCTTTGCCAACGATAGGGTCGCAGTAACGGAACTCTGACGCAACCTGTACTTCAACAGGAATACGGCACATTTTTTCGATTACATACTTGCCTACAACGCCTACATGGTATGCACTGCCGCATGCAACGATATAAATTTTATTGATATTCTTAATATCTTCTTCTGTAAGAGAAATATCGTCAAGAACGATTTTGCCGTCCTTAATTCTCGGACTGATGGTATCTCTGATAGCTTTTGGCTGTTCTTCGATTTCTTTCATCATAAAGTGTTCATAGCCGCCTTTTTCAGCCGCACTTACGTCCCAATCAACCGTGAACTTTTCTTTCTTAACTTCTTCTTTATCTGTATTGTAAACCTTTACACTGTCCTTTTTAAGTACAACGATTTCGTTATCTTCAAGGTAGTAAATATCTCTTGTGTGCTTTAAAATTGCAGTAACGTCCGATGCGATAAAGTTTTCTTCGTCACCAAGACCGACAATCATAGGACTTGCTTTTCTTACTGCGATAAATTGGTCAGGGTAGTCAACGCAAAGTACGCCAAGAGCATATGAACCCTCAACTCTGTTGATAACCTTAATCATTGTATCCATTATGTCACCTTTGTAGTAATATTCAAAAAGGTGAGCGATAACTTCTGTATCTGTTTCAGAAATAAATTCAAAACCCTTGCTTTCAAGTTTTTTCTTTAATGAAATGTAGTTTTCGATAATACCGTTATGAACAACGGCAAAACGGCCTGATTGTGAAAGGTGAGGGTGAGCATTTACGTCTGACGGCTCGCCGTGAGTAGCCCAACGTGTATGACCGATACCCATATTACCGCTAAGTTTTTTACCGCCGTCAATTTTTTCTGAAAGAACCGCTAATTTTCCCTTTGACTTAGCAACTTCCAATTCATTATTATTGTAAACAGCAATACCTGCACTGTCATATCCTCTGTATTCAAGTTTTGACAGCCCTTCAAGCAAAATAGGAGCTGCTTGATTTTTACCTATATATCCTACTATACCGCACATATTATAATGTACCTCCTTATTGTCCACTCGCAATGTTATATTGCTTTACATAAAAATATATATACCATTCTATACTATTCTCACAGATTTTTCAATCCTTTTTTTTGATTTCGTGTTGTATTTAGTAAATATTGCTGATATAATATAGGTTAAGATGAGTTTTTTGTGGAGGATTAAAAACAATGAAGTTAGTTTATGAAAACAAATTGTCCTGCGAGAATGACGTAAAAGATTTCGTTCTTGAGGGAAGTGCCGAGATATATTTTGAAAACGGTAAAATGCGTATGAAAAATGCGTTGTCTGCCGATTTGGGACAAAAGTCAAACTTTGTGTATTGGTGCAACGAGGACTTCCCGTCAGATGTGCAGATAGAGTGGGACTTCAGACCGATTGAAGAGCCGGGATTGGCGATTTTGTTCTTTTCGGCAAAGGGTGTGAACGGTGAAGATTTGTTTGATCCGTCATTGCAGGAAAGGGACGGACAGTATAATTTGTATCATTCGGGTGATATAAATGCGTACCATGTTTCGTATTTCCGCAGAAAGTGGGACGAGGAAAGAGGTTTTCATACCTGCAATTTAAGAAAAAGCAAGGGCTTTCATCTTGTTGTACAAGGTGCAGACCCTATTCCGAATTGTGAGGACGCATTTGAAAGCTATCATATAAAACTTGTTAAAAAAGACGGTAAGATTGATTTTATAATTAACGATTTGCCTGTATTTTCGTGGCAAGACGACGGAAAGGAATACGGTCCTGTTTTAGGCGGCGGAAAAATAGGTTTCAGACAAATGGCGCCTATGATTGGTGAGTATTCTAATCTAAAAGTATATTCTATATAAAATAGGAGAGGTAAAATGGATAAACAGAATAAAGCGTTCAAGGTGCTTGAATTTGACAAGATACTTGAACGACTTTCATCTTATACGGAGAGCAAAGACGTAAAAAAACGCATTGAAGAAATAGTTCCGTATACGGAATTAGAGGATGCAAGGGCGGCACAGAAAGAAACGACAGAAGCAATGTCAACCTTATTAAAGCTCGGCTCACCGCCGGTAAATCTGTCTGTTGAAAATGTGCTTGGAGCTGTAAAAAGAACAGAGCGTGACGGTGTACTTCATACAAAGGAACTTATAAACATATCAAGACTTTTGTATGTAGCAAGACGTATGAAGTCGTATATAGACGAATCAGCCGAAGAATGTACAATTCTTCACGGTATAGAGGAGGCTATCATAACGGCAAAACAACTTGAGGACAAAATTAATTCGTGTATCGTTTCTGAAAATGAAATTGCCGACGATGCGTCACCTGAACTTAACACAATCAGAAGAAAAATAAGAAATCTAAACGGCAAGATTAAGGAAAATCTTAATTCTATGATTCACTCAACGCATTACAAAAAGTTTTTGCAAGACCCTATTGTAACAATGCGTTCGGACAGATACGTTATACCCGTAAAGAGTGAATACAGAGGTGAAGTAAACGGTATTGTACACGATACATCCGCGAGCGGTGCAACTCTGTTTATCGAGCCTATGAGCGTTGTAAACAACAACAACGAAATCCGTGATTTGCATACGAAAGAGCAACAGGAAATTGAGCGAATACTTGCGGAACTTTCGGCACTTGTTTCAGAAAACAGTCATACAATTTTTGTGGATTATAAGTATGTCACGGAGCTTGATTTTATGTTCTGTAAGGGCAGACTGTCGCTTGATATGAACGCAAATGAGCCTGTACTGAACGACAAGGGTATCATACGATATAAAAAAGCACGTCATCCGCTTATCGACAAAGAGAAGGTCGTGGCAAATGACATAATGCTTGGCGGCGAATATGATACGCTTGTCATAACAGGTCCGAATACGGGCGGTAAAACAGTAACGCTTAAAACTATCGGATTGTTTTCGATTATGGCGGCGGCAGGACTTCATATTCCGGCACAGGATAACAGTGAAGCGGCTGTGTTCCATCATATTTTTGCGGATATAGGTGACGAACAGTCAATCGAACAGAGCCTTTCGACATTCTCGTCACATATGGTCAATACGGTGAGCATACTTGAAAATATTGATTTTAATTCACTTGCACTGTTTGACGAATTGGGTGCGGGAACTGACCCGACAGAAGGTGCGGCACTCGCTATATCAATATTGGAATTTCTTCGTGCAAGAAAGGCTACAACCGTTGCGACAACTCATTACAGTGAATTGAAGTTGTTCGCGCTTTCGACTGACGGTGTGGAAAATGCGTCATGCGAATTTGACGTTGCGACACTTCAGCCGACTTACAAACTTCTTATCGGTGTACCGGGTAAGTCAAACGCGTTTGCAATTTCACGCAGACTCGGACTTGACGAAAGAATAATTGACAGAGCAAACGATATATTGTCTGATGAGGATATAAAATTTGAGGACGTTATAACAGACCTTGAACAAAACCGTGCAAAGGCGAGAAAAGAGGCTGACGAGGCGGCAAGAATGAAGCGTGAACTTACCGATCTCAGAAAGCAAATTGAAAATGACAGAATAAAACTTAAAGAAAATAAATCAAGAATACTTGATGAGGCAAGACGTGAGGCGAAAATACTTGTTATGGACGCAAAGGATGAGGCGAACAGCATTATTCGCGACCTTGAAAAAATGCGTCAGCAAGGTATTTCAAACGGCGGCAATCTTGACAAAAAGACTTCTGCAATGCGTGACAAGCTGAAAAAGAAAGAAGATACGATTGATAAGGCAATGGCGCGTGCGGCAAAGCCGAAGAAAACATATGTCGAACCGCCTAAAAATCTAAAACCGGGTGCAACTGTTAAAATCGTTGATATGAATCAAGAGGCGACAGTTTTAAAAGAGCCTGATAAAAACGGCAATGTTCGTGTTCAGGCGGGTATTATAAAAATGGACGTGCATATAACGAACTTGCGTAAGATTGAAGAAAAGAAGTCAAAGGAATTGGCTGAAAAGTACGTCAGAAGTACGAGGGCTTTTGAATCGAAGTCAAAGAACGTTTCAACGGAAGTTGACGTCAGAGGACAAAATCTTGAAGAAGCGTGGATGAATGTTGAAAAATTCCTTGACGATTGCTACCTTGCGGGAATTTCGCCTGTAAGCATTATTCACGGTAAAGGTACGGGCATTTTGCGTAAAGGCTTGCAGGGATATATGAAAAAACACAGATACGTCAAATCGTTCAGAAACGGCAGATACGGCGAGGGCGAAGACGGTGTAACGATAGTAGAATTAAAATAAGGTGATATAAATGGCAAAGGACAAAAAGACTGTAACAAATGCAATGCGTTTGCTTAATGCGTCAAAGATAAAATATGAAACGGTTGAATATGAGGCTGATGAAGTCGGCGAGCATTTCGGTGAGGCTATCGCCGAAATGACAGGTATTCCGGCTGAAAAATCATTTAAAACTCTTGTCGCAAGAGGTGACAAAACGGGTATAATGGTTAGCTGTATAGCAGTAAATCACGAAGTGGATTTAAAAAAACTTGCAAAGGTTTCGGGTAACAAAAAGGTTGAGATGATACACGTCAAAGAACTTTTGGGACTTACGGGGTATATCAGAGGCGGAGTATCGCCTGTCGGAATGAAGAAGAAATATCCGACATATATAAACGAAACGGCACAAAACTTTGAAACAATCGCAATCAGCGGCGGAAGATGCGGTACAACGCTTATCCTTTCGCCGAATGATGTGCAAAAAGCAACAGACTGCGTATTCGCAGACATAACGAAAGAATAACGGAGGGCAGAACTATGGCAATTTTTAAACCGGCGGACATACTTATTCCGCAAAATGTTGATTTCACAAAGTGGAGCGTTGTGGCGTGCGACCAATACACGTCTGAAAGAGAATATTGGGAAGATGTAAAAAATATTGTCGGCGACAGTCCGTCAACGCTAAATATTATATTCCCTGAGGTTTATCTTGAGGACGGTGACGGAGACGAACGTATCAAGAAGATAAACAGCACAATGGAGGAGTATATAAATAAGGGTATTTTCAGAGAGTTAAAGGATACGTTTATATATGTAAAACGTACTCAGCCGAACGGAAAAACACGTCACGGTATTGTCGGAATGCTTGATCTTGAAGAATACGATTTTTCAAAAGGCTCACAGTCAAAAGTTCGTGCAACGGAGGGTACAATTATCGAACGTATTCCGCCAAGACAGCGTATAAGAAAAAATGCACCGCTTGAGGCACCGCACATCCTGATACTTATTGATGACAGAGAAAAAGCGGTTGTTGAACCGCTTGAAAATCAGATAAACGATTTTGAAAAGATTTATGATTTTGACCTTATGAAAAATTCGGGACATATCGTGGGTTATAATGTAAATGAAAGTGCAAAGAAGAATATACTTGACACAATAGAAAAACTTGGCGATAAGGCTGATTTTGAGGCAAAATACGGTGTTAAGGATAAGGGCGTGCTGATGTTCGCGGCAGGTGACGGAAATCATTCTCTTGCAACCGCAAAAACTTGTTGGGAAGAAATTAAAAAGGAACTTTCAGAGGAAGAAATTAAAACTCACCCTGCACGTTTTGCGTTGGTTGAGCTTATGAATATCCACGACGAAACACTTGAATTTGAACCAATTCAACGTGTAATATTTGAAACAGAGCCTAAGAAATTGCTTGATGAACTTGTTGCGTTTTACGGTGCGGAATATGAAGATAACGGCGGTCAGCGTATTGATTATACATACGGCGGTAATGAGGGCAGTATCTATATTAAGAATACAGACTCAAATCTTCCTGTCGGAACACTTCAAAAATTTCTTGATAAATACCTTGCCGAAAACGGCGGTAAAATTGATTATATCCACGGAAACGACGTTGTAAGAAATCTTGCAAAGGCAGATAATACAATCGGTTTTATGGTTGATTCAATGGAGAAGAACGACTTGTTCACAACAGTTATAAAGGACGGTTCACTTCCGAGAAAAACTTTCTCAATGGGTGAGGCGGCAGATAAGAGATTTTATCTTGAATGTAAGAAAATCAGATAATAAAAATGTGCGGTCAAATAAAAATGACCGCACTTTTCAAAAAGTAGACAAAACCTTTATGGTTTTGTCTACTTTATTTTGGGGAGTTTGAGGTGCTTTTTTCAGTAGTTTTGTCTATGGCAAAACCGCTCTGCGAGCGTCGGATGTCTTTCCGATACGACCTCATTCAAAATCATTTCTGGCGACATGTGCGGCAGAAATGGCTTAAAATCTAAAGTTTCGACTTTGGAGGAACTT